>Ga0213860_10000457_pt1 | contig 16302 bp, 2 predicted proteins | sample PICome_3_FD_160118 | JGI IMG/M metagenome (GOLD analysis project Ga0213860, IMG submission 160118) | Coastal seawater microbial communities near Pivers Island, North Carolina, United States - PICO550 | ecosystem: Environmental > Aquatic > Marine > Coastal | place: USA: North Carolina | collected...
TGAGGTTAACTACGGTGAAGGTAGAGGACCTGGTGAAACTAAGTGTGCTCGTGACCTTGGTTACTTCATTGATGCTATCTCTGTTGACATGTATTGTGAAGGTAACAGACACACCAAAGAATATACCAGACAATACTTTACTAATGCTACTACACCTTTAAGCAATGGTCTTGTTGGTGAGGAAGTAGAAAGTGTGGCTGCATATAACACAGCCATCAACGAAATGAAGAGGGCGATCACCAACCAGTTATACTATAAAGATTTAACAGTTACTGAAGGTGGATCCACATTTGCTGGTTCACAAGCTGATGTAGGAACTCCTACTGACGTAACATATGATGCAGCAACTGGAACTCTAGTAACAACTATTGCTGGTCATGGTCTTGCTAATGGAGACAAGATTAAGTTTGTAGAAAATTCATTGACATTATCATGTACAATGGATGGTAATACTTCTAACAAGACATATCCAAGACCTTCCGATCCAGCATTCAATACATGGTTGACTGTCGCTAACAAGACAAACGATACATTTGAAGTCAACGTAGGTACATCACCTATCGTTACATACACACCAACCACAGGAACAACATACGATCCTAACACAGGACTAATGGTTCTTGAGATTGGTGCTCATAATCTAACCGCTGGTACATCTATCAAGTTAGCACCTAACTCATTGACATTCAGTTGTGGATTTGGTGGTGCTACTGGTGCTGCTGCAGAGAAATCATATCCTAGAGCAGCTAGCAACGACCCATTCTATGATACTGCAATTAATATTGAGTCAGTAACTGCTACTACAATCACACTTCAGGTGTTGACAACAGTTCCTTCTACAAATACTGATCCACATACATTTGTTTCTGCTACTGCTGGAGCTGTCATCGCTGGTGGTAACTATGCTCATACATTTGTATCTGCTACTGCAAACGCTGTTAAGAAACAGAACTCAGCAATCACAAGCAGAACAAGTTCAAGTGCATGTGCTGATGTTCAGGCAGCAATTGATACTCTCGGAACTATTGTTACTGATGCAGTCACTGCTGGTAACATCACTGGTGGTATCTGGAACAATGCAGATAACATTGGAACATTCATCACTGGCGAGGCTAAGTGTCGTAGAGACCTTGGTATTGTTGTTGATGCTGTTGCACAGGATCTCTGGTTTGGTGGTAACGAGTTTACTATCTCTGCAACTAAGGAATACTTCTCAGGTAATCAATTACTTGCAAATGGTATTGATGCAACTAAGGAAGTTCAACCTGCTATTACTGCATTCAAGCGTGCTGAAGATTTAATGCAGCGTGCATTGAACAACCAATACTATGACCGTGACCTTAACATTACACTAGATCAAGTTGGTGATCCTCCTATTGTTGGAGACATTGAGTGTGATGCACATGACATGGTTCTAGAAAATGCAGACTTCATCGCTGAAGAAGCATATCTTCGTATGCTTGCTGCATATCCTTCTTATACACCACAGGCAGACAATACTCCACAAGATTGTAAGGATGACGTTGTTAGCGTCCTTAAGGAAGTCATGTGGGATGTTAAGTTTGGTGGTAACTACAAGACTTACGATGCTGCTAAGATCTATGTCACTAACTATGACTACAGAGACGGTACTACTGTAGAGACATTCATTGATGCCGAGCGTGATGAGGCTGCCAAGGTGATGACTGAGGCTAAGAACATTGCAATGCAAGTTATCAAGAATGAAGCAGTTACTGTTTCTTCTGGTAACACTAAGACTCAGATCATTGACACTACAATCGTTGAAGATTGGGATGAGGGTGAACTACTACCTAAGTGTGGTTCTGCTGTTGCTGCTGTTGATACTCTCATGGGTATCGTTATTCAGGCAATCGGAACTGATGCTGGTGTTGGTAACCTCAATGGTGTAACTAGAACAACTCAAGACGGTCCTGATCCTGCATGGAACACTGCATTAAACATCACATCAACAACTGCAACTTCTATCTCAGTTAACGTTGGTGCATCTGCATCACAAGATCAATACCCACATACATTTGTTGCTGCTATCGCTGGTGCAGTTGTATCTGGTGGTAACTATCCACATACATTTGTATCTGCAAATGCGAATGCTGTTAATGTTGTTGGCGGATCTCAATTAACACCAACCAACGCCACTTACAATGCTGTAACTGGTGACTTGGTGATGTACTTTGGTACTGCACATGGTTTGACCACTGCAAATGTTATCTCTCTAGATGATAATTCCTTGAGATTCTCTTGTGGAATGGATGGTAATGCAACTACTAAGACATATCCTCGTGCTGGATCTGATCCACAGGCAGGACAAAACATTACTATTCAATCTGTAACTGATTATAGTATCACTATTAATGTTGGTACATCTCCTCTAGTAGAGTGGAACGTATCCAATGCAGTTTATAATACTGCAACTGGTGATCTTGCTCTAACAATTGGTGCTCACGGTCTAACCACTGGTACAGCAATCAAACTTAAGGAAGAGTCACTCATCTTTAAGTGTACTAAAGATCAAAATCTAAGCACACATGCATATCCTAGATCTGCTGGTAAGTACAGACCTTCCGCATACGCAGATGGCAATTGCTCTGACGTTCTAGCCACAGTTAATGCACTGGTTGATATTCTCTCAGTATCTCTTAATGATGGTAACCTAGACAATCTACCTCCTCTAAACAATGGTGAGTGGGATTGTGCTAACGTTCGTAGTTCTATTGAGGTTCTATTTGATATTCTCAATGATGCAATCACTGGTGGAACTCTTGGTGGTTTACCTCCACTCAACACAGGTGACTTTACAATCAACAACGAAGCATCTAAGTGTTTCCGTGATGTCACATACATCGTTGATGCTATTGTTAATGACCTTAGACTTGGTGGTAACACTAATAGTATTCAGGCAGGTGAGGCATACTATGTTGGTAACAGTCTAGAATATATTGATGGAGAGAAGACAGAGACACTAGACGCATGGAACTACGTCGGACAGATGGCAACAGCTGCCATGAGAAACTTTGACGTTCTTGCATATAACTGTACAACAACTGCTGGTTCTGCAATCATTGATGTTAATGATACTCGTGGCATCATCATTGGTATGAGTGTCAAAGAGTATGATGACAGTGATCCTACAGCTCCAGCATATGTCAATGGACTGCTACAATCTGGTGCAACTCAAGTTGTATCTAATATCCCTGCTGGTACATATGTCAAGAGAATTGTAAGTAATACACAGATTGAACTTGGTGTTAATGGTTCTAGATTGACTGAGGGTAACACAGTCAACGCCTTACAGACAAGCACAACAACTGAACTATACTTTGTATATGAGAAAGGTATCTGGGCTGACACACTACCAAACACAGTTACTGTAGGACCTGAGGATGAAGGACCTGATGTTATTCAGGACACTCTAACTTCTGAGAGTTACAGAGAATGTTCTGGTACTGCTGATGCTATTGAAACTTTAGTTAGTGTTATCACAACTATTATTAACAGTGGTCTTGGTACAGTTACCAGATCTGAGCAGACAGTTAACACTGCACTACTTGCATCCAGAGCTACTGTATTCACAATTGATACTGGTAGTGGTGTTTCTAACCCACATAAGTTTGAAACTGGAACACCAGTCAGACTTGTACCACGCCCTCGTTTTGATACTGTAACTGGTAAGTATGTTGATGTTGATAAGCGTCTTGTTAGACTACCTAATGGATTTGAAACTAACAGAACATACTATGTAATTGCACCAGGCAGAAGCACTGCTGCTGGTGGTGAGGATTACTCTGGAACTACATTCTTCAATGGTGCTGATCAAACCAGATTGATGCTTGCAACTTCTAAAGAGAATGCAGCTGCTGGTATTTACATCTATGCATCTGAGACAGATAGTGTTGACAAGGATGTTGAAATTGATATCTATCAGTTTGTTCTTGATGACAAGTATGATCTACATCAATACACATCATTCTTAAGTTCTACAGTTGCTAACGGTATTGAGACTGAAGTCGCTCACATCTTTGACGTTCCTACAAACTCTCTATCTTCTACAGAGGCACAGAGAGTATTCATTAGACCAGTTGAGGGATCACGTTTACCATTAGTTGCTAACCAGTATCTCTCTCAAAGTAATGCAAATGTTGCAATCATTGACTCTAGTAACTCTGAAGTTGGTAGAATCAATCCTAGCACTGAGTTCTTTGTAAGATATCAGAATCCTAGAACGATTACACTTCATGAAACATATGCTGATGCTATCAATAATTCAAACCCAATTGTATTTGCAGCAGGTCAAGCATCACTAGAGTTTGATGTCTTTGCTAACAAGCGTCGTTCTCCAATGAAGTACGATCCTACATTTAGTTCTCCTGCTAGCCCTGATGGTAAGTGGTACATTCAATGTAAGGATGAAGTTTCTAGTGCACCTGGTGGTATTAATATTGAGAATATCTTCTGGAGAATTAACCTAGATGACCTGAAAGATAGACAAAGATCCACTGATATGTGGTATGAGCGTCTTACAGATGATCGTGATAAAGATGAAAGAACATATAAGATTCGTTACGTTATTCCTAAGGATCTTGAAAACGCAAGAGATCCTATCAATGGTTTCGTTCTTAAGACTAGAACTGACGACACTCGTAAGTTAGTACCACAGAAGGTATTACTGAAACCTGTTGTTGGTAATGTATATGGTGCTCGTTTTGAGAACCCAGTACAAGCAGGTGAACAAATTGGTATGACAGAGAAGGAGATCAAAGATGCTGGTCTCTCAACCACTGTAGCATATGATCCATATAAGAAGGATCAAACTGGTGCTGGTACAGAATATCGTGCATTCGCTAGATTTAATTCTGGTATTCAAGCAACTATCCAGTCTGGTCGTTATGTAGAGGACATTTTAGATCCTTCAATCAAGTATCTAGAACTATCTCTATTTGATCATGGTGTTGATACTAAGAACTTCCCTGGCTTAAGAAACGAGACATTTACTACAGTTAAGATTACTGCTCCTCAAGGTGGTATCTTCGTAACAAGTAAAACAGATAATCAAGCTGCCGATCCAAATGCTGTTAGCTTCGCTGGTAATTCTTCTGGTCTTGCTAATATTCATTCTTACTTCACAGTTAATGGTGATCATTACATCATTATCAAGAATATTCGTGGTGGCACATTAGAGTATAGTGAGTTTGCTAATACTAGATTCACTCAAGGCACTGTCTTTGCTGACATGCTTGAGGATCAGGATATGGGCAAATCCCTACCTCTGAAGACCCAAATTGCAAAAAATAATCCCCAGTTTTTCTACAAGCAAAACGGCGCTAACGTTTACACAATCACACCTGGTGATACAATTCAAGACGATGCTGGTGTTGAATACTATGTTGATAGTGTTGAGGATGTTGGTGTTATTGAAGACACATTCTATATCTTCGGATACGAGACATTACAACAGAGAATTACTGGTCAACAGGATGGTATCTACTACATTACTGCACTTCGTGGTAATATTTCACCATTCCCAACTGGTGCTGGTGTAACTAACAACTTTAAGAAGTTTAAGTTCTCTCAGCCAGTCGGTAAACTATATCCTCTCAACTTCAGAAACGATCCTCTATGGTTTAAGAACTCTGGTACAACTGCAGAAGAGAAAGCATACTATGCATCATTAATTGATCCACCAGCAACATTCTCTGCTGCTGACAACTATATTCATGGTCTTGTTACAGTTAACGACTTCAAGGGATCAACAACCAGAGAGATGGTTCTAGATCTTACTGAGCAACCTGCATTCCTTAATAATAACTACACCAACACAACTGTTGATGCTGGTGGTGATATTGTTGACAATAGAATTCAGGCTAAAGATGGTAATGCAACCTCTGGATCAGAAGATCGTCGTATTCCTATTTCTGGTGATAGTCAAGTCTTTACAGATAAGAAATACTACGTTGAACTGAGACGACCATCTATCGCAAGAGCAGGTAACCACACATTTGAATACCTCGGTTTCGGACCAGGTAACTACAGTACTGGTCTACCAGCAAGACAAGAAGTTGTACTCACACCTGATGAAGACTTCTACGCACAGTCTAAGAAACAAGACGGTGGTATCGTATTCTACACTGGTATCAACTCACAAGGTGACTTGTATATTGGTAACAGAAGAATCAATGCTATCACTGGTGAAGAGACATTCATTGATAGAGCAACACTTGCAGATGATGGAGACGAGGACGATACAATTGGAGGTCTAGTCACTACATTTGATACTCCTGTAACCTTCAACCAGAACATTACTGTTGTTGGTGGTGATGGTGATCTAGTAAGTAACTTTGAATCTCCTGTATTGATTTCTGTACAGGATAATGATCTAATCCAGCAACGTGATGCATTGATCATTAAGTCTTTCGTATCTGATGTTGATCCTGTAACTCAGGAGCCACAAGATGAAAATCTAGACAGACAAGCATTCACTCCTCCTGATGCTGGTGATATTAGAATTAGTAAGAACAAAGTTGCAGCTGCTGTCTTTGAGTTTAATGCGAAGAAGAACGGTCAGAAGTACATGTTCCAGACACATGTAATTGGTGGTGTTGCATCCAACATGACACCAAACATGTCACCAATAATTGCAGAAGGTGGGTCTACAATTAACCCAGATCAAACTGTTAACTATGGTGGTGTTCTACCTTATCCTGGCGATGTATTACTCAAGGGTAGTGAAGTAGGTAAGAATGGTTCACTTGGTTGGATTCTTTCTAACTATTTTGCACTTATTCCTGGCGGTCCTACAGATAGTCAGATCTATCAAATTGAGACTGATGGCACTAATGTAGTTAAACTTGTCTTTAAAGATGTTAATACTGGTGCTGATCTTAAAGTTACTGGAGACGTTGGTATCACTTCTGGTTCTCAACTTAGAATTGACCTTGGAGATGAATATGAGAAGAAGCTGAATCTAACTTGGACAGTATATAATAATCCTAATGATCCATTTGATGGTGATGATAACTACTGCTACTTCCAAGTTTCTGACTTACAGGCAGCGGATCAGCGTTTATGGACTGATATTCTTACCTCTACTCCAACTGCTCAGATTGAGTTCTCTAACTCTAACTTTAAGGAAGTTGGTGTTATTGGTGCTGAGGCTCTTAGAACAGACACAGAAAGTATTGGTGAGTATAAGTTAGGTATTAACACAGTTGCAAGAGCACCACATGAAGCATATCTAAATGCATGGGTAAATGCACCAACAACTGATCCTCGTGCAAACCTTGATGTTGTTGGTAACGCATTCATCAGCGGTAGAGTCACAGGTGACTTCTTAGATCATACACAGTTTGCTGATCGTGATAAGACTGCTGTTGATAACGCATTCTTAGTTGGTGGTGATAGTGCTGCTCCTAATGATGAGGCAGTATTCCGTATTGCAACTACAAATAGTGGTCGTGTTGGTATCAACGTTGATAACTCACAATTAGACAGAACATTTGTTGTTGATGGTACATCTAGATTTACAGATGATGCTAAGTTTGAGCATGACATTGAAGTCAATGGTGATGACGGTGTAATTGCTGAGATCAGAACATCACAAACAACTGGTACATTTAATCTAATCAATGATTCTACATTCACTGGAACATTAAACTTCGCTCAGAATGTAGAGACAATCAATATTGGTAATACTACAACTGAAGACCAGTTCATTAATATTGGTAGAGGATCACTTCACAGTAACATTTACTTAGGTGTTACACCTGATAGCCCTGCTACAAATATTTCTAAGGTAGAAATTGGTGGTGCATATCTTAACACCAACGAAGATCTATCTTACACCAAGATCAAGACTAGAAACTTCAGAGTTGATGGTGATATGTGGCTCGGATTCCGTAAAGGAATTGGTGATACTGTATCACTCAAGTCACAAGCATCACAGGTTGATTTCTTCTCTAACACTGGTGGTCCTTCTACTCTCAACTTTGCAACTAACGCATCTGAGATTAACATCGCTGGTCAGGGTGGAGAAACTACCATTAATAACCAGTTAAGAGTTGTTGCTTCTGCACAGTTTGATGGAAACATCTTAATGTGTGGTGGTGTTGCATCGTTCTCCTTTGATGGTGCTAGAGGACAGATGGGTACTGATCCCGTCAATCATGACGATGGTGTTCTAAGTGAGACTCTATTCAATAAGAACATTGATATCTTAAATGTTCTTGTTAAGAATACAAATGAAGAAGGATACAACCAAATTGACACACCAGGTTCTGGTCCTTGGGGTGGCGTTGCTTATCAGCAGGCAGTAAATATCGGTGGTACTATTGAACCAACCGAACTAACAGCCCTAACTGGTGATGAGTTCTACTTACCAATTAAGAACGAACCAGTCAAAGCAAATGGTGATCCATACTTTGCTACCAACGATTATATTATTGTTGATACTGCTCCCGTTGGAAGTTACTCTGGTGCAACATCTCATCCAGAGATCCTACAGATCACAGAACTTACAAGAATTAACGCTGCTCCTTATTATATCAAGGTTAAGCGTCAACCATTCGGTGCATTTGGTTTAACTAAGGACAATCATGCTGATACAACACCTATCTACAAGGTTAATGTACAGTTTGATGCTACATGGACAGAGCAAAGCCTAGACAATACTGGTCCTAACGATAATGTATATCTCTCTGAGTTTGGTGGTAATCTAACAAACAATGATTACGTTATTGTTGATAGAGATGATTCACCAGCAGTCCCTGAATATATCAAGGTTGTTACTGCTCTAGAAGCACTTCAGCAGAAGTTTACTATCTCTAGTGACTGTTCTGCAGGTGCTGCAGGTGATGTGTTTGTTGTTAACTCTGTAACAGGTGACACAACCATCCTTGGTAATACTGTTATCAATAACACTCTTACACTGAAAGGTGGTTGTGGAACTGCAAATGCTGTTCAACTTACAGCAGACATTGCATCTCAATCTAGAGTTATTAGCAACGTTAATATTACTTCTTCAGGTAAAACACTTGCAGATATCAAGCCAGGCGACTCTGTTAAGATTCTAACAGACTCTTGCCCAGTTCAGACTGATCAAGATACTTACGTTGACTTTGTATTTGGTGGTGCTATCTACATCAATAAGGAATTTATTGGTGGATCTAGTGCAAATACCGTAAGCATTCAAATTGAAAGAGATGAACGTCTCACATTGACTGATGGTGTAGGCAACACTACATTTGATGTTAACACATGCTCTGGATCTACTGAGGTTGGAACATATGCTGGTAGATTTGATGTTGGAATTGCATGGTCTACTAACGTAGGTTATACCACAAGTGCTTCTATCGTTACTCCACTGAATGCAGATGATGTAGTTGCTTATGGTTACTACATTGATCCACAAACCATTCAGGCAAATGGTCCTTCTACAACAATTGCTGCAGCAACTGCAACTGGATCTAATCCATCACTACTACAGATTCCTGTACAAAGTCTTGGTGAAGGTTCTGGTGAATTTAAGGTTGGTGATCTAATTGCTGTAGGACCTGCTGCTTCCTTCATTGGTGCTGGACAACTTGAATTCCTTGAGATTGATGGTGTTATCACTGGTGCTATTCCTACTCTAATCGCAAAACGTGCTCAAGATGGCACAGTTGTGATGAATCACAATATTGGTGATGATGTAAGAAGAATCATTAAGCACCAAGATTGGGCTAATGTTCTTGATGCTGAGATCAGACAGAGACAAGTTAGTGGTTCTCCTCTTGATTATCTCTCTGTTATCCTTGATAAAGGATATATCTCACAACAGAAACTTGATTACAAGCAGTGGTTGAGATTTAGTAATAAGGCTAACGGTGAAGAAATTCTAACCGTTGTAAACGGCAGACTGTATGGTAAGGTTCATTCCAACGTTATGAATGAACAACTTGGCGATGGTGCTAAGTCATACAGAGAAGGTAGTTTACATGTTACTGATAACCTAACACTTGGCGGTGGTAACTTTGTTATCTACGATAGTGTTAAACAGACTAAACTATTCCAGTTTGTTAATGATGACGGACACGCTGATCACCAAGGTCTACTTAACTGGGATGCTGGTGTAATTGCAAGAGGTGACTTCTTCTTGTATCCATCATCTTCTCCAGAAGACGTTATCACTCAACTTAATGATACTCCATCGTTCTCTATTGATAACCTTGGACAAGGTACAATCAAGACTAACCTAACTATTTCAGGTGTTGCTTCTCCAGCACCTACAGAAGATGCTGTACTTTCTGTACAAAATCTTGGAGTTAATGGTGGTCAAACCTTTGATATTAAGCAAGATCGTTCTATTGATGCATTTGGTGTTTCTAACTTCTACACTAGCAGTGGTGCGAAGCACACAAGATATATTTCTGCTGCATCACCTGAAGCGGATCTAATTCTTACACCTAACATTGTATACATGGTCAACGTTCAGTCAACACAGACACTGATTGTTGAACTACCAGCTGGAGCACAGACTGGGGATGTTGTTAGATTGATTGATGTTGGTGGTAATCTTAAGTATGACACCACACTCGTGGTTAGAACACCTGAAACAAGTGGAACTCCAATTCAAGGAGATTCAACTGGTACACTATTTGGAGATAGATTAACTCCATATCCATCTGGTGAACTGGTTGTACAGACAGCAAACGCAGCGTTTGCTCTAATCTATCTTGGTTCTACTGATAGTAATGATCAAATCGGTATTCCAACCAGCGTACAAGGTTGGTGGCTAATGGAGGTCTAATACAAACAGATGGCAAATTACAACAGGATCAAAGCACAAAAATCCAGTCCTATTGGCACAATCATGCCATGGACTGGTAGCTCTAGTACATCAGATTTATCAGCTGATGCAATTCCTAAGGGTTGGGTTGTTCTAAGAGGACAACAACTAAAGGCATCGGAATATCCGTTATTAGCACAGGTAGTTGGAAATTTATATGGTCCTACCAATGAGCCAGGTCAACCATTTGTTGGTATAACAAACTCATATCCAAATTATGATGATGATGATGTGTTTAACCTTCCTAGACTCAGTGAGGTATCTCTCATTGACCTAGAAGGTAGTTTAGTTGATCCTGCAACACAGTTTGTAGTCGGACAATATATCTCAACAAACGGAGTTGAAGGTGAACAACCATTGACTAACGTATTATCTTACATTGATATTAATTTTAGTGTTGATGTAAGTAGTGAATTGGCAGGAAAAATTAAAGGTATTGAGTTTGAGGAACCAGCATACTTTGATACTATTAGAACTATACCTAGAAAACTAGGAACTGAGCATATTGCATCTCACACTCACTCTAGACCACCAGGCGGTTTCTATCCTTCTGTTGAATTAGGTGGTGGTTATCTTGGATTATATGAAGCAGGTTTATTTGATATTCAGGACAGTGAATTTACTACTGGTGGTGACATTGGTATGAACCCTGCTGAAGGACAGGCAGATAGATTTAATCCTGGCACAATTACATACACGAAATATGATGCAACTGTAAACAGTCTTCCATCAGTCAATACCTTTAGAAATTACTCTGAAGAATCTGATGTTATTCCTGCTATTCCAACTGTCAATAGAACTGTAGCACAATATGGTAATACAGTTGAATATCAAGATGACAATAGTTGTATTGTTAACGTACAAGAACCAGCAGTTACAGCACCATTTCCTCCACCAGGCATTTACTTAGGACAAAGAAACTATTATACATCTACAGATATACCAGGATTTAGAAGAGGTGAAGGTCTTTATGATGGCGTTACTACAGCAGAAGAAGATTACTATGGTGCACCTGCTACAGCTGCTGGTAGAGATGCTCCATACCCAGTTACTTTGAATCATGGTGCTGATGCATTTGCATCTAGTTCTCTTGGATCACATAATCATTTCACAATTGATTTAACAATGACACAAGGACAGATGGATTTACCTGGCACTATCCTAATAAATAATATGACGACTGGAAACGTTGAACCTATCAATGTTGACAGGGGATTAAGCGTACAGATTAATCCTAATACGCCATCCTTAACTGTACTGTATATTATCAGAGCATATTAATATGGCAGTATTTTACAACAGAGAGAAGGCAAAGTTAGGGACATTGACTGGCTCTATTATTAACTGGTCGGATCAATTAACATCTGCTGATCCAGAGGATCCTACAACCCTGTCAAAACTACCAGCAGGATATTTAAGATGTGATGGCTCTGTATATCAAGCAGAGATTTTTCCGCAGTTAGCAGAAGTATTAGGAGTTGGAGTTGCTTGTAGATATAAGAAACCAGATACAACATTACTTGATAATCAGTTTCAAGTTCCTGATCTAGGTGCTAAGAGTATTAGAGCATCAAACTCTGCAAACTTAGGAGACTATGTTGATACTTATTTGAATGATGATTCAGGAACACAGATAACAAAATCTGGCGTAGGATTAGAAGTTAACACCAATATTGGTACAACGTTTGAAGTTCAGTATCAAGGAAACTTTTTTATCCCAACACAAACTTTAGAAATTACTGGTCAACCTGGTTTTGTTAGATCTACAGGTAACTACACAGAATCAGCTGAGGTATTACACACAGCATTCCAACCACACGCTCACTTCCATGATGGTAAGAGAGCAAGAACTGCTGCTAGTAATAATAATGAATTTGCTTTGTTTGGTAGAAACTCATACACAAACAAATCTACATTGTGTATCATGCCATGGGCAAACAACACTGCACAACCATTATGTCAAGCAACAGCGTCTCGTCAAACAGCATCCAATACACAAAGGGTTAATGGTCCTGCTGGATGTATTTTTGGTGGTAACACTAGAATTTACTATGGTGCATGTTGGACAGGTTGTACATTTGATGCTCAATATAAATGTCTAATTCCTGGCAGTATTCCTGGCCAAGGCACATTTGGTTGTGCTACTGGTGGATCACAAGGTGGTTTCGCTGTTTGGGAATCTGAAAGCGGACAGTGTGGTAATATCAACTACACTGGTACTATGGGATGTAAGGTTGAAGCACCATGTATTATTGGTGCCATTATTTGTAATGATAAGACTGGATTGAGAAAGATAGATGCTAACTATACACCATCTACAACTACACAGGCAACACAACTTCCTTTTGACTCACAACCAAACACAGTCACTTATGGAGCACTCAACAACGTCGTCAATGACGTAGAAGAATTTGGTAATGAATGTAATCATAGGCACTTTGTTCCATTTGAACAAGATGCTCATACATATCAAGTGAAGACTAATGCTACAAATATTCCTGCAACTGAGATCACATCTACTATTAAGATTGATATCAACGAAGCGAATAAGGCAGACGAATTTATTCAACCATTTCTAGTTCAAGAGTTTCTGATCAAGTATTAAACAGATGGCAACATACAGGAATCAATACGCTAATTATTTTTCCGACAAGAATGGGATGCATACTCCTGTCGGTACAATTCTTCCTGTGTTTGTTGGTACTGATCAACAGACTAATGGCGAAGATCCAGATTATTCTTATCGCAAGCACTTGTATTGTGATGGAAGAGAATTATTAATTAGAGACTATCCAGAATTATATTCTATTATTAGAAACAGATATGGTGGTGCAACTGCAGTCACAAAAATTGACTCTGCTAATCCTGGCGGTCTAAGAAGATCATATATTATTAACAACAAAGTATTCTTTCAGTTCTATAAGGATGCCACTAATGATAAGGTAAATGTACAGATGCCTTATCCTTATAATTCTGCAATGAGATTTGTAGACTTAGGAGGCTTTCCTACAACTAGTGATCCTGTAAATAGTCCTGTTCTGTTTAACACAGGCACATTCTACACATTAAAACAACCAACTGAAGATGTAAGTGCTCAAGCACAGACAGGAGAATTTGCATATGAATTAGTGCTTCCTGATAGTGTTGATGTATCTACATTTCCTACAGGTCCTTACACATTAACATTTGCTGGTGGAGGAGCTCCTCATCCAAACTTAACTATTCAGAAATCTTTTTCTACTAAAGACTATCCATATAACGTAGGAACATTTAACTTACCAGACTACAGACAAAATAAGATTCTTGGATTTGGTAATGTTAATGGTGCTGGTACATCAACACCAGAGAATGCTATTAATAACTTTGTAGGACAGACTGGTGGACAGTGGTATATTGCTAAGAACACACTGATTGATAGTGGTTCATTCTTTAATGTTGGTGATGTAAAAACCACAGGATATAATAATATTCTTGCTGATATTAGTGCATATGTTATTGGAAAGGTAGAGTATAGAGTAGGTCCTATTGATGATCATACCTTCTCATTTCCTCCTGCACACAACCATAGAATTCTATCAGTTGAAGTTGATCAAACAAAACAGGCAGAACTAGGACCTTCAGAGGTAGATAAGTTTGCTGTAAACTATATTGATAGTAGAGCAAATATCAGTCAGTTTGAACCAGAAGGTGCTGCTGGTGCTGCACTAGGTCACTCTCATGGTGTTCTTGGATCAGCATTACCAAGTGCTGCTATGGCAACATATGGAAACGTGCCTGGCATTGGTGATAAAGATGCATCATATAATTATTCAGTATCAGAAGCTGCATCAACACCAATAATCTCAGTAACATATGATTCTGGCACAGGATTTATTACTATCAACACAAATGGTAATCATGGTTTTAGTAATGGTGATAATATTACTGTCAGTGGTGTAACTCCTTCAGAATTTGGTGGTGCTTTTACTGTAGTAGCTAACGGAATTTCTGCAGAGAGTTTTAATGTATTGCCAAGAACAGGTGAAACTCCTTCAGGAACTACAGGAACTGTTGGAACAGGTGCAAACGTAAAACTATCAAGTGGATATTTCGTAGAACAAGAGATTACTCAACCACCAAGAGCATATGTCGTTGATGGTAACACATTAGTTGGTGGTAAACAGGTAGAGTTTGAGATTCCTGGCAATGCTATTACATTGAAGGAACAAACCCTTTCAGGATCAGGTAGTGCAGTTGTTTCAACACCTGATCCAACACTAGGTGATGTTATTGGAATTGAAATCATCATGACTGCTGGTGGTGGTGGCGGTGCTGATAGTGATAATGATGGTGCAAATGGTGGTAATGCATCTGTCACTCTAGACGTTGATGGTACATTGTATACCATCACAGCAAATGGTGGACAAGGTGGTAACTCAGGAAATACTGGTGGTGCAGGAGGAAGCGGTGGAACATTATCAATTCCTGCTGCATTAGCAAATGATTCTAGATTTAATATATCTGTAATTGATGGAATTGATGGACAAGATGGTGGTGGTGCTGGATCTGCCACATCAGTCACACTTGGTGGTGGTGCTGGATCTGCACCTCCATTAGGTAACAAAGGTGGTAATGGTATAGCAACAAGTTTCCAGTCAACAACTAATAATCCAAGCACAACTTATACTAACAATGGTTCATGGAGTGTTCCTGCTCCTGCGGCTGGAGAGGTAGGTAGAAATATTAATATTAAAGTAGCAGGTGCAGGTGGTGGTGCTGGTAACCCTAACGCCAACTCTAACTGTAGTGGATCATGGCCAGGTTGGCCAACTTCAACATCAGGTAAGTCTGGTGCTGTTGGTGGATATGGTGGTAGAGGTGCATTACTTGAAGGTACACTGCAAGTACAAGGTGGTACGATATCTTGGGAATTAGGTAACGGTGGTGGTGACGGATTTAACAATAAAGATGGTAACACTGGAACTGGATCTGAAGCAGGATCATCAGCTGGTGGTGGCGGTGCTGGAGCTGCTCAAGGTGGTGCTGGTGGACAAGGTGCATGGGGTAACGGTGCTACTGCAGGTGCTGGTGGCGGTTGTACAGGTTTGCTTTACAATGGTGTCGTCATCGCTGGTGCTGGCGGTGGAGGCGGTGGCGGTGGATCAGGTGGTGGATTCAACGGTGGTGGAACCACTGATGGTTGCTATCCTGGTGGTAATAATAGAAATGCTTCTACTGCACTAGTCACATCTAGTAGTGCTCTTGACTTTGCTGATGGTTCTAACGGTTCATCTGGTGGATGTACTGCTGGTGGTGGTGGCGGTGGTGGCGCAGGCTGCGGTGTCATCGGTGGAGCACAAGGTGGTGTTGGTGGACAGGCAGGTGTCGGACACAATGGTAACGGTGGTGGTACAGGTGGTCGCCGTGGTGCTTCAGCATATAGAACTGATTATTGGTCTGGTGCTATGTCACTCACTAATTCAGGT
>Ga0213860_10000458_pt1 | contig 16260 bp, 26 predicted proteins | sample PICome_3_FD_160118 | JGI IMG/M metagenome (GOLD analysis project Ga0213860, IMG submission 160118) | Coastal seawater microbial communities near Pivers Island, North Carolina, United States - PICO550 | ecosystem: Environmental > Aquatic > Marine > Coastal | place: USA: North Carolina...
TTTTAGTATCACCTTCAAGATATAACTTTGGTGCTATTGCTTCTGGTGGTCCAGTTAATTTTACACCTTCTTCCGGATCATATTCAATTGGATTGAAAGAAGGAACTTGACCATCACAAAAAACAACATTTCCATTTGGATCATCTTTAACTAATCCCGGACCATTAAGATTTGCTTCTACACATCCAGGAACATCGACTATCGGTGTTCCAATAGTTAAAGTAACTGGTGGGGAATTTGGTAATGATATAGGTGGACCAGTAAAAATACTTCTTATGAGTGGAATACCAGTTGCGGATATTTCTTCAATCCTTACATCATTAATTTGTGGCATTAGTCTTTAAAGATATTTGAAACTGCTGTAAAAAAATGAAAGAAAATTACATACAGGAAAAATTTATCTTGATTATCCCTTTTCTTTTTTGCTGGGACTGATCTATCCATTTTTTAAATAATAAAACATCTTTACTATTTAACACTTCTCATAAATTTTTTAGAAAGGCAATACACCACCAGTTTGTGCTGGTAGTTCAGGAACTTCTGGCATCTCTGGCATAAGACCTTCAACCATACCAGGAAGTGCCTCTGTAATTGCTTCAGTAACTGCTTCTGTTGCCTTTACTCTGGCATCCTCAATGAGAGCATCCTTATTCATATAAAGGTATGCTCCTGCACTAACTATTGAAAGTGATACTAATCCCGAAAGTAATGCGATTCCGTTAATTACTTTTTGCATTTTAGTTCTTACCTTTTGTTATAGGCCATGTAATATGTAGGGTATATGTCAATAAAGTTATAAATCCAAATACAAATAAAGTACTCATCACTCTATCAAAGTTCCGTGTGCTCTTCTTCCCTCTCATCAACACCTAATATATAGTAGATAGCATAACCCGCCATGCAAACAGAAAGAAATACCATAAAGATCACTGACCACACAGGATCATTTACGTTATCAAGTGGACGAAGAATCAGTTTCATCAGTAGTAGATATACTTATAATATCTAGTCCTTCTACTTTAGATGGTGTTGATTTTATAATTGGTTTATCTTCATTTTCCCACATTTCTACAATGTCTTCTGCTTGCTTATCGACAGATGCCATTTCCATTCGGACTTTACCCTCCATCCATTTCAACCACAACCATTCAATAAACCCTAATGCAAGATGACGAACAATAGGGTTTTTTTTATTTGCCCATCTTTTGAACTTTGTATACCAAGTATCTTCACCACCCCATTGAGACTCAAACTTCATGTAGTTTTTTTCTCCTCTTCATCTTTTGGTTTAGGAACAGGAACTGTTACCATTGTTTTTTGTGTTCCCCCACCATTTCCATTAGACTTTGATGGTGTTACACCAAAGGTTGCTAATGTACCAGTAAAAACACTGGCAATAAAAGTAGGGTCAATTTTTTGCTGAGGTATTCCTGGAATTGAAACATAGTTTAAAGTTAAGATTGCACCAGTCCATATCAATACAATTAATCTAACCAAACTTGAAATTCCTTCTTCATGCCAATGGAATCCATCATCATCATCATGATCTTTCTTCTTTTTTGGAAGCATTGATCTGATAGTTTTGATCATTACTATTTAGTAATATACCCTTCATCAACCAAGTATTTTCTTGTTAATGGAGTGGGTTCATAAATCTCCCACATCTTACCAGTAGAACATGCTGCAAGAGCATCCGCAGTCATTCCTTCAGTTCTACCTGCCCATGATGCTTCTGCTTCCCACGGAACAGCAGTTTTTGGATAAGTTCTTTCTGCCATTTCTTTCCAAATAAAAGGAACATTATCTTCAGGAAGAATAATAGCAATCATTGAATTATCAATTGTTCCTGCCATACAATCTTGTGCTACGTGCCATCCTTCATGTCTAACCACACTCATTAATGTAGATTGTCTACCCATGAATGCATCATTCAGAAAGAAGTTATTACTTACGGTATGATAAACACCACGATTACCTACAGGAAAATATTTCTGATCTCCTAGAAAAACCATAACTCCGATTTTATCAAGGGAGTCCAACATCTCATTAAACTCAATAGCAACAGCAGAATAATCAGAGTTGGGATAATTATCTTGAATGTCTTTGATACTTTTGATTCTTTGAACATTATCGGTGCATTCCCGTAAGATCATGCAACCCAAAGAATCATTAGTATAGTATCCTTTAGTTATTTTTTCATCTCCTGCATATGCTGTTCCTGCTAGTGCAGCACATCCAATAAGAGATAGTAAAAGTTTTTTCATGTATAATATGCCTCAAAATATTTAATGATACCATTAGTATTTACATTACCTTGAGATACCCAATCATGAGAACATTCGTACATTGATTGATTAGTATATTCGGGTAATGATTCTTTTAGTTGACTACCATATTTAGTAAGAAGAACTTTAAGTGCCGACTCACGAAGTTTTAACTTCTGTTCACTATAACGACAATCTTCAATCATCTAAATTGATCCCAACCAGTTCCAGATTGCCAACCCCCAACACCAATCGGATTCAGTTGTGTAGTAGTTTTACCACTATTAGTAGCAATATTATATATTACCTCATGAATATCTTTTGGTTCTATAGTATCATCTTCGGGTAATAATTGATTATCATATACTGCATGTTCATATGCTTCTTTGATAGTCATTTGACGATCAGATAAGACTGCCGGACCAAACCAAGAATCATCTTCCAAATACTTCGGAGCAAGAAATCCTACAAAAGAACCATATCCTTGAGTGAAGTGTCCAGGACCACATTCAAATAATGATGCTTCTAAGTTGTCAATTAAATCTAAAGTCATGCCCATACCATTTTCTTAGTGTAATCATATGCATAAAGTTCTCTATTACCTTTGATTCCCCATCCTAACCAGTAGTATGCAGGTCTCATGTAATAAGATACTGTTTGTCCACCACCCTCAAATTGTGGAAGAACACGTTGAAAGATAGGTTCATTAATCATCCAACGAACTTGGCAATCTAATTCACTTGGATTGCAATCATACTTCACTGCAAAGTTTCCAAGTCCTCTATAACGATTGATAGAAGTCCACTGAATCAATCCATAACCACCTCTCAAACAGTTCTCATAAGTAACACGAGCACCACCCTCACAAATGTTAGCAATGAACTTAGATTCCTGTTGAATGTTTCCCATGATTGTTGCAAGTGCATTACGATCAGAGATCTTTGTGTGCTCTTGTAATGCTGCTAAAACAAATTGCTCATTAGGAGTACAACTAGGACACTTCCAAGTCTCTTCCTCTATAAGAATTTCTTCTACAGGTTCTGGTTCCTGTGTCACTTTGATTTGATCAGGTTCTGGGGAAGGAATTGCAACTACACTTGCAAGAAGTCCAATTCCAAAAAGTGATTTAAACATTGTCTCCAAGATATTCGAGTGAGTAAATTTCATGATCCTCAAGATTAGGGTCTAACCATTCAGCAAACTCTGACTGAATCGCATGAGCATCTTCTGCAGATTTTAGCACATCATCCGTCTTCATGTCACACAGAATGTGCATTCTGTCAACTGCCCACTCATGAGTCACCTGTAGAGTCTTTTCCAAAATTTCCATAATCTTTCTGAAAATACTTTCCGAGAATGTTGTTATTGTAGTATGCCGGTGCTCCGTTGTCAAGTGCCTCTGATAGCACATTATTTAGAAACAACTGCTTGGTCTCCTCAAAGTTACAGTCTCCCTTCTTCTCATGAAGACTTAGTATTACTCTACTGAAGAACTCTTTGCCGTATCTTTTTATATCTTCCTTTAACTCAGGACAAGAACCATAATATTTCTTCCAATCAGATTCTTGTTTTACTTTTCTCTTTTTTCCTGGTGGGGTTTTGAATGACCAAAAGTATTTCCTTCCAAGGTATTTTCTACCGGTGGTCTTATTGGTAATACAGTAAACAAAACCAAAGTAATTCCCAATAGCATCAGACTCAAAAGGTTCATTATTGTATATCCAAGAATTCTCATAACTCATCTTATAGAATTCAATGAGCTATTATTTATCTTTAACGGAGACAAACCTAGTCTACATAAAAAAAGGAGACTTGTCAAGCCCCCTTAGAATATTATGTGATTTTTCTAACGCAATCCAACTTCTGTGTCTTGACGACGTTGTGTTCCTACAACTGCATTTGCTCTAGACTTTAGATTTTTAGCAGCAGTTCCTCTCTTACCAAAGTCTCTATCTGGATTTTCTTTCCAGTCATCTACTTTTTTAGTCATTCTTTCTCTAGAGAGAGGAAGTTTAGTTGGTCTCGGTGATCCGTATGCCTCTAGAATGCTCTTAATGTCCTCAGAGTCAATCTCATTGACCATCAACCATTCCGCCTCTTGGAGGTCTTCTGCGATGCCGTAGTCGCACAGGAACTCGACTACTACATCATAGGTCTCAACCTCTTCAGACATTCTCTTAGCAACCTTAGATGCTCCTGAAGCAACCTTCTCAGCACCTCTTCTGATTAGACCCTTAAGTCCTCTTCTAGCAGCAGATCCTGCCCTTTCTGGAGCAGATTTAATATCACTACCGACCTTTCTTGCTGCCTTTGCAGTTTGTCTTATATCATCTACTGCTGCTCTTCTAGCATCGGATACCTTACCTCTGATATTTGCTTTGATTGCTGCCTTTGCCTTATCTCTTACAGACTTATTCCGAGTAAGTGTTTGTTGTGGAGTAAGATCTTGTCCTTGTTTACCCTTAAGTTTTGTTCCTGTCGCTTTAAGTGCAGCAGAAGCAACAGAACCCTTTGCCTGATTCATTTTTTCCTTTGCAGTATCTTTAACTGAAGCAACGGTACTCTTTGCATTTTCAATACCTTTTTTAACAGTACCTTTTACCTTTGCCTTGGTATCAGCAACTGCTTTGGCACGAAGGTTCTTTCTCTTGCTTGCAGTCACAGCAGCATCATCTGCTCTTTGTTGTGCTTTAAATTTAGCACGCATCTCCTTCTGCTTAGGAGTCATTGCCTCAAGGAGAATCTCTTCAACAAATTCATCATCAAAAGATTCTTCGATGTCATCAATATCATATCCTTCATCAAGAAGATCTAAGATAACTTCTTCTACAATATCTTCCAATTCTTCATCAGAAAATTCTAGTTCCTCATCTACTTGAGGAGCATAGATACTCTCATACAAACTTCTGATTTCTCCGTACTCGGACTGCGATAAAGCTCTCATCGTAATTCTTAATTAACTCTTTATAAGAATATTTATAAAAAAAAGGACTCCCTTAGGAGTCCTCAGTATATGCTTCATAACCATTATAATCACCAAATAGAAAAGCATCAGATTTTGCTGCTTCTCTATACATCTCTAATGCATCTTCAGTTTTTACACAGTTGCACTTACAATTTCCTTTACAAGGAGAATCCTGCAAACGTATCTTCGGTAACATCTTGTTTGATTCCTCCGACGATGTAGGATTCAACTTCTGTTTCTTGAGGAGCAACTTGGAGACCCTTCGACGAAATCCAATGTTCCGTCCAGGGGAGTGGGTTATTCTTTGCGGGTACGTCATAGATCGTCTTAAGTCCAATTGATTTCATTCTACGATTGGCAATCCATTCCACATACTGCTGAAGCAGTTTATCATTGAGACCAATCATCGAACCATCTTTGAACAAATATTCTGCCCAAAGTTTTTCTTGATTAACACAATTTTCAAACGTATTAATCAACCACTGCTCTTCTTCTTTGAAGATTTTTGCCATCTCAGGATCATCACCTTCTCTCCACTTCTTTAGAATATTCTGAGTAATGGCAAGATGCTGATTCTCATCTCTAGCAATCAGTGAGATGATTTTTGCACTTCCTTCCATAAGTTTGAGTTCACCAAAAGCAAAACTGCAAGCAAATGATACGTAAAATCGGATACCTTCAAGGATATTAACATTCGCAACTGCTTTGAAGAGTTTGCGTTTGAGTTCATATCTTGAAACTTGTGCATAAGGAACTCCTTCTAATGCGTGTTGCCAATCATTAGTACTATCATAATGATGTGCTGCATTAATAAAATCATTATATGCCCCAGTCACACTCATTGCACGTTCAACAATTCGTTCATCATTCAGAATGTGATCAAACACATCTGAGGGGTCTGAATAAACGTTCTTAATGATATGAGTATATGAACGACTATGGATCATCTCCATGAACCCCCAGACCTCCATACATGCTTCTAATTCAGGTAAGCTACAGTAAGGGATAAAAGCCATCCCAGGACCACGCCCTTGTACAGAATCCAGCATGATCTGGTACTTAAGATTGCTGGTAAAAATGTGCTTTTGCTCAGGGCGTAGTGTCTGATAGTCCGCACGGTCTTTCTGGAGGGATACTTCTTCGGGTCTCCAGAAATATCCCAGTTGTTGCGTTGTAAGTTTGTCAAAAATTGGATACTTATAAGAATCATATCTCTGAATACCTAATGGTTTTCCAAAGAACATTGGTTGCTTTTTAGTGTCTACCTCTTCTGCATTGAACACGGTCATAGAATCTATCATTGGTCTCTCTTCTTTATTTGTCTTAAATCTTACAAGACTCACAGTCTTCCTCCTCTGCGGTTTCTAATTGAGAAATTAAACTATCAAGTGACTCATTGGAATCGTCCATTTCGTCAGTCTTAATATCATAAGTGTTTTGATAATAACTTGTTTTCCATCCCATTGAATATGAGTAAAGCATATCATGTGCCATAACTGACACTGGGATTTCATTATTGGGATAATGTTCTGGATTGTAACTCCAATTACCAGAGATTGCCTGGTCAAAGAACTTTTGCATTACAGCAACAATATTAATATATCCTTTATTGGATCTCATTTCCCAAAGAAGATCATAATTGTTCTTCAGTGTTCCGTATTGTGGAACAATCTGCTTAAGAGGTCCTTTTTTGGACTTCTTAATGGACAAATATCCTCTAGGTGGTTCAATTCCATTTGTTGCGTTTGACACAACGGAACTGCTCTCTGAAGGCATCTGTGCGGACAATGTTGAGTTCCTAACTCCGTATTGATTAACTTGTGCCCTAAGACTCTCCCAATCATAGTGAAGCTCATTTGGAACTATTTCATCCACGTCATTCTTATATGTATCAATCGGAAGAATTCCATTACCATACTTAGTACGATGACTGTATTCACATGCACCTTTTTCCTTCGCAAGATTGACTGTTGCCTGAATGAGATAGTATTGGAATGCTTCTGTTAAATCATGGACAGACTTCCATGCCTCAGGATCTTCATACCTATGCCCGTTCTTGGCAAGGTAATGTGCAAGTCCGATATAACCAATACCTAACGAACGACGTGCTCTGGTTGCGATCTCTGCTGCTCTGACGGGATATCCCTGAAAATCAATGAGTTCATCAAGACTCCTGACAGCAAGATCACAAAGAACATCAAGATCCTCAAGATCCCTAATTTTACCAACATTAATAGCAGAAAGGATGCACAGAGCAATTTCCCCAGTTTCATCATCAATATGTTGTAAAGGTTTTGTAGGCAAAGTAATCTCTTGACAATTCCCAAGAAGAAATCCGTTGAACATACCCATTCCTCTATCTGATTCGGTAAAGCAATAGGTTGAATCTTTTCTTCCAGTGAAAATAATATCTTCAACAATATGAAATCTTTCAGCATTTCTATTTGGAATATTTTTTGAAATTTTAGATCTCATTACATATTCTGCAAAACCAAGATTGCATAATTTGATGAGACCGCTATTAGAAATAAGCAATCTCCACACTTCATTGCATTCATACTCTTTCGTTTCACCTTTACCATCAGGCATAAATTGCTTTCTATTTTCATAAATTTTTTTGATTTTACAATCAACTCCAAGAGTATGAAGCATATACTTGATACTTCTAAGAAATTCAAAGTTAATTGAATTTATTTGAACTGTTTCTGTCTGATTGTTTTTTGCAATGTGTCCATCTGAATCAACCAATCCAGCAAACCACTTCAATCTAGACTCAATTGTATAATTGCAATCGGGAACCACAAATTTAGTATGGGGGGGAATATCTAAAATTACTCTAATTTTATTATCCAAATTATAGTATTTTGTATATGGAAGATACTCTAAAATATCTTTTTTAGATCCATACAAATCAAGTATTGGAGTACCTCTATGATATGATCCATCTCCAGAATGAAAACCTAAAGTATATGAATTTTCTAGATTTAATTCTCCTTCAATGATAGGTAAATCAAACTTAATAATTTTATCACCCGATTTCAAATCATATGCCCTCTTTTCAATAATTTTTTTATTTCTGGAATAATTTTTTCCGTTTACAACAAAAAATCTGTGGTATGGAGTACATTCAATTTCTTCACTATCAATAATAACCTTCATCAATTCTTGACAATCTGATGTTTTTTCAATTAAAACATTAGACCACTTTTCACCATTCCAAACATCAACATAATCACCCACCATTTCATAAATAGTTTGATATCCATCTTTAGTAAGAATTTGAGTTTCTGGGGCAACACATAAGTTGCTCATCTCAACTTTATCCATAAAGGATGAGTGAGAATTGCAATGGTCAATGTTCATGATGTATATTCTACCAGTTTCGGCACGTTCTTTTAGAAGGTCGAAAAATAATTCTTGTGCCCCGATAGTCTTTCTTGGAACAGACTGATCTGATTCATAGTCCACATAGCAAGAGTCAAATGCATCAGTACCAAAAGCATCATAGAGGCCCGGTACGTCATTCGGTGAGAATAAGCTAATCTGCTCATTCTTAATGAAACGTTCGTAGAAAAGTTTTGAAATTTGGATTGAGTAGTCAAGTTTCCTCACTCGGTTGTCTTCTGTACCCTTGTTGTTCTTAAGAACTAGGATGTCTTCGATTTCGATGTGCCAGATTGGGAAGTGTACTGTGGCTGAACCTCCACGAATCCCATTTTGAGTGCAACATCGTACAGTTGATTCAAACTTTTTAAGGAACGGGACAACACCTGTGTGTTGTACTTCACCACCTCTGATCTTACTGTTGATGCCACGGATTCGACCTGCGTTGATACCGATTCCCGCCCTTTGTGCAACATATTTGCCGATAGCCATATCAGAACTAAAGATGCTATCGAGGGTGTCATCAACATCAACAAGAACACAGCTAGCAAATTGTCGAAGTGGAGTTCGCACCCCTGCCATGATAGGTGTGGGAATGTTGATTTTGTGTCTTGAGATTGCATCGTAATATTTTCTAACGTATTCTAATCTTGTTTCCTTTGGATATTTAGAGAATATGGTTGCAGCAATCAGCAAATACATGAACTGTGGAGTTTCATATACCTTACCATTACTTCTATCCTGCACAAGATACTTATCACAGACTTGACGTAAACCTGCATAAGTGAATAAGTAGTCTCTATCATGATCAATAAAGGACTGAAGTTTATCAAACTCTTCATCAGAATACAGGTCAAGTATTTCTGCATCGTAAACTTCTTTAGCAACGCATTGCTCAACTTGCTCCTTTACTGTTGGAGTTTCATGCATACGACCATACAGTTGCTTACGAACGGCAAACAAAAGAAGTCGTGCGGCAACAAACTGATAGTTGGGATTATCCAAACTTACCAAATCTGATGCAGAACGAATTAGAATCTCCTGAATCTCATCTGTTGTAATACCGTCATAAAACTGAATACCAGATTGAATTTCAACCTGACTTGCAGATACACCGGCAAGATCTTTACATGCCTCTTCTACCATTACATGTAGTTTATTTAAATTAAGAGGTTCATTTTTTCCATTTCTTTTAGTTACCTTTGTCCCGTTAGTCATATTTTTTTCCAGTTGTTAAATTTAATTTTTGCTTCTAATCCTGAATAGGTATTCAATTCTACCACAGACATAACATCATGTCCAGAAAGAACCATGTCATTGATATCTTTCTGTATTATATTCGTCGGCCAAATCACTATGGAGTTGCCATTATCGATTGTTCTACCGATTCGATTGACGATTTCTCGATTGCGTGGTTCGTTATCATAGATCCAAACAGGATTGCTAATGCCCCAGTTACTAATATCAACGTCAGCTCCGCACATCGCAATCGAGTTACAAATGAATGTTGAGTCGAAAGGTCCTTCTGTGATATAAACAGCAATTGTTTTGTCAATAGTTTCAAGTCCATAAACCTTCGGTGCTTCCTCATCCAACATCACGGTGATGTATTTAGTGAATGATTTTCCCAGTGCTCTACCCTGAAATCCAATGAGATTTTTGTTCTCATCATACATTGGTATTACGATACGACTCTCATCCTTCTTGATAGTATCAAAGGTTTGTTTCTGAGTATTCGTCCACTCCATGAACTTGTCAGCATAATAAAACCTATCCGGATCTATCTTGCGATTTACAAGATATTCATTGGCAAAAGAATTTGTAGATGCCTTTGGAAGATTGATTGATTTCTTGAATACTGGTTTCTTAAATTCAAACTTTGGTGCTTGAACAACAAAGTTTCTGCCGGTATGACCCTCCTTAAACTTCTCAAGAGTATATTGCTTATGAAGACTTACATCAATCTCTTTCAGTAAATTATTAAAGGACATACTCGCACCACAATTATGGCACTTGAAGTTTGTATTATTTTTGACCTGGTAGATATATCCCCGTGTCTTATTTTTATTCTTCTGTGAGTCACCACAAATAGGGCAACGAAAGTTATAGAGGTTATCTTTAACTCTCTTAAACTTCTGGAGACGAGAGGATATCATCCCAATATACTTGGAGTCAACCAGATCCATTATGTATAGGTACTACCTTACTGGGTCTATTATAACCTGCTGTGGGGTCTGAGTCAAGAAGAAAGGTGCGATTCGACTACCGGCACCTATGAGCAGTGCGGAGACCACTAGAACTCCTCCTACCTGCCATCTAAACTTTGAAAATGCTTTTATCTCTATCTGTATGTTATCTATTCTTTCGTGTAGAATTCCATTATTCTTTTCTTCTGTATCTTTTAATTCGTCAATCATCTTTATAATAAGACCATCAGTCTTCATACTTTGCTCAATTCTTTCATCATGCTTCGTTAGGATTTGAGCAATACGATTATTTCCTTCAGATATTTTTTCCACTGCCGATTCTAATTTAGATAACATCTCTCTTGAGAGTTCCTCATACATATCAAGTTTTGATTCTAATACAGCAACCTTTGAATTGTTAGAAAGCATTATTTTAATCCACTACTCCATCGTTTTCTTGCTCCAGGAAAACAACCTCTGGCGATAATAGTAGGTCTCTTTTTCTTTTTCAAATTGACAGGAGGTTCTCCAGTTAATCCTGCAACACCTCCAACAGAATTAGCAATTGCTTCTTCTTTCAAAGATCTAATCATATTCCTTATGTGATTTAATCTTCTATCATTCATAACACTCAGATTTCTTTTAATTGTTGTATACAATACTCATCTTCTTTCAATTCAGTAATTTTTGTTTTAGGGTATTCTGGTATCCTATTTAAAAATACAAAAAAACTTTTTATACAAGGCCAAAGTTCATCTTCAAGATTATAAAATAATAAGGGAATTGCTGCATCATCAAAGACGTTGAATAGTACAGTTAAATGATTAAGTATGAGATGAGTTTTAAGTTCCCCAGTATTCTTATATCTTTTCAATAATCTTTTAATGTACTTAATTCTTTTTAAGTCATCTTCAAAATCATCTTTTGTGACTGCTTGGGGATTATTATAGAATTTTATAGCAAAGAGTAAGTAATTACTCTCATTCAACTCTTCAAATCTCATACTACATTATCAACTATCTGGGAAAACACTATCGTCAGTAGCATCAGATGTAGTCAGAATACCACCAGCAACTAAAACTTCATTCTTAACTCTCAATTTTCCGTGCATATCAATATAAGTTGTAATTCCAACCCAACCAGAATGTGTAACAGCATATGCCGTTGTTGCAGCAATTCCTGCTTCAATTTCATCTATTCCGTATACTACACGAGTTACAGGATTAGTTGAAAGTCCAGTCTGAACTTCAGGTGCAGCATATGCAGTATCCGCCATTGCATACAGAGGTTCCTGTGAAATAGCAAACGTAGTTGATGCAGGAACTGTCGTAACACCAGCAACAAAATAATCTGTGCTATAGATTGTTAGTGATCCATTATTTGTTACAGAATCAACTACAGCAAAACCATAAGTTGCACCGGTACCTACACTAATAACATCACCTTGAGTGACACCATCATCAGTAAATGTTGTTCCAGCACCAGTAACAGTTTTACTAGCAAAGTCAATGGAAATAGTTCCCGTGCTTGTTACTAAATCTTTATCGCCCCATAGAGACATGTTCTATTACCTTATAATTCTTTTATACAGATATTTATAAAATTATTCTGCTTCTCTTGCTTTAATAGCATTTGAAACTACTTCAAGAAGTTGATCATCCATATCAGTTTTAGTCAGTTTAACTGCCTTACTAAGAATAACTAAACAAATCTCTATAAGTCTCTCACCCAGTTCCTCATTATCAGGAACTTTAGAAACTGCATCACCAATAATTTTTGATGCGAGTGGAAGTAAAAATGCTAACATAGTTTGAACCAGAAGTCTAAACTATATAGGAAATTTTTAATAATATGTAGTGTTTCTATGAACATTGAATGGGTTTTTATTATCTACTTCATATCCTTTCTTTGCTTTCTGAGCATTTTTATTGAATGTAGAAAAAGACTTTTTTACTTTAGGGTTTTGTTCTTCTTCTTTGGCAATTCTCGCCATAAATTTTGGATCAGAAAGCAAAGAACTACGAAGTGCTTCTTTCACTTCCTTCTTTTCAGTAGACATAAATTTACATATCATAAGACATCTTAAGACCCATTGCTCTCAACTTGTTCTTTGCAAGATTGATTCTGGTAGGCATTGACCTTGGATCTTCTGCCTTTGTAGGTTGAGATCTTTCGTCCCAATTTTTTGTACCATACTTACATTCTTCTCTTGTCTCATCTTTCTCACAATCCGGACAATAACGCATATTTTCTATACTCTCAGGTATTCTTAGCATTTTTTGATCTTTCTCTCTCATAGCAGATCTTAGATTTCTTTCTCTTTTTTTTCTTGCTTCTTCTTCTTCTTTTGCTTTTGCTTCTGCTGCATTATAAGATTTTTTTTCCTCCTCAACTCTTTGTGCCTTCAGTGCATCAAGTTCTGCTTTAATTCCCTCACGGACAGTGGGTTCATAATTTTCTAAATGACTTTTTCCTTTCTCAAAGAAAGATCTAACTGCTCTATTTGCACCAGAACCAATTTGTTTAGCAATTGATCCACCTTCCTTCTTCCTTTTCATTGCCGCTTGATGACCCTTCCAAGCAGAAAGTGCAACTCTTGCAGCAGTATTTGCAGCATCTTTAACTGCACCACCAACTTTTTTCTTTGCTTCTGGAGAAGTTGCTTTTTTTACTGCAGTCTGAATTCCCTGCTTAATTTTTTCCTGTCCTGGAGGGGATGTATTTGCAGCACCAACTTTTTTCTTTGCTTCTGGAGAAGTTGCTTTTTTTACTGCAGTCTGAATTCCCTGCTTAATTTTTTTCTTTCCTGGAGGGGATGGTTTCTTATTGTAATTAATTGAAAGTTGTCCAGGAGAAGACTTCTTTGCTTCAGGTTTTTTGTTTTCTTTTGGTTTGTTGGGTGAAATTTCACTTGCTGTTCCGGCAGATTTAGTAATCTTTGGATTCTTTCTTGCTTTACCTGCTTTTGTTAATAGTTCTCCTTGTACATCTTCATAAAGACATATCGTAGTTCCAACCTCATTAACAAATTCAAGGAACATATCATAACCCATTCCCTCAGAGATTATTGCAATATCTTCTTCATTATATCCCTGATCATAAAAATATTGTGTTGCATTCTCTAAAACATTAGGATTAATTATGACTTTATTTTTACCTTTCATCACATCAAGTTTTTTACCTTGCTCATCTTCTGTTTCATAGATGACTTCTTCTTTTGCAATTGCCTTACCGATTGTCTTACGACGATTCATCAGATACTTATCAGTTTTATCTTTCTTACCATCATTATTAACATCACCATCTTCTTTTCCGACTGGATCTAATCCTTTACTGCCACCCTTATTATCATAAGTTCCTTTCTTCGCACTGCTACTAGCAGTAACAAGTTCTACACGCAAACCTTTTTTCCTAAGTTCACTTGCCTTTGCTTCTGCAGCAGCATATGTACTATAAGACCTTGTATACTGTGAACCTGCTTTAGGATCTTTTACCCTTAATACATATTCTCCAACACCTTCTACAAATACTTTATTAAAAATCTGGGGAAGTGAAGATTCGACCATAGCAAAATCATACTGTTCACCCATCAACATCTTTTTAGCAAGCAACTTGACAGGACCAGGTGCAGATGATGCACCCAACTGTTGCATATAGGCACGTTGAAGTGATCCAGGATCAGTTTTCTGACCTTCCTTAAACTTACCTTTTACTTTATAACGAACATCATAAGCAAGTTGCCTTGCAGCCTTTCTTACTTTATCTATTGCACCACCAGAAGGTTGAGGTGACTTAGGAGATTCTTCAAATACGTTATTACTCATTGGAAGTCTTAACTAATCTTACTTTTTCTTATATTTATTTATAAATTGTTTACCCCATTCACTTCCTGGAACCATTTTTTCCACATACTTTCTATGAGCATCAGTTCCTACAAGTCTCTGATCGGCAGGAACCCCAGAAGGTGCATTACTATTAGTTACTGATTCTAATACATCTTTAATCCAAGGTTTAAACATCTCACCATCTTCAGTTACACAGATTAGATAGTTTGTTCCTCTTCGGATAATCTTTCCAACACTTTCACTAATATCACATTTTACCCATTCATCAATATTAAAAATTTCTTTATTAATATATTTTTCTCTCAATTCTTTTTCGTAGTCATCAGTTCCATACTCATATGATGCTGCTATTGGAGCATATGTTGTTGCTGATAATTTTTTTTCTCTTGGAGTTTGTCTACGATCTTGTCCTCCTAGTTTTGTCCCTTTATTAAAAAATTCAATTGCAGTTCTTCCTGTTTTTGGGTTGGTGAAGGTTTTCCCCATAAACTCCCAAGTACCTCTAATAACTCTTCCCCAACCACCATGCCCATCACTTTTAAATCCAAGTGCCTTTGCTTGAGTTGCGGCATCGGGTGCTTCGATAATAAATTGAGAGAAACTTTTCATTACTTACTTAATTGTTTTATTATCTGATTTTCATGTGCAACAATATAGTTGATCACATCTATTCTCATTTTCTTATATTTATTCATTTCCCGATCTACCTTAGATGATACTATCTTTTTATCAAAAGTCATATAGACATGTGTAAGAAAATCTTTATATTTTTCTTTTTTATTTTTAGTTTTTGAATCAAAAGTTTTTATTAAACTAGTTATTTCTGGATGCATTTTTTTCTAAATATTTAAAAAGTAAAAATGAAGACATATAGACAATTTATATTAGAAGCAAAATTGAGTTGGTGGAATGGTGGTAGACCAAAGGCAAAATCTAAAGAATCAAAACTACGTACAGCAAGAGGTGGAAGTCCAAAAGAACAAGTAAAAAGATTCTCTCGATTAAAAAAATAAAGTCTTCTATTGAAAAAACAGACTCTAGAGAATCTGACACAAAACCTCAAGAAACTGCAAAACAAAAAAGGCAAAGAACTAATGCAGTAAAAAATACTGGGTATGCTCAAACTGGAAAAAGAGGAAAAGGAACACCTACAAGTAGTGTTGGAACAGTTTCTGGTGTAAGAAGAAGAACTATTACCAATATAAGAACAGGTGAAGTTCTTGGAAAAGCAGAACCTTCTGACACAAGAACATCTGGAAGATTTGGTAAAGTTACTGGAGGTAGAGGAACAGGGAAATCTAGATCTGGAGGAGATATTGGAAGATAATAAATTGATTATATTCTTTTGAGATAGTCCTTCTCTTTTTGATATGGAACTATCTCACCAGTATAATGTTTCCATCCTTCTTGAATATCGGGAACTAACCATTGGTCAACTCGATAACAATATTTCCAGTTCACAGGTTGTATACAATTCATCACAACTACCATCCAGAATGATATAAGATAGTTGAGAATTGTATACATTATTCTTCCTTAAGTGCCTCTTCGATTTGTTCATCAAGACTTACAATTGCTTGACGAATATCAATCACACGTTGTGGACAACATGTGGG
>Ga0213860_10000462_pt1 | contig 16240 bp, 15 predicted proteins | sample PICome_3_FD_160118 | JGI IMG/M metagenome (GOLD analysis project Ga0213860, IMG submission 160118) | Coastal seawater microbial communities near Pivers Island, North Carolina, United States - PICO550 | ecosystem: Environmental > Aquatic > Marine > Coastal | place: USA: North Carolina...
GCCATAATCTCATAAATAGACGGACCTTTGAGCGCTCCTACTAAAGATAAGCGAACCGGGGCCATTACACGACCAAGTCCGATATTTTTTTCTTCACAATAGGAACTTAGGCAGTCTGAAAGCCTAGCGCTCTTAAAGTCTTCAAGGGTTTGAAGTTTTGCTGCAAGCCCGGCTAGAAGCGCTGGAGTATCTTCTTTTATTTGTTTTTTGAGCGCCTTTGGGTCATAGCTTGAAGGTGATTCAAAAAAATAGGTGTTGTGGGTATAGATGTCTGCGATAAAGCTTTCGCGCTCTTTGACAAGACCTACAAAATGCTCAAGAGATTCTAAGTCGGCGACGCTTAGAGCGGCTTGGGTATTTTGAAGTGTTGCCGCTAAAGAAGCATTAGAAGCCTGTTGTATATAATGGTGATTAAACCACTTTAGTTTTTCGACATCAAAACGGGCGCCAGATTTGTTTACTCTGCCAATATCAAATCGCTGTTTGAGCTCGTCCAGGGAATATATTTCTTGCTCTACACCTTCATTCCATCCTAAAAGCGCCAAGAAGTTTAGTGTGGCATTTGACAAATAGCCTGATTCTTTAAATCCTGTAGACTCGCCCCAGCTAAGCGGAAAAACAGGGAAGCCTCCTTTTTCACCGTCTCTTTTGCTGAGTTTTCCTTTTCCTTGTGGTTTTAGCAATAAGGGTAAATGCGCAAATTGCGGCGCCTCCCATTCAAAGGCTTCGTAAAGCAAATAGTGTAAGGCCAAGGATGGCAGCCATTCTTCTCCGCGGATGACATGAGAAATCTCCATAAGGTGATCATCAACAACGTTTGCTAAATGGTATGTAGGAAAGCCGTCGCTTTTAAACAGGATTTTGTCGTCAAGCAAATTAGAGTCTATGACTATACGGCCGCGAATCAGGTCGTCAAGTTGAAGCTGCCTATCTGCCGGCGATTTGAAACGAATTACAACCGGGTGCTTTTCTTCAAGCAGTCTTGAGGTTTCTTCTGAGCTTAATTGTAAAGAGTTGTGTAGCCCATTGCGGTTGTTGTGGTTGTAGATGAACTTTTCTCCTTTCGCTTCTGCCTCTTTCCGAAGCGCATCAAGCTGTTCGGTAGAGTCAAAGGCATAATAAGCCTTGCCTTCTTGAACAAGCAGCATTGCGTGTTCTTCGTAAATCGCTCTTCGTTCGCTTTGTCTGTATGGTCCGTGACCTCCTTTGTGCGCTGGGCTCTCATCAGGAGGAATGCCTAGCCAGCTCAGCGCGTCTTGAATGTATTGTTCAGCGCCTTCTACTAGTCTTGACTGATCAGTGTCTTCTACCCTAAGCACAAACGTCCCTTGGTGTTTTTTGGCAAAGAGATAATTGAACAATGCGGTTCTAAGCCCTCCAATATGCAGAGGCCCTGTGGGCGAAGGGGCAAAACGAACACGTACTTTCATAGTATAATTTGTTTTAAAAGCGAAACTAAGTATTAGGAATGATATATTTTTGTTTTATGAATGAAATAATTCTTTCGGATTTCGATCAGAATTGGGGTGATGAGGTAGAGTTTCAAGAGTCCTTAGTAAAAACAAGATTGCATTTGGGTCTGAGTCAGGCCGTCAATTTTATATTTTGTAACGATGCGTTTTTGTTAGAGGTCAACCAAAAGTATTTGAATCATGACTATTACACAGACATCATCACTTTTGACTATGCTGCTGACGGTCTTGATGAGGCAGACCTGTTTATAAGCTACGAGAGAATTAGCGAAAACGCTGTAAGTTATGGCGTTTCATTTATGACAGAGTTGTTTCGGGTGTGCGCGCATGGGATGTTGCACTTGTCGGGACAAAATGACAAAACTGAAGAAGAACAAGAAAATATGCGTATCAAAGAAGCTGAGCTTATCAGCCTGTTTCACGTGGAACACGAAAAATGATAGATAAACATTACGATGTTATAGTAGTTGGTGGTGGCCATGCAGGAGCAGAGGCTGCAGCTGCGGCTGCAAACATGAGGGCTTCTGTTTTGTTGGTGACCATGAACCTTCAAAATATAGGTCAAATGTCTTGCAACCCTGCAATGGGTGGGATTGCCAAAGGGCAGATCGTTCGTGAAATTGACGCATTAGGCGGCTACAGCGGAATAGTCTCAGACAAAAGCGCGATTCAATTTAAGATGCTGAATCGGTCAAAGGGTCCTGCGATGTGGAGCCCAAGAACCCAAAATGATAGAATGTTGTTCGCCGAGCATTGGCGCTTGATGTTAGAAGCAACAGAGAACTGTGACTTTTTTCAAGACATGGTTGTTGGTTTATTAGAAGAAGCAGGTGAGATCAAAGGAGTGAAAACTTCTTTGGGTTTGACAATTTATGCCAGGTCGGTGGTTTTGACCAATGGAACCTTCTTAAACGGGCTTATACACGTAGGCGACAAAAATTTTGGAGGTGGTCGCGCTGGCGAAAAAGCTTCCGTGGGTCTGACCGAGCAGTTACGAGATTTTGGTTTCGACAGTGGTCGAATGAAAACTGGAACGCCTCCAAGAGTGGACGGTCGTTCTCTCGATTATTCAAAAATGATTCCTCAGCCTGGAGACGAGACTCCAGGAGTGTTCTCGTATATGTCAAGTTCGCCTTTAGAGCGCCAGGTGCCTTGTCATCTTACCCATACCAATGAAGAAGTTCATGATTTGTTGCGCTCAGGGTTTGATAGGTCGCCCATGTTTAATGGGCGCATTAAAAGTATTGGGCCGCGATACTGCCCGAGTATTGAAGACAAAATCAATCGTTTTGCCGAGAAAGACAGTCATCAGATTTTTGTGGAGCCAGAAGGATGGAACACCGTTGAGGTTTACGTAAACGGGTTTTCGACCTCCTTGCCAGACGATGTGCAGTTCAAAGCCTTGCGTTCTGTCAAAGGGTTTGAAAATGTTCGTTTCTTTAGACCGGGCTATGCCATTGAATACGATTATTTCCCCCCTACTCAGCTGAAGCGAACTTTAGAAACCAAATTGGTGAAAAACCTCTTTTTCGCAGGACAGATAAACGGAACAACAGGTTATGAAGAGGCTGCTTCTCAAGGGTTAATGGCCGGCATAAATGCTGTGCTGAACATAAGACAACAAGACCCGTTTATTTTGTCAAGAGATGAGGCTTATATCGGAGTGCTTATCGATGACTTGGTGACTAAAGGAACAGAGGAGCCATATCGAATGTTTACTTCTCGAGCAGAGTACAGAACTCTGTTAAGGCAAGACAATGCTGATTTAAGGCTGACAGAAAAAGGGCATGAATTAGGGGTGGTGACTGAGAGCAGACTTAAGGTTCTAAAAGAAAAAGAGCGGCAAACGGAAGATCTGGTGAGCTTTTTTAAAAACACCTCCTATTCATTTAAAGAGGCTAACGATATGCTGGTCGCGGCTGGAAGCGCTGAAGTAAAGCAAGACGACAAGTTGTTTAAGCTGTTGTCTCGCCCGAAAATTCGTCTCGAAGACATGAGAAAACTCGAGGTGGTCAGAACCAAAATAGAAGGAGGCGATTTCTCAGAGGAGGCGCTAACCCAGTTAGAGGTGCAGGTCAAGTATTCGGGTTATATCGCAAAAGAAAAGAACAATGCAGATAAAATCAGTCGTTTGGAGCACGTCAGAATTCCAGAGGGTTTCTCTTACGACAGCTTAAAGTCTCTATCTTATGAGGCGAGAGAAAAGTTGCTCGCTATACAACCAGACTCGGTTGCTCAGGCTTCAAGAATAAGCGGAGTAAGCCCTGCGGACATATCTGTTTTATTAGTTGCTTTGGGGAGATGAGTGTCGTTCCACGTGAAACAAACAAAAAAATTACCGACTGGTTCTTGACAAAAGAGGTCTTCTCGCTCGAATACCATAAAGACTTAGATTCTTACCAAACTAAAGGTACTCCTGATGACCTTTCTCTTTATTACAAGAGCGAACAATACTTGTCGCATCAAAAAAACAAATCCTTAGTTTCTCTGGTTTATCAAGAGTTTAAGGCAAAGCGCAACCGTTGGAAAAAGAACCTAATTCTTAAGAGTCTTTCGGGCAAACCAAAAGCCGTTCTCGATGTGGGCTGTGGAGACGGATCTTTTTTAGCCCAGTTTAAGCCGTTGAATGTTCTCGGGGTAGAGGTTTCTAAAGCGGTGCAAGAAGAGCTTCAAAGCAAAGGGCTCAAAACGGTGACCTCAATAAATGAGGTGAGTGGGTCTTTTGATGTCATTAGCTGTTGGCATTCTCTAGAGCATATTAATGACCCTTTGCAGGCATTGAAAAAGATGAGGTATTGTCTTTCGTCAGAAGGACTTCTTTTTGTGGCTATACCAAACTTCAAGTCTTTTGATGCGGAATACTATAAAGAATATTGGGCGGGTTATGATGTTCCAAGGCACTTATGGCATCTCTCGTCTTATGGAATGATCTCTTTGGCCTCGCAAGCAGGATTTGAATTAAAGTTTAAAAAAAGGATGTTTTTAGACGCTTTCTTTGTGAGTCTGTTGTCAGAGCAGTACCGAGATAAACCCAAGCCCGTAGCATTATTAAGTGCGTTTTTGATAGGGCTATATTCTAATTTAAAATCTCTTTTTTCCGGAGAATCTTCAGCTGTTCTTTATGTATTTAGCCCTAAAGCTTGAAGTATATACAAAAAGGCTAAGGCCGCGGTAATATAAACCATAATTCCTTGAGCACCAGCGTAATCCTTTGCCATTCGCTGGCCAGTAATGAGCGCAAAAAGCGTCAATAAACTTGCTAAGCTGGCCCAGTAACTCAGACTTAAATCTTGGCTTGTCCACAGATTATAAATAGCTGCTATTTGAAGAAGGCCGCTGCCTATTTCAAGAAGGGTAATTAATATTAAACTCTCTTTCACCATGTGTTTTATGCCCCAGGTCGACTTGAATTGTTGGTTGAAATAGGCTAATTCTCCTTTAAAATCTATGAGTTTAGAGATTCCGCTTTGCAGCCAAACAATGGCAAATATTAATAATCCTATAGTGTAGAACAGTTCGAGTTGTAAAAGGCTCATGTGTTATTTCTTTTGATGTAATAATCGAGTGGTTTGAAGTGCAATATGAGCAAAAAGCATTTTCGCATTGGCGTTTCTTTTGATCTCATAAATGCCGTTTTCAATCAATTCTTGGAGCTCAAAAATATTGTGTTCATTGACAAAAGGTGCGAACTTTTTAAGATCAAAGCCTGAAGGTAAGATAGAGGCGTGCACCAAAAATTCAGATTTATAGTTAATCATCAGCGCTTTGCGGATAATGTTAAGGCTGTATTTTAAAAAAGCGGCTTGATCTTCTTTGCTTAAAGCAGCAATGTTTTCGCTCCAGTCGACCAATTTTTTACCTGATTTGGAATCTTTTTTTGCCATAAAAGCCGTGCGCATCCAGTCTACAAATGCCGTTTCAAAGGGGTGTATTTGGTCTAAGCTCGCTGAAAGCGCTCGTGCTAAACTCAAACTGCCTTCACTTTGCAAGGCAGACGAGAATGCGTTTTTGGAGTCAACACCTTCATTAATCAGTTGGTCTCGAATAATTTCTGGTTGAGGAGCGCTGAGATGTACCAGTTGACAACGTGATCGAATTGTCTTAAGAATAGAGTCTAACTTATTGGCACACAGAATGATAGATGTTTTTTGCGGAGGCTCTTCTACGAGCTTGAGCAGCTTGTTGGCAGCCTGAACATTGATTAGATCAGCACCCCAAATGATCATTACTTTATAATTACCTTCAAAGGACTTGAGCTTTAGCGAAGCGAATATTTCTTGAGCTTGATCAACCCCAATTTTTAAGCTTTTGTTCTCTACACCAATAGTTTCTGACCAATCTTTTAAGGAGAAATACGCAGAGGACTGTACCAAGCTTCGCCAATGTGAAATGAAGTCTTTGCACAGTGGGTTTTTCTTAATTTCTTTGGTGGTGTTCACTGGAAAGCTAAAGTGTACATCGGGATGATCTAAACGCAGTACTCTTTCGTCTTTATTGAGTAGTAAGTAACTGAAATACAAGGCTAAAGGCAGAGTTTCGGTGAGGGCCGAGCCGTGAAAAATCTGAGCGTGTGGCACCCTGTTTTCAGCGATATTTTGCTCAAACTTTTTAATTAAACTTTGCTGCCCTAGTATATCTGTTGCCTGCATAGGCCAAAGATAACATTTACGACTAAGCCGTTACCAGATAAAAGAGAGCGAAAGCATCTCATTTTAAATTTTATATTTCAAGAGGTGAATGTTTTGTGTAATTTTGCCGCGTCTTAATCCGCCAATTATGAGAACACTACAAAACACATCCTTTGAGAACAAAACAGCATTGATTCGAGTTGATTTCAATGTTCCTTTGAATGAAAACAACGAGGTAAGCGACAGCTCACGCATAGAAGCTGCTAAGCCGACAATTCTTCACATACTTGAACAAGGAGGGTCTGTAGTGCTGATGAGTCATTTAGGAAGACCTAAAGGGCAGGTTAAACCTGAGTTGTCATTAGGACATATCTCAAGTGAAGTGAGCAATATTCTTGGTGTTGAGGTCAATTTTATAGATGAGACCATCGGTCAAAAAGCAAAAGACGCTTGCGCCCAAATCAGTCAGGGCGAAGTGATTTTATTAGAAAACTTGCGTTTTCATGCTGAAGAAGAAGCAGGCGATCAGGCGTTTGCACAACAGTTAGCAGAGCTCGGAGACATTTACGTCAACGATGCATTTGGTACCGCCCACAGAGCACACGCTTCTACTGCAATTATTGCCCAATTTTTTGAGCAAAACAAGTGTTTTGGCTTTTTGATGGAGAAAGAGATTACCGCGACTAAAAAGGTTTTAGAAGAAGGTGAAGCCCCGGTAACTGCTATTATGGGTGGCTCTAAGGTTTCGACTAAAATCACCATTATTGAAAACATCCTTCCCAAAATTGATCATTTGATTGTTGGTGGAGGAATGACTTATACTTTTATTAAGGCCCTTGGAGGATCTGTAGGTAATTCGATTTGTGAAGAAGACAAACTCGATTTAGCGCTATCTATTTTAGATAAAGCAAAAGCCAACAATGTTCAGGTGCACCTGCCGGTTGACGTGATTATAGCTGACGATTTCAGTGTAGAGGCGAACACAAGAGTTTGCGATGTCAATGAAATTCCTGCCGGATGGGAGGGATTAGACGCGGGCCCTGCAACAATCGAACAGTTCAGCCAAGTCATCGCAGATTCAAAGACGATTCTATGGAACGGTCCTGTGGGTGTTTTTGAGATGTCCACCTTTGCCAAAGGAACGATTGGTATAGGAGAGGCCGTAGACACAGCCACACAAGCCGGAGCCTTCTCTTTGGTTGGAGGCGGAGATTCTGTCGCTGCCGTAAAACAATTTGGGTTTGACCAGAAGGTAAGTTACGTTTCTACAGGAGGAGGAGCAATGCTCGAGAGCCTTGAAGGAAAAACACTTCCTGGAATTGCAGCGATATTATCATAAATCTTATCTAATTTTCTTACAGCTCTAGACAGTGCTTGTAGTGCAATGCTTATATTTGATAGTACTGCATTTAAGCATAAATGACTATGAAATCAAGACTGTCTAGCGTCCTTATTATCGCTTCTTTTGGTTTTGCTTTAGGGCAACAACAATTATTGCAAACAGATCAGATTGTAGACGGCTTTAGATCGGTTGGAAATCCTTCTCCCTATGGAGACCAAAGAGGGTTGACTTACGAGTTAGAAGACCAAAAAGCCGCCTACATAGCAGACAGCATTATGCTTTCTAATATGCTTAGTTTTTTTGACAACGACAACAAGTTAGTAGATGAATCTGATATTGCCTATGAGAAAGCCATAGACAACACCAGCCCTTTAAGCACGCAGGAGATCAAGAATAGGCTTGAGATTTTAGACCGTAAATCTCCATTCAATTTCGAGTACAACAAACAGCTCGAGCGGGTGATAGTTCATTATTTAAAAGATAAGCGTCCGTTTTTAGAGCGCATGATGACTTTGAGTCAGTTTTATTTTCCCTTGTTTGAGCAAGAGCTAGACAAGAGTGATTTGCCAATAGAATTGAAGTATTTGGCCATCGCAGAATCGGCGCTTAACCCAAAGGCAAGGTCAAGGGTTGGAGCAAGAGGTCTTTGGCAATTTATGTATGCCACAGGGCGTTATTTCGGTTTAAGAGTAGACAACTATATCGACGAGCGATACGACCCTATTAAATCAACACAGGCTGCGGCCAAGTATTTGCAACAACTGTACAACACCTTTGACGATTGGGATTTGGCTCTTGCCGCCTACAATTCTGGTCCAGGAAATGTGAATAAGGCCAGACGCAGATCTGGAGGCTACAACAACTACTGGAACCTTAGAAACTACCTTCCAAGAGAAACAGCGAATTACGTGCCTTTATTTATAGCTACAATGTTCGCCTTTGAGTTTTCAGAAGATTACGGTTTGCATCCTCAGCCCTATGAAAGAAATTATTTTGAGACAGACACGGTTCACATCAAGTCTAAATTATCCTTTGAGCAGCTTTCTAAGGCGCTCAGCATGAGTATCGAAGAGTTAGAGATTTTAAATCCAACCTATAAAAGAGGAGTCATCCCAAAAAACTACAATCAAAACAAGCCCAATATATTGAGATTGCCCAAGTTAAAGGCGGGAGTCTTTGTCAGCAATGAAAAAGAAATTTACAAACTCGCAGACGCTTCTTGGAACAGTAGAGAAAAGCAAAACCCTGAACTGCAAAGAGCACAACCCGTTCGAAGCCGCTATAGAGTCAGGTCAGGAGATTACTTAGGCAAAATTGCCCAGCGTTACGGAGTGAGCATTTCAAACCTCAGAAGGTGGAACAATCTAAAATCTAACACCATAAGAGTGGGGCAAAGTCTAGTGGTTTACGGCAATAAGACACCCTCCTCGTCGCAGCAATCTGTGGCTCAAAGCGGCTCTGTTAAAAAGGTACACGTTGTAAAAGAGGGCGAATCGCTATGGAAAATTGCGAGAATGTATAAAGACATTAGCATAGATAAACTTAAGATTTGGAATGAGCTCAAGACCACCCAAATAAAACCCGGAATGCAGCTTAAAGTCTGCCAATGTTAATTTAGAATCCCCTATGAATTACCGATTAGTTAAATGTTTTATTGCGGCTTCTACCCTACTTGCGGTTATTGCTTGCGATGAGGTCTTACAACAAGAAAAGTTTCTTCCAGAATCTACAGGATCAGTCAACCAGCTTATAGTGGTAACTACTGACACCATTTGGAAAGGTGCTGTTGGAGACAGCATTCGAAAATATTTTGCAGCGCCTATTGAGGCCAGCACAATACCTGAGCCTGAGTTCACTTTGACCTTTTTACCCCAACCCATTTGGAAAGGAGCTATTACCAAGTCTAGAAACGTATTGTATATTTTAAAAGACACTCTGGAGGCTTCTTACATCAAAAAGAACCTCTACGCCAGGCCCCAAAATATAGCTGTAGTAAAGTCTAAAGACCTGGAAAATTTGAAAAACAACCTCATTTCGGTTGCGGAGACTGCTAAATACAATTTTAGAGAAACTGAGCTTGAACTCGCTCAAGAGCGCTTACTGAAATCCTTGTCTTCTAAGGCACTTTTCGGGGAACGCTTAGGCCTGAGCTTAAGAATGCCTTCGGTGTACCGCTTAGGAGTTGATAAAGACAATTTTTTGTGGTACGACAGACCTGTTGAGGGTGGAACCTTAAATCTTATGGCATACAGTCTAGAAAAAGGCTATTTTTCTGACAGTAAAAGTTTCGTCGATCGAATTTTGAGTTTACGTGACAGCATAGGTGAAAAGTATGTGCCTGGCCCTGATGTGCCCGGAGCCGTCACTTATATGATTTCAGAGCGCACTTTTGCACCATATGTAAGACCTACTGAGGTTGGAGGGTTTAAAGCTGTTGAGGTAAAGGGAATTTGGGAAGTGCAGAACTACCCGATGGCAGGGCCTTATTTGATGTACCTTATCAACGACAGCATAAACAGGCGCACCGTTGTTTTGGAAGGGTTTACCTTCGCTCCATCAAAGCCAAAAAGAGACTTTATGTTTGAATTAGAGGCAATTATGAAGTCGATTGAAATTACCGAATAAGCTTATTCCTTATCGATTTTTTCGTCTTCTTTAGTGGCGTCTTTGAACTCTTTGATTCCACTGCCCAAACCACGCATTAGCTCTGGAATTTTTTTGCCTCCAAAAAGAAGTAAAACAACCACAACAACGAGAACTATTTGCCAAGGACCTACTAAACCAAGTGTAAACATGAGCTTTAAATTTAATCTGATTGTAAACATACAAATTTATAAGCACAGAAATCAGCAAATAATGGCTTTCTAACGAAAGTATAGTTAGCTTCAATTATATTTGTTCTATGGCATACGAGAGTGGAAAAAAGAAAAATTTAAAGCGAAGACTTCTCACGCAGTATCGATTGGTTCTGGTCAACGACCGAACCTTTGAAGAGGCTTCTGCATTCAAGTTGACCTTTTTAAATGTGCTTGTCGCTTCTATGGTTACCATTGTCACTATTGCTTTGGGCACCTTTTTCTTGATTGCCAACACGCCTTTGAGGTATATCATTCCAGGAAAAGAATCTAAGGATGCAGAGCGCATAGTTCAAGAGTTACTTTACAAAACAGATTCTATTTACTACGTTTTAGAACGAGACAATAAGCAGTTTGACATCCACAATAAACTGATCAATGGCGAGGTGGAATATGCTGAAATGGAAGAGCTTACAGACAGTATTAACGCTGCCCCTATAAACACAGCCTTGACCGTTCAAAAAAACAAAGCCATTCAAGACATTGAAGAAGACGTTCAAAAAGAAGAAAACTTTAATAAAAAAGTAGACGAAAACAGCTTTGATAACGCCATGTTGTTTGTGCCGGTAAACGGAAGCATCTCTCAATCTTATGACCCAAGCATTGACAAAAACCATTTGGCTATTGACATTGCTGCAAAAGAAGGCGAGCCTGTTAAAGCAATTTTATCAGGTGTGGTGATGCATGCGGAATGGTCCTCTGACACAGGATACAACGTCATTTTACAACACAAAGAAGGGCTGACCTCAATCTATAAACACAACGGAATACTTGCTGTAAAACAGGGAGAACGGGTTAACGCGGGTCAAGTAATTGCCTCGGTTGGAAACACCGGAGAGTTTTCGAGCGGCCCTCATTTGCACTTTGAGCTTTGGATCAATGATAAAGCAGTCAATCCTTCAGATTATATTGATTTTCGACAACAATGACCTTAAAATCAATTTTGGCAATCCCCTTTGCCAAATACACCTACAACAAAGAAAAAAAATGGATTGATCATCCGCTCAAAGCCCAGCAAAAAACCTTGTCTTATCTCATCGAACAAGGGCGTTCAACGGCTTTTGGCAAAGATCACGACTTCAATCACATAAACGACTACGCTTCTTTTAAAGACAGGATTCCTGTTCGAGATTACGAGCAACTCAAATCGTATGTACACCGAATTATAGAAGGCGAAAAAGACGTACTGTGGCCAGGGCAACCCGCTTACCTCGCAAAGACCTCAGGAACGACTTCAGGCGCGAAATACATTCCCATTACCGCCGAATCGATGAAAGAGCAGGTGCGCTCTTCAAAAAACGCTCTGCTGTTTTACATTGCCCAAACGAAGAACGCCAATTACGTAAATGGCAAAATGATTTTTTTGCAAGGAAGCCCAGTTTTGACCAAAAAAGGCAACATTAATGTAGGTCGCCTCTCGGGAATTTCAGCGCATTACCTTCCTTCTTATTTGCTTAAAAACAGGTTGCCGAGCTGGGAGACCAATTGCATCGAAGAGTGGGAAGATAAGGTTGATGCAATCGTTGAAGAAACTTCAAAAGAAAACATGACCCTCATTGCGGGTATTCCCTCTTGGGTTCAAATGTATTTTGAAAAACTTAAGGCGAGTTCAGGCAAAAAAGTAGGCGAGCTATTTCCAAACTTTTCGCTCTTTGTTTATGGGGGTGTTAATTACGAGCCTTACCGAAAGAAATTTGAAAATTTAATTGGCAGAAAGGTCGACAGCATTGAACTCTTTCCGGCGAGTGAAGGCTTTTTTGCTTTTCAGGATGATCAAAACGACAATGGATTATTGTTGCAGCTCAACTCGGGTATTTACTATGAATTCATCCCTATTGAAAATTATTTTGACGAGAATCCTCCCCGCCTTAATATCGAAGAGGTTGAATTGGGAAAAGACTATGCACTTGTTCTTTCGACCACTGCAGGCCTGTGGGGTTACGATATTGGAGACACAGTGAGATTCACCTCACTAAAACCCTATAAAATCATCGTTTCAGGGCGAGTGAAACATTTCATTTCAGCCTTTGGAGAACACGTTATCGCCAAGGAGGTCGAACAAGCCATGAAAGAAGCGATTGAGCAAACAGACGCCAGAGTAAATGAATTTAGTGTTGCGCCTCAAATTAATCCTAAAGAGGGTCTACCTTATCACGAATGGTTTGTGGAATTTGATCAAATGCCGAAGGACATCAGTACTTTTGCCGCAATTATCGATGAGAGTATGCAACGCCAAAACATCTATTACAAAGACTTATTAGAAGGAAACATCTTGAGACCTGTTGTGATTAGCGCTGTGGCCAAAGGAGGCTTTGAAGCCTATATGAGTGCAGAGGGCAAACTAGGCGGCCAGAACAAAGTAAAACGCCTGTCAAACGATAGACTTATGGCAGATAAACTAAGCAGTTTTCTACAGTGATGAGCACAACTAAACAGCGCGTATTAATTACTGGAGCAGCCGGATTTTTGGGGTCACATTTGTGCGACCTTTTTCTTTCCAAAGGATACGAGGTTATCGGAATGGATAACCTCATTACAGGAGATTTAAAAAACATCAATCACATAAAAGGCACGGCTGATTTCAGCTTTGTTCAGCACGACGTCACTGACTATGTCGAAGTCGAAGGACCTTTGGATTATATTTTGCACTTTGCCTCTCCCGCAAGCCCAATAGACTATTTGAAAATTCCCATTCAAACGCTTAAAGTAGGAGCTCTTGGAACTCATAATTTGTTAGGATTGGCCAAAGCAAAAAAAGCAAGGTTTATGATTGCCTCAACCTCTGAGGTATACGGAGACCCTTTGGTGCATCCGCAAGACGAAACCTATTACGGAAATGTAAACACCATTGGCCCTAGAGGAGTTTATGATGAAGCCAAGCGCTTTCAAGAATCAATAACGATGGCCTATCACAGGGTACATGAACTAGACACGCGCATAGCTCGAATATTCAACACCTATGGTCCGCGCATGCGCCTCAACGACGGGCGTGTTATTCCGGCATTTATTGGACAGGCCCTAAGAGGAGAAGAACTCACCGTATTTGGAGACGGCTCGCAGACACGCTCTTTTTGTTATGTCTCTGACCTGGTTGAAGGATTGTATCGCCTACTTATGACGCCTTATCATTTGCCGGTTAACCTCGGCAACCCTGAAGAAATCACTATACTCGATTTTGCCAAAGAAATCGTAAAACTAACGGAATCATCTAAAGGAATTAGCTTTAAAGCACTACCTAAGGACGATCCTCTGCAAAGACAACCAGACATCAGCAAGGCTAAAGAACTGTTGTCCTGGGAGCCTAAGGTTCAACGCCATGAAGGGATGCAAAAAACCTTAGCCTATTTTAAAACCCTATCGCAAACCGAGCTCAATAAAACCGAGCATCGCGACTTTAATAAGCACAACACCAAATAAAAATGAAACACAACGTACTACTTATTGGATCTGGAGGAAGAGAACACGCCATGACTTGGAGAATTGCACAAAGCCCTTCATGCGGCGAATTATTCGTGGCACCAGGAAATGCAGGAACCTCTTCTTTAGCTACAAATGTCAATTTAGACATCAGCGACTTCCAGGCTGTTAAGGCGTTTTGTTTGGAGCGCGCCATAGATCTTGTGGTCGTAGGTCCAGAGCAGCCCTTAGTAGACGGTATTGTAGATTTTATCAGGTCCGAAGAAGAACTTCAGCAAATCGCTGTAGTAGGGCCAGATTCTACAGCAGCTCAGCTTGAAGGAAGCAAAGAGTTTGCCAAAGAATTCATGAGCAAGTACGATATTCCGACTGCGGCTTACCGAAGTTTTCAGGCAAATGAATTAGAAGAGGCATTGGCCTATATCGACCAGATTCAGGCTCCATATGTTATCAAAGCAGACGGTCTTGCAGCGGGTAAAGGCGTGGTGATTGCAGAAGATGCTGATGCAGCAAAGAACACCTTAATCGCCTTTTTAAAAGACAAGCAGTTCGGAGAAGCCTCTTCAAAAGTGGTCATCGAAGCATTTCTTAAAGGAATCGAAATGTCGTGTTTTGTTGCCGTTGACGGAACAGAAAACTACATTGTGCTACCACGAGCTAAAGATTACAAGCGCATCGGAGAAGGTGACACAGGCCTAAACACTGGAGGAATGGGCGCCATCTCTCCCGTCCCCTTTGAAGACAAAGCCTTGTTTAAAAAAATAGAAGAGGCGGTTGTCAAGCCAACGGTTCAGGGAATTTTAAGCGAGGGGTATCACTATCGTGGATTTGTTTTTATAGGGCTAATGATTGTCGATCAAAACCCCTTTGTAATTGAATACAATGTGCGTATGGGAGATCCTGAGACCCAGGTAGTTTTTCCGCGATTTGAGACCGATTACATCGATTTTTTCAAGGCCATTGCCTTAGGAAATTTAAATGCGGTAGAACACAAAGAACTTCAAGAGGCAGCAACTACAGTAATCGCAGTTTCAAAGGGCTATCCTCAGTCTTATGAAAAAGGTAAAGCCATAACAGGCTTAGCTCCAATCGACAATGACCGAATTGTATTTCACGCCGGAACAAAAACAGACAACGGACAACTGTTGAGTAATGGAGGTCGGGTGCTTGCCTTTACATCCTATGGCAGCACGATTCAAAACGCATTAGACAAGAGCTACGAGCAACTTTCGAAAGCCAGTTTCGAGGGGATGACCTTTAGAAAAGATATTGGTTTCGACTTAGAAACCGAATAATTAGAGGTAAGAGTGAGAAGAAATAGACTTGTCTTCTTCTCCGTTATCGCTGTATTTTTTGAGCTCGCCCATCCAGTAGACTGAGGCGATAATACCTACGACAAAAAACATCCAGTTTACGGTGTTAGATGTCCACCAGCTTTCCATAGCTCTAAACAAGTTGAAAGGAATGAACAAATAGTTTTCAAATAAATCAGCAATACCGTAAAAGATCGAAGACCACATAATTCTATTATTTGCAGCAAAAATAAACATTAAGCCCATTAATGCAAGTTTTGTTCAGTCAGAAAATGCAAAAATTTAAGCGCGAAAAGAGCACATTATTTAAGCTCGCTTCTCTCTAACGGAATATAGGATTTATCTTAGCAAAAAAATTTAGGCTAAATGTTTACACAGAAAGCGTTCGAGATCTTTAATCAAGCTATTTCAACCTATCACATCAAAGACGATGTCAACCAAGAAATGCCGTCGCCTTATGAAAAGGGGAGTATAGAAGATTTATTGTTTACTAAAAACTGGATTGACACTGTTCAGTGGCATTATGAAGACCTGATACGCGACCCAGAAATTGAACCTAATGCAGCCTTGGCGCTCAAACGACAAATTGATGCTTCAAATCAAAACAGAACCGATTTAGTAGAATATTTGGACGCCTATTTTTTAGAGTTGTACAAGTCGGTTGAGGTAGACCAGAATGCGAGCATCAACACAGAGAGTCCGGCTTGGGCATTTGACCGCCTATCCATTCTGGCTTTAAAAATTTATCACATGCAAGAAGAGGCCAGTCGTGAAGATGCCTCTGAGGAGCACCTTAGCGCCTGCAAACAAAAACTCAGCATATTGCTGGAGCAAAAAGAAGACCTCAGTACAGCCATTGAGCAATTGCTTAACGACATTTCAGAAGGAAAAAAATACATGAAGGTCTATAAGCAGATGAAGATGTATAACGACGATGAGTTAAACCCTGTTCTGCGTGCCAAAAGAAGCTAGAATATTAGTTATTCGGTTTTCTGCCATGGGTGACGTGGCCATGTGCCTTCCTGTACTAAAAGCCTTTCAAAACAAATATCCCAATCAGCGCCTTTCTATATTGACCAAAGAAGCCTTTATTCCTTTGTTCAAAGACCTTTCAAATGTTGAGTTTATCGGACTGAAAAAAGGAGAAGGCATCATTTCATTGCTGCGAAAGGTCTTAAAGTTAGAGCCCTTTGATTTGGTGATGGATTTGCAT
>Ga0213860_10000463_pt1 | contig 16223 bp, 13 predicted proteins | sample PICome_3_FD_160118 | JGI IMG/M metagenome (GOLD analysis project Ga0213860, IMG submission 160118) | Coastal seawater microbial communities near Pivers Island, North Carolina, United States - PICO550 | ecosystem: Environmental > Aquatic > Marine > Coastal | place: USA: North Carolina...
CACAGGTGCTGTTACTGGTAATGCTGACACAGCAAGTGCTTGGGCTACTGCTAGAACATTGTGTGTCTGTGGTGCAGTAACAGGTTCTACGTCAGTAGATGGGTCAGGTAACTTCACAGTCAATACGACTGCTACTTCTGATCCTACACTTTGTATCTGTGGAGATGCTACAGGTTCTGCTACATTTACAAACCTTGGTAATGCTAACCTTAACCTTACTATTGCAGACGATAGTCACAACCACACAGTATCTAACGTTGATGGACTAGCTACCTGTTTGTCAGGAAAAGCCACGACAGGATGCGTAAGTACCCTTGCTACTTGTGACTCAAACATTGTTACTTGTCTTTCAGGTAAAGCTGCAACAAATGGTTCTACATCTAATAACTTTAGTGGAAATTGCTTGTGTGCAGCAACATGTGTTCAAAGTTCGTGTATTCTTTCAGACTATAGTTGTGCAACTCAATGTTTTAAATCAACAATGATTTGTGGTACATCATGCGTAAAAAGTGGCTCGATTATATGTGCAGCTGGGGCATTTAGAGGTGCTTGTGCAGCAATAAATACTTGTATGTTTTCACCAATAGTTTGTGGAACAACTTGTGTAGACGCACCAATAGTCTGTTCAACATGCTTCAAAGGAGATGGGGCAGGATTAACTAATATAGCAGGGTACTCCATTGCTACTGCTATGGCATATGGAAATGCTTTAAGCTAAACGAGGAAAATAAATCATGGCAGATCAATTTTGTAAAATAGTTGATACTACTATTTCAGATAGCTCAATGGGAAGTGATGCCACTCAAAGCATTATTACCACAGATGCTAGTACATCTTTTGTTATAAGAGATGTGTTTAAAAAAGATTCTTGTACTAGTGAAAATTTTTGTCATAAGTACGACATTGAAATGGATGGACAAACAGTTCTTTCAAATCTTTCTACTGAAGCAAATGGATCTTTAATTGTACCTCCTAGTACAACTGTCTGTATTAAAGATACAACAGGTAACTATCCCTTATCTTACGAAGATATTAACACATCACTATATCGTTATTGCTGTGATGCTTGTGAGTGTTTTGGTTGGGGCTATTGTGATAATGGTGGTTGTTCAGGTAATTGTCGCAGTGAAATTGAAGAGGTAAATGCACTTTATGTAAACAGTACCTTTTCTCAAAATGATTCATCTTGTTGTATCCCATCATGCTGCTCAACTTCTTGTGCTAACGTACCAAATAACTCTTGTTTCTGTGCGTATTCTACAGGTAGGTCTGCTTGGAACAGATGTTGGATAGTCTACATCAATGATGATTGTGAGTGCACACAAAAATATGGAAAGATTGTGAGGTTATCTGATGGTGCGCAGATGTTCTGTCATGATAACAACTGCGCCCATTTTTTACATGAAGATGATATGTTCCTGTATTATTGTGGTAATAACTGCATGAGACTTTGGAATCTTCGCCAAGCATGTTCTTGTTTCTGCCACAGTTCTCCTCATGTTCATTGGTGTAGATCAGCACAGCTTTGTTCAACATATTGTTGTGGTAGTATGACACTCTCAACTCCACATAAAGACTGTTGGGCATGTCGAGTTGCAACTTCTATCTGTACTAATGGTGGATGTGGTATCTTCTTCCTTGTATTCAATATGTGTAACTGTTGTAACTGCACTTACTGTATAGGATACAATTGTTATACTGCCGCATGTACTGGCTATTCAAACACTACAACTGTAGGTTCTATTTGGGATGAAGATTATAATACTTGGATTGGCGTTATTTACGGAAGAACAGGTATAAGAAGAGCATGCACATGGAATGCCCTGTTCACTTGGAGATCATGTGATTGTGTAATGTGCACTATTTGCACAGAAAATGCTAGTATTTATACTAATTGTTTTTGCTATAATAGGGCATGTTTCTTTAATGATAAGCTTTATTTTTCAGCATCTAATAATGCAGATATGAGTCCTTCATGTAATGACTTATTTGAACTTGATTTAAGGGGTGTAGCATTAGGTACTTGTACTACTTGCCAACCAAAAATGCTAATATGTAATTTCTTCTGCAATCAGGCAGCTTGTTGTGGTATGACATACTGTGTAGCAAAATCAGTTCCTTCATCAGGAACTGTTTCAGGAAGAAGCTACACAATAAATCCAACATCTAAATTAAGCATTTATGGTATTAAGTCTACATAATAATAGGAAAATAAAATGGGTATTAATAATAAATCATCAGCAACAGACACTAGTACTACAGAGTATGTAGTATGGTGTCTCCCATCAACCTCTACAGATTTTTGTACTCTTACAAAAAATTTTACTGGAACTGTTATGATGGGGCCAGCTTACTCAAAACTTTGTTTTAATGGGGATATAATATATTGCCAAGGAGGGGCAGATAAGAGAGCACCTGAAAATTCTAATTGTATTTTTATCCCTACTGGTACTACCCTAGGCAATACATGTGGAGGGATAATGCTTTGGGGCTGTTTAACTACGTAATTAATTAGGGTTGTTACTTAACAATTTTTAGTGTATAATAATCACCAGTCCCTTTACTGGGTCTGTAAAGATAATAATAAGAAAGAAGACAATGCCTACTGTATTTGTGATTGATGGTGGTGCAGGTAGAGCTATTGCAGCTATTCCTGCATTACGTAAGTTTCATAGACTTAACCCTAAAAAAGATTTTAGAATCTTAGTAAATGGGTGGGATACTCTTTACTGGGGTGTTCCTGATCTACAAGAACGTTCATTTAACCCTGAACAAAAAGGTGCCTTTGAACAGTTTATACTTGATGCAGACGAAGTAATATCCCCAGAGCCTTACAGAGTTCCTGGATATTATAAACAAGAAAAGTCTCTTGCAGAAGCTTTTGACTATTTGATTAATAAAACAGATGATCATTCTGATTTAGGTGTTCCTGTTTTAAAAACAAATAGGATGGAAGAGCTAAATGCTGCAAACTTCATGCAAGAAGTTAAACAAAAACAGCAGAAGCAAAAGACTATTGTTATTCAACCTTTTGGTAGATCAATAGAAAGACCAAGACCAGATACAATTCTTGATCAATCTTCTCGTTCTATTAATCCAGATGTTTATCTTAAACTAGTTAAAAAACTTAGTGCAAAATACAATCTAATTTTGTTTTCTGAGAAAAACTTTTGGATGGAAGAAGATACTTTTACAATGAAGCCAGAGGCTGATTTACGTAACTGGGTTGGTCTTATTGATGCAGCAGACTACTTTATTGGTTGTGACTCTGTTGGTCAACACATGGCAAGAGCACTAGGAACACCTGGAACTGTTATACTTGGGTCTACCTTTGCAGTAAATACATCTTATCCTGATTACTTTAACATTATTGAAAGGGACGTTAAGAAAGAATACTCACCTATTCGTATATCTGGGTTAGAATCACACCTAGCTGACAGAGTAAACGAAGTTACTGTAGAATTTACAGATGATGAAATCAATGCGGTCTATGCTAGTATAGTCAAAGACATTGAAAAAAAGGTGAAGTAATATGAATATCTTAGCAATTAACCCTGGTCATAATGGATCTGCTGCACTTCTTGTAGATGGTGAACTAAAGTACTACATAGAGGAAGAAAGACTTTCTCGCCTTAAGTACGATGGTAATCCTTTTAGAGGAATGTTAGAGGCTTTAAAATATGGACCAGTAGATGTTTTAGTTCTTGGTGGAACTACTGAAGAATTTCCAAGACTGACATGGACTGATGAAGATCCTTATAGTGGTCTCCTACGTAAATTTAATAGGAATATGCAGGTTTTAAACCTTGGTGATAGCCATCATTTAGGCCATGCTGCAGGAGCTTTTTTTAACTCTGGGTTTAATGACGCAGCAGCAGTTATCGTAGATGGATCAGGTTCTAGAAAAAAAATTCAGTTTGAAGAGGGAAAAACTAACTCTGGTTTTGAAACTGAAACTATTTTTGACTGTTCTTATGAAGGGATAAATCCTGTCTATTCTTCTTTTGGGGGAAATGCAGACACCAATAAAGTGTCTAGTGAAGAAATAGACATGGATAGCTCTGTCACTATCGTTAAAGCATATGAGGCCGTATCAGATTATTTAGGTTTTGGTTTTATCGAAGCAGGTAAAACAATGGGTCTTGCTCCTTATGGAAGAAAGGATGATAGCTTACCTAACCTGTTTTTTAATGGTAGGGGTGATCGAAATGTTCTTTTACCTTACTACCCTGCAGGTGCTTACGTAGACCAAAACAGAATACCTGAGTTACAACAAAAAGAAGACCCAAAAGCTTGGCACACTGACCCATCTAAAGTAACAGATGTAGCTAAAAACTTAGCTTGGTCTGTACAAGATGAAACACAACGTCTTGTAGGGGATCTAATTGAAAAAGCTGTAGATATGACAGGTAAGAAAAACATTGTTATAGCAGGTGGCTACGGACTAAACTGTGTAGCTAACTACTACTACAAGAAACGTTTTCCTGACCTTAATATTTATATTGACCCTATCTCACATGATGGTGGTACAGCTATTGGTCTAGCTAAACTAATTTACTACTCTAACTCAGAGGATAAAACACCTACTCCTTTGAAAACTTTGTACCTTGGTCCAGACCATGCAACTAATTACAACCTAGAAGGTTTTGAAACGAAAGATGTAAAACCTGCTGACATAGCTAAACTTATTTCTGAAAAGAATATTGTAGCTATGTATCAAGGTAAATCAGAAGCAGGTCCAAGAGCACTAGGTAATCGTTCTATCCTGTATGATCCTACAGACCCTGATGGTAAGGATACAGTGAACAAGGTAAAAGGACGTGAATGGTTTAGACCTTTTGCAGGTTCAATGATGCAAGAGCATTTTGAAGAGTGGTTTGATACATACGGAATGGAAGAGTCACCATTTATGATGTATGCAATGGACTTTAAAACTGATAAGCATGGTGAGTGTCCTGCTATCACGCACGTAGATGGTACTTGTCGTATCCAGACTGTAACTAAAGAACAGAATGAAGTGTATCACACTCTAATTGATGAGTTCAGAAAGATTACTGGTGTACCAATCTTGTTTAATACTAGCTTCAATCTAGCAGGTGAACCATTAGTAGAAACACTGCAGGATGCTCTTAAAACTATTATGAACTCAGGTATTAACTATCTGTATTTACCAGAAGTTGGTAAGCTAGTTATCTACGAAGCTAATAATTCTGTTGAGAAGTTAGAAGAGGCTGCTTAAGGTAGCCTTTGAGCAAACTGAAGGAGGTTGTTAAAAACTTTCGTCTTCTTTCTTAGCTTCTCTTTTGAGAACTTCTTCAACTCTTCTTCAGTAGCTACCCCATGACCAGTACGTACTAAGATTGGGGTAGCACCAATACGTTCCGCAGCTTTAAGATCTGTCATCTTATCACCTACGTAGAACCCTTTATCTTTAAATCTAATTTTGCTACTGAATAGTTCTTTTTCAGCACGATGAAACATTCCAAGATTAGGTTTAGCATAGTAGTCCTCTTTTAATGAAGACTCAGAATAGAATAAACCATCAATGGAGTAGATACCTGCATTGCCAAAGACTTCCATCATACGTTGATGAATGGCTTCTACCTGTGCATGTGTCTGCTCTTTTTTAGTAATACCACCTTGGTTAGTGAGAATAACTACTTTGTAGCCTTTTAGTCTAATCATACGAATAGCTTCAAGTGATCCAGGGATAGGCTCCCAGTCATCAGGATTAGTAAGGTAGTGGCCTTTGTCTACGTTGATCACACCATCACGATCTAAGCCAACAATAGACTTAGGGAATACAGTAGGCCAGTCTGCAGGTACGTTTTGTTGTTGAACCTGTTGTGGATCTTGGTCTATGATATGTTTGAATCGAGACATATTGGATACTACCTATGAAGAAAGTTTTCGTTAATGGTGCTTTTGATGTGCTGCACTCTGGACACCTTGATCTCCTTGATTTTGCAGGGATGCTAGGGGGTCATTTACTCGTAGCTATTGACACAGACGCACGTATTGAGTATAACAAGGGTATTGGAAGACCTTTTAATAATTTGTCAATACGTAAACATATAATGTCTATGTTAAAGCCTGTCAATAGTGTCAAAGTATTTGATACAGACCAAGAGCTAGTTAATATCATAAGACAGTATGAACCAGACGTAATGGTAAAAGGATCTGATTGGAAGGGGAAGAAAATACTTGGGGAGGAGTACTGTAAAGAAATAGTATTCTACGAGAGAACCAATGGGCAGTCTACCACAAAAGCAATCGAAGATTTTATTACTAGGCGACAGTTGTTATGATGAATACCACACAGGTACTGTAACCAGAATAAGCCCAGAGGCACCTGTACCTGTCTTTGATCTTACCTCAACTGTAATCAAAAGAGGTATGGCATACAACGTTTACAACAATCTAGTTAATCTAGGAGCTAGAGTAGACATCATAACAGAGTACAGAGAACGTAAACATAGATACGTTGACGACAAGACTGGTCAGCAACTGATCAGAGTAGACGAAAAGATTAAGACGGAACACATAGATACAGCAGACGAAAACCTAAGTATGTATGATGCTGTTGTTATCTCAGACTATAACAAAGGGTTTATAGAAGAAGGTGACATAAAAGATTTCAGAGCTAAGTACAACGGTCCTATCTTTGTTGATACTAAGAAGACTAACTTAGCTCAGTTTGATGGCTGCTTCGTAAAGATAAATCAGTACGAGTTTGAAGCAGCAGAAACACTAACAGACGATCTGATCGTCACATACGGCTCAAAGAAAGTCGAGTATAAAAACAGAACCTACCTACCTCCTAGTGTAGAAACTCATGATGTGTGTGGTGCAGGAGATACGTTCCTAGCAGGACTTGTATTTAAATACTTGGAATCGTATAATATGGATGCTGCTATTAAGTTTGCAATGCAAGCAGCAGCAATAACTGTACAGCATAGAGGTGTATATGCACCCACACTAGATGAGGTAGTAAATGAGACTTGAAGGTTTTATTGAAAAGGGTTGGGGTTCAGAACTAATATGGGCAACTAATGAAAAATATTGTGGTAAATTTCTACGGTTCAATAAAGGCTCTAAGTTCTCAATGCATTTCCATAGGGAAAAAGATGAGACTTGGTATGTCTTGGATGGCAGGTTTAAGGTTATCTACATTGACACTGTGGATGCAAGCACTCATGAAAAATATTTGGAGCAAGGTGACACTTGGCGTAACCAACCTTTGGTCCCTCATCAAATCATTTGTGAAGAAAAAGGAACAATAATAGAAGTCTCTACTCCTGATTCTGTTGAAGATAATTACAGAGTAGGAAAAGGAGACAGTCAAAAATGAAGATCCTAGTTACTGGCAGCAATGGCTTTATTGGAAAAAATATGGTCACTGCTCTTTCTCCTCATCATGAAGTAGTTAAGAATGAGTGGGGTATGGCTTTTCCTAAAGTAAAAGGATTGGACTGGGTAATACACTTAGGAGCTATTAGTTCTACAACAGAAACAAACATATCTCGTATATGTAGACAGAATGTAGAGTTCAGTATTAAGCTGTACGAAGAGTGTATTAAGCACAATGTTAAGTTCCAGTTTGCTTCTAGTGCTTCAGTCTATGGATTAAAGTCAGACTTCAAAGAGACATCTCCTATTGCTCCTCAGAACCATTATTCTCGTAGTAAAGCATTGTTTGAAAAGTATGTTGAGTTTAGGAATGCTAATATCACTACTCAGATATTTAGGTACTTCAACGTACATGGGCCACAAGAGGAACATAAAGGAAATCAAGCAAGCCCACAGACAAAGTTTATGGAGCAAGCTAAAACGACTGGTAAGATCAAACTGTTCAAAGGATCAGAGAAATTTGTAAGAGACTTTATCCACGTAGGTAAAGTTGTGATGGACCACCAGAAGTTTTTTGATGTAGACGAATCAGGTATCTGGAACTTTGGCACAGGCAACCCTCGTAGTTTTTATGATGTAGCATTAGAAGTTTCAGGGAAAACTGGTGCTACAATAGAGTTTATAGATTTTCCAGATAATCTAAAAGGTAATTACCAAGAGTTTACTAAAGCAGATACAACAAAGTTTAGAAGCACTCTATCTATTTAAGGTATTAAAGGTATGGCAGAAAAATTTGATATAATCCTTCACCCAGATGGAGTTGCAAGTATTCAATTTCCAGGTGGTGGTCTTCAACAGGTTCGTGGAGCTTCTGGTGCAGAAGCAGTTCAAGCTTTAAAAGATGCTTATGGGGATCGTGTTGGAAACGTAATTCAAACTGATAAACCATCACAAACTGTTGTTGGGGCTTCTGCTGCTATAAGGGAATCTAGAAGAAATTATACAGAAAATCAGACTGCATTAGGAGTAGGTGTTAGTTGGACAGGCACCCCAAACGAAGATGGTTATAATGAAGCAGATATTCAGAGATATATAAACACTGCAGCAAATAAACTTGGACCAGGTTTCGAAACAGTAGAAGAATTTATTAATGACAGGGTAGCACTTGCAGATAGACTATTAGTTCAAAAAGAAGGAGCAGGAAGCGGAAATAGGTATGCTGTCTTCTCTGAAGAAGAGTGGTCTAATTTTACAACAAAACAAAAACTTGCTGCCGTAGAGCTTATGCATCAAGGAAGTGGTGATACCCCTGAAAGAGGGGGTAATGGCCTATCTCAGAAAGATGTTGATTGGATTAAGACTAAAGCAAATGATTATAATGGTGCGGTCATATCTCCAAATGGACAGGCAATTAGTACTGGTAGAGACCCTGTTATAAGAAGAGACACTACGTCAACAGGTGGGGGTTCTTCAGGTGGGGGTTCTTCAGGTTCTGGTTCTACTTCAACAGTTGGGGGAGGAACAGGCACAGGTACAGTAGTAACTGGTGACACCACTACGGACACTGGAGGAAACATTACTGGTGGTAGTACAGGCACTGATACGTACACTGGTCCAAACTTTGTAAGCACACCTAACATTGGTGTTGTTACCCCTGTCTACGGAGAAGGTGAAACTGGAACAAGCCCTGTTGATATTAATACTTATCAAGCAGGTCTTGGAACACAGCAAACTGATTTTGAAAATAGAGCTACTCAGATGGAGCAGTTCTACCAACCTCAAACATTAAAAGAAAAACAGGAAGCAGGTACTGCCCCTACTTTTGAAAATGTTCAATACCGAAATAGATTTGGTATGACTATGTACATACAACATATTAATGGTGTGCCTAGTCAACCTATCCCCCCTGGTTATTATAAAGTTACAGGGTTTGGGACAGAGGCTTCTGCCCAAGGACAAAACCAAGGTGGTGTGATCCAAGGATTTAATAGTGGTGCTACAGTAAACCCTGCACTCAATTACAAGCCTGGTGGGACTGTTGTAGAAGAGGGAGGAGTATACAGGATCAAGTATCCTGATGGGACATACTCTCAAAACTATGACACAGCACTGAATGCTAAAGCTGCTAACGATATGGGTCTATCAAATCTTGGTTTACCTGACTATACTACTTATCTAAGTAACCAAGGTATTAATATGAACCTACCTGGTTATGATGAAACTGCATATATGGATGCTTATCAGTCCTACATATCAGACCCTGCTACACTTACATCTTTACAACAGCAGCAACAGCAAGATACTAGTGACACTACAACCTTACCAACAACTGGAACTATTAATGATGAACAAGTTACAGCAGTAACTGAGGTTGGTGTAGATGAATTAGCTCAAGCTCAAGCAGACCTAAATGCTCAAGCTTTTGTTGCACCAGGTGGTGCTGTAGCAGCTTCCCCTACAGAATATATTGACTCTAATGCAGAAGGAACAGTAATAGAATCTACTGCAGGACAAGCTCTTGGTACAGCACCAGTGGTGACTGAAGATCAAGTAGCTCAAATATCTACTGTTGAGACTGCAGATACACCTACAAAGACAGCAGCAGGTCAAGTGGATGCTAACTTAGCATATGATGATGTTAAGTCAGCTACTGAAGGTATGACTGCAGTAACTATGGATGCTCCATCACAGACTGTTGAAGGTCAAACGCAATACGATACTGCTGTATCAGACCTTGAAGCTGCCACAGGTGACTCTGTTGATATTGTTGCACCTGATAAAAGAACACTAGAAACAATAGATGGTCAAAGTGAACTGATCACTGGAACTGGTGTTGATCAATCAAAAGTTATTGAAGCCTTTGGTGAGGGTGAGCTACAAGCTGCATCTGTTCAAGATGAACTAGCAGGTTTAATGAAGCAGTTTGAAGGGGGTAACACACCTGCTTGGGCTTCAGGATCTATGCGTAAAGCTATGGCTACAATGGCTCAACGTGGCATTGGTGCTTCGTCTATTGCAGGTCAAGCTATTATCCAAGCTGCTATGGAATCTGCTCTTCCTATTGCTCAGATTGACGCAAGTAACAAACAACAAGTAGCATTGTTTAAAGCAGAGCAAAGAGCTAAGTTCTTGCAAATGGACTTTGACCAAGCATTCCAAGCTAAGGTTACAAATGCTGCCAAGGTCTCTGAGATTGCTAATTTGAACTTTACTGCAGAACAGCAGATTGCCCTTGAAAACTCTAAAGCTGCAAACACAATGGCTTTGCAAAACTTGTCCAATGAGCAAGCACTCGTTATGGCAGAAGCTGCTGCTTTATCTACTTTAGAAACACAAAGCTTAAATAATTTACAGCAAGCTCAGGTTGAAAATGCAAAGAACTTTTTACAGATTGATCTATCTAACCTAAGTAATGAACAAGCTACAGCTACATTTAAACAACAGTCTTTAATCAACACCATTCTTTCGGATCAGGCTGCTGCTAACGCTGCTCAACAATTTAATGCTACGTCCCAGAATCAGACAGATCAGTTCTTTGCTAATCTGTCAGCTTCAGTTGGTCAGTTTAATGCAGCACAAAAGAATGCTATGGAACAGTTTAATGCTGACCAAGTTAATTCTTTATTAGAGTTTAATGCTACTATACAAAATCAAAGAGAGATGTTTAACGCTCAAAACTATCTCGTTGTTGCACAAGCGAATGCTCAGTGGAGACAGAACACAGAAACTATAAATACTGCTGCAGCTAACGAAACCAATATGGCTTATACACAAGCTGTTAACGGATTGACAATGACTTCGTTAGATGAGATATGGCAGAGAGAAAGAGACATCCTTTCTATGGCATTCCAGATTTCAGAAAACAATGCCAACAGAGCTAACGAGATTGTTCTGCAGAAACTTGCTGCCGATGCAAGTGAAGATGCCGCAAAGTTACAGGCTGATATTGAATCTGCTTCAGGTGCAGGTGATCTTGTAAAAGAAATCTTCTTGAAAATTATAGGAATTTAATATGTCATTAGATGCAAGACAAGAAAGAAAAAGAAAAGCTATCTTCGACAGTGCTCTTGAAGATTGGCAAGCTAGATCGTCTGCTTCTACCTCACAGAGTATAAGAAGAGGTCTTGCCTCTGCTCAACAGACTCGAATGGGGATGAGAGATGCAATGCAAGGTGTTCGTAGATCTTTTCAAGAAGATGAAAAAACACGAGTAGCAAGTAATAACCCTGATGAAGAACTGTCTAACTTCTACGGTGGGTGGGCAACTGCCATTGATGAAGCCTTTGGTGCAGGAGAAGACAAGCCTAGCGAAATGGGTGGTGAAGATTCTAAAGCTAAAAAGCCACCAAGAATAAGTCAGGATGAGATAGACGAAGGTGTTCCTATTCCTGACTTTGATATTGAAACAGATCTTGATAGGGCTGCTAAAGCTCTTGGGTTTGTTGAAAGCTCAAACAAATATGATGCAGTCGGTGAAATAATTAAAGACAAGAAAAGCATGTACTACGGTGACAGAGCTTATGGTATGTACCAAGTCATGGGTAAAAATATTCCTGTCTGGACTAAGCAGTACCTTGGTACCAAGATGACTAAAGAACAGTTCTTAGAGGACAGTGAAGCGCAAGATAAACTTGTCAGATCTTTCCTGACTGAAAAATATAATCAATACGGAAATATTGAAGATGCCGTTTCTGTTTGGTTTACTGGTAGACCTCTGAAGAGAGCCACTAAAGAAGGCGCAGCGGATCAGAACATAACAGTAAACCAATACGTACAAAGATTCAGAAAAGAGTTCTTCAATTTACTAGAAGGTTAATAAAATGCCAGTAATGAATAGACCAATTCCAGGTCAGTCTCTTACGGACGAACCAAGGAATTACGCTTGGGAAAGACCGCCAGAGATTACTGATCCTAACGAAGCTGTGAAGTATCACCTCGACAGGGTTGCTGATCCAGAGATTATTGATAACGTGTTCTATGCCCTCGATATGGGTATGCCAGTAAAGACACTGACAGACTCTATGATGACTGGTGCAGTAGCAAAAGGAATGCACAACATTGATGTAGGTCTTATTGTTGAACCCCTCATACGTAGAGCTATTATGAGGATTGCTGACAATGCTGGTGTTGACTACAAAGAAACATTTGAAGAAAAAGAAGTAAGCATTGAAGAACGTGCTGCTAGAATGGTACGGATCGTTGAGTCCACACCTGAAGAAGAACGTGATGCTGGGTATGACTTCTTGACTGAGATAAGTTCTAACGTACAAGAAGAAGAACAACCACAAGAAGAACCTGAAATGTCAGAGGACACAATGGTTGAAGATAAACCTAAAGGTTTGATGGCGAGGTAGACTATGGGATTTTTTGGTAGAGTTGCACTAGGGTCTGCTCTTGGTGGTCTTGCAAAAGACATGAAAGAGAACAGAGAGTATGCAAGAGATAAAGCTGAAAGAGTACAAGACTATCTGTATCAACGTGGGTTAGAACGTAGACAGGAAGTCAACAAAACTCGTAATGCTTTGCAGAACTCAGTAGAGTACTTGCAATCAAAGGATATGGATAGTAGGTCTATCAATGCCATGTTGATGGAGAATCCTAAAGAAATTATTAGACTTGCTGCTGCTGCACAAGAGGCCGAAAAGGAAGGAAGACTTACTAAAGCTATCCTTAATCAAGCTGTTGAGGTTGCATCTGACTTTGATGATGAAGGTCTTACACCTTCTGAACTTATTAAGAAAGCTACTCCTGACTTTGTTAAAGGTACTGACCTTAAGAAGCCAGAAGAAGTTGAGCTTAACGCCTTACAGAAATTGTTTGGTAGAACATCATCTCAGGATATCTTGTACGATGTTTATTCTCAGAGCTTGTTTGGAGATGAAGCTACTGGTGCAGACGTAGCAGCTAGTATCTCTGCTCCTACTATTAAAGGTAGAAAAGAAGGACCAGGTAAAATTACTGTAGACCTTGGTGCTCTGGCAGAGGACGATACTTATGATAGTTCTTATAAACGTGATGCCAGAAATGCTATTCGTGGTGAGTATGACTCGTGGGCTACAAGTAAAAGAAATGAGTTAGCTAATGCAATTGATCCAGATCATCAAGACTACGTGTCTGATGCAGGAAAGAGAAACAAGGTATTAGAGTACTATAATAAACTAATTGAAATTCTATCTATTGAAGACAATGATTTACTTAAGTATCAAAAACTCATGGAGCTTAACAAGAATATTGCTAAGAATTATTTAGAGCAATCACCTGGTTTTGCTGCCACCCTTTCAGACCCAGACTATTTCTTAGATGGAACTATTGATATTCTAAATGCAGATCAGACTGAGTAGTGCACATGACTAATGAAGTAGATGATATCTTAAGAGAGTACAAAAAGTCAGTAGACACCAATGATCAAGAACAAGAAGTTGTTGATACGGAGGGCATGACTCTCATTGAAACTCTGTCCAATAATCAAAACTATAAAACAATTAAGAGCTACATGTCAGATAGGTTTGGCATGGAGGAAGACAAGTATTCTAAAAGAGAAATCATTGACTCCTACATAAATCAAATGAGGAAGTTCAACTCTGGTCAGTCTGTTGTTACCCTCAGTGAACTAGCACATCTTAATGCTGGAGAAGGTGACTCTTTAGCTAGAAGACGTTCTACTGCTGCTAGAGCATACCAATTATTTGACAGTCTTGATGGTGCCTTTAGTAAGGATAGAACTATTGGTGAGAAAGCTGACGCAGTCTACGACTATGCCAGAGCTTTGATTGTTGATCCAGTTAACCTTGTGTCTCTTGGTGTAGGTAAAATCTTTGGTATTGCAGGGTCTAAAGCTGCAGTGCAGGGAGCTAAACAACTAGCATTTAGAGTAGGTAGACAAGCTGCTTACCAAGAACTAAAGAAGGGTGCTTCAAAGCAAGCTGCTCAAAAGGTTCAAAGAGAAACAACACAAAGAGCTTTCCAAGAAGCTTTAAAGAGATCTAAAACAAAAGCTATACTGGACAAAGCAGACAAGAAAGCAATCTACGGTAGTCTTGGGTTTGACATGGCTGCTGCTGGTGGTATGGATGCCCTACAACAAAAGGCTGAAGTGACATCAGGATTTAAAGATGACATTGACTGGTTTCAAACTGGCATCTCTACAGCTACTGGTGCTCTTGGTGGTGGTGTTCAATTAGGTTTGATTGCAATCAGTAAGAAAAAGAACATACCTCTTGCTTCGATACAGTTACACAGATCGAACCTGATTAAACAAGCTACAGATGATAGCTTAAAGTCTATCAATAAAGAGCAAAGAAAAGAGATACTTGCTAGTGAAAACGTAACTCAGGCTCTCCTTCAACTAAAGAAAAGAACTGAAGCTTGGGCTGCTAAAGTAGCAGAGGGCAAAGAACTTCTTAGAGTATCTGATAACCCGAAGACTTCTATAGATTATGATACTGAGTTTGCTAACATGTTCTTTAGTGGTAGTAGAACTGCAGAGTTAGAAGATGGTACAGAGGTAGGGTTTAGAGGTCTTGTCGATATCTTAGCAGAAGCAGGATACAAACAACCTAGTGACATGAACTTCACAGACTTCATGGGTAATGCTTTTGAAGACCTGTCTGCAGACAACAAAAAGATTGTTGTTGATGCTTACGAAGTTCTTAGAGAAACTTCAGATCAATTAAAGCCTTATAACTTTGAAGAGTTTATTAACTTGGATGCTGCTGCAGTGTCAGAGGCTGGTAGAATTTTGCAAGTAAAGTCACAAGCAAAACAACTCTTTAACAAGATTGGTTTAGATGCCACTGAAGCTGATGCAGCTACCTCTGCTAAAGCATTGGTTGATCCTGCAGATGAAGAGGCAGTGAAAGGTTTATTTAGTAAAGCCAAACCTCTTCAAGATGCTTTGATCAGGAGTATTGTTACACATCCTGGTACAACAGCATTGAACGTCCTTGGTTGGAAAGCAGCTACAATAAACCAGAGTTTGTCTGACATGATTCGTGCAGGTTTGTATAGTAGTGCTGCCATGAAAGAACTTGTCTTTGGTAATGCAGAAAATGCTGTTCGATACAAGAAGATGGCTGTCCAGATGATGGACCTTCAAAGGCAGAAGGTAAGAAACATGGTTGATCCTTACGGAACTAAGGATGCAGTCATGGATTACTTGATGGTGAGGCCACAAGCACAAAGAGAAATCTTTAGATACCTTAACGGTGGTGTAGAAGTAAAAGGTATTCTTGACGAGTTTGAGTTGAACCCTAACGCATTACCAGAAAAAGGTAACATCCAAAAATACAACGAGTTCTTTGAAACTTTGTATGCTGTGAAAGCACAGGACTTCATTACAAAGACACAAGAGTTTTCTTATGCTTTAGACAAACAAATAAGACTGAAGTACGACAAGTCTTTGGTTGAGTTCTTGAATGACCCTGACTTAGTTCGTTATCTATCTGAGCCAGGTTCTGAGAGGTTCAATGAGTTTGCTAAACTAGAAGCTACTGCAGTACAAGATGCACTACGTAATACTTTCTCTAAGAAGTATGGTAACAACGATGATTACCTACGTAAAACAGCAGACATGATTGAGAATATCAGAAACGTACCAGGTGTTGGTGCTCTTGCACCATTCGGTCAGTTCTGGAACAACAGTGTAGCTTTCATGCTTGATCATTCTGGTCTGAGCTTTCTAAATAAGTACACCATCAAAGCAGGTGGCAGAGAGGCTATGGACAGGGATGCTATGGATCTCCTAACTAAGTCTGCTGTTGGTTGGGGTGCTTTGTCTCTTGGTGTTTACAGACAAATGAGTAATCTCGAAGAGGGTCTAGCTTGGTACGAAGACAGGGATGACTCTGGATCTGTTGTAAGCTACCTATATGATT
>Ga0213860_10000466_pt1 | contig 16147 bp, 18 predicted proteins | sample PICome_3_FD_160118 | JGI IMG/M metagenome (GOLD analysis project Ga0213860, IMG submission 160118) | Coastal seawater microbial communities near Pivers Island, North Carolina, United States - PICO550 | ecosystem: Environmental > Aquatic > Marine > Coastal | place: USA: North Carolina...
TCGCCGGTAAGTAGAAGAAGTAAAGAAGTTAGCATACCTCAACCAGTTCCAACAGGAGCGTGGTGCTTTCACCCCTGGTCTACAAGACCAACTACAAGCGGAGTGGGATGCTATTGAAGCAGACTTGGATCAGGGAGATATGTCCTTTGAGGCCAAGGCCCGTAGACAGAAACTCTACAATACGTACAAGCAACACGCAGCAGATGCGCTAACATACGCTGAGACCATTAACAATCTCGAAGCATCCATTCTTGCTGACCCAACTCAGTACAATGACCCTGCTGCTATCATGGAGCAATTAAATCAAGCCAGAACTATTCCTATAGATATGAATATGATTGGCAATGCGACGAGCCAACTCCCTCGACTTGGAGAGTTCAGAAGATTTGCGTTGCCAGAGATTGCTCCAAACGCAGCAGCGGGTATGATTCTACAGAATCTCAAAGCATCTGGTGGTTTCCAAAACTTCTACGACATGGCTGGTAAGGGTGCATTAGACCCAGAAGCAGTAGCGAACTCTGTATCTGCATGGTTTGGCACAAACTCTTTGTCACAAGAAGAAGAAGACCAGGCTATCGCATACGTGCTACACCAACTCGGTGGTTTGTCTGGCAACATGGAGGACTTGTCTAAGATTAAGAACCTTGACGACGCACAGCGTGAAGAGTACATTGGGATGTACGCTCAGTATGTGACCAAATCTCTGACCAACATGCTTGCAACAGACATCGAAACAGAGAAGGAAAAAGAACAGCGTGAGTACGCTCTGTACAGAAGAAAGTTAAACGCACAAGCAGCAATACAGAGACGTGCTGCTGAAGAGGAGGCTAAGGCAAATGCATTTACCCTATCTCAAGGTGATGTTTCTTATGCTCCTGCAATCACAGAAACTGGAAAACGAGGTAACTTTATAAAAACGGGAGAGCCAGACTTGGTTAATGCTGGATTTGTAATGCACTCAAAGATTGAGGGGTCACAACCTTTCTACAGAGACGAACGAGGTAACCAGCATTACATAACATCTATCGGTATTAACAAAGAAGGTAAGCCGTACGCCGTGGTAAGAAGCAATCAATCCGTTATGGAGGGCATCAGGTCTTCAACTCACCTGGCGCACGAAGTTATTCCGATGAATGAGATACCTCTAAACGGATTGAGCAATGCATCCCAGGCTGCGAAGATACGCAACACCTTCCAGCAGATGCTTCCTTTTGCGCAGATGTTATCGCCTCAGTCTAATCAACCAGGTGTAGCCCCTCCGCCGGCTGGAGCCGCTGGTGTAGACCAGTCTCTGTTCAACCTATCTCAACTACAACCAGACAAAGACAGTCCAGAGTACAGACAGTTTGTTGACGCGCAAAACTTTGCGATGATGAAAGAAGAGGATCCGTTTGCTTTTGTTCGTGTAGACCCTGGCAGTCTTGAAGGAGAGGTGTATAATGACTTTGGTACTCGTAATATTCACGGAAATTTCCAAGCCGAAACAAAACCTCAGCAAATAGAGCGCCTTAAACTCATGGCCATACAAGGCTTACAGGGAGGTTTATCACAATGGAACAGCCTATCAGACAATGAAAAGGTTGACATGATGTTAGGCGCGAAACAGTCTATCATAGATGCTGCGGGAGAGGAAATGCCTTTCGCTAATCCAGAAAGCAGGGATTACTATAAACGAAAGTACTTCGGCGATGTGGTGTCTGAATACGAAATACGCCAAGGTATATCAGAAAATCCAAACCCTCGTAATCCTCAGTACAACACACCTGTAGGTTCTCATATATCTTTTACGATAGAGCCATCACAAACAGGGATGGATATTGGAGCAAAAGACAGAGAAGAAATCTATGATATGAGTGATGCAGACTTTGCAAGATATGCAGTAGATGTGTTCGCTTCTCGATACCCAACCATAGGACAATGGCACCGTCTTAGTGATGGGGAAAAGTTCCAGTTGATAAAGCGTGGTAAATTAGGAAACGCAGAAGCATTGGCCAACCGAGAGGGATTCTCAACAAGCCCTGGCTACGAAGGAGTAAAGGGCGCTATAATGCGTAATGAAGACGCGTTTACATATCCTATATTTGCAGATATAGCCCGCATGTCTTATTACAATTACGGTGACCAGAGTAGTTACATGCTCCCTATAGAACAGCCGTCAGATTCCTACATAAAGAAAGCGATAGAAGAACAAAAGAAACTTCACGAAGAGCAAGGCTTAGTTCCGCCACCGCCATCATACAATGATAGCAGAATGTTCCTCATTTAATAGACTCAAATTCAAAACATGGAACCAGAAAAGCAACAAGAACTAATAGCAGCCCTTGAGGACGCATACAACAGAGGGGTAACCCTTGAGCAGATACAAGGGAGTGTCAACGAAGACGTCATGTCCTTCGCACAAGACTACTATTCAAAAAAAAAAGATGGTACCGTAGGTTCGCAGGCCGCCGATCCTATGGGTTCTATATTAGGATCAGAGGACGTAAGTACGGGATTTCCTTCTACTCAACTCGCCACTGAATCCCAAGCGGTAGTAGGAGGGTTAATACCAACCATTGATGCAGCAAGAGACAGAGGTGTAAGTCTCGAGCAGATTAGAGGCGCTGTAAATCCAGAGATATACAACTTAGCCGAGCAGTACTATAAGTCACTGGAAGGAAAGGGGTACTCTACTCTAAGTAATCTGAGTTCGTTACAGGATGGTAACCTTATCATTGACGACAACCCAAGCGAGTTAGGTAGACTATGGAACCGAGCCAATGCCAGTGGTCGATTGGCAGACTATATAGCCATGGGAGAAATCAGTGGAGATTTTAACTACGAAGACTTAGCGTATTACAACTACATCATACAAAGAGATGCAGTAAGAGAAGACGACGCTCTGTATTCTGATGGCGGTTTTAGCGGGTTTGTTCTTGATGTTGTACGTGCCCTTCCAGAGTCCATGATATCTATGGGTTCTGCCTATGAAAGCGGTGCGATAGGTGGAGGTACTGGACTCGCAGCCGGTAGTGTTGTTCCAGGTATTGGTAACGTCACTGGCGCTACAGTGGGATACTTTACCTCAACATCTCTTGCTGTTGAATATGCGGCTTCATTAATGCAATCTCTTCAAGAACAAGGCATTGATGTAAGAGACATGGACCAACTTCGTTTTGCTATGGAGAACCCGGCTATCATGTCACAAGCCAGAGAGTACGGCCTCAAAAGAGGTATCCCTATTGCTATATTTGATGGTATATCTGGGGGTGTTGCTGGTAAAGCGGGTAATACTCTTGTAAAAGCAGTAGGTTCAACAGCCACAAACAGAGCCCTAAAGGTAGGTGCGGCAGAAGCATTGACTCAAGCAGCACTCGGGGGTACTGGTGAGTTTTTAGGACAGGTAATATCTGGAGATGAGATTAGCCCAAGAGATATTGCCCTCGAAGCATTCGCTGAACTTGGTCCGGCTGCACCAGTGATGGCATACCGACTTACTGGACGTATCGGAAAGACACCAGGAGAGTTGAAGTATGTAGACTGGGCAGAGACACAGGATCAGAAGAGCCTTGCAGAAGCAAATGAAATTGCCTTCACAATAAACAACGGTCAGATTGCCAGCCTCGACAATGAAATAGCAAAACTAACAGAGTCTCAGAAGGAAGACCCCACTACCAAAAGGGCTGTTGAAGCAAAGAAGCGTAAGTTGAGAGACCAGAAGTATTCATTACTACAAGAATATTCTGCGCAAATCATGGCTCTGGACGAGTCATCGAGACAAAAAGCAAATGATTTGACCACCGGTATAATGACAGCAATAGAAGTCCTTAAAAACGGTGACATCAACGCAACAGAGAAGGCAGCGATTGAGGAGCAGTTGCGAGAAGATTCAAGAGAACTTGATACACTATTTAAAACGAAACCAAGTGATACGAAAACTGGCACCCAAGAAGTACCGAGTGGAGAGCAAGTCGGGCAAGAACCTGGGAACATACCCGAGTCGCAAATCAGCAGAGCGCAGGCTCAGATTAGTAGAATACTTCAAGAACGCGCGCAAAACTTAGAGCGCACATCACGACACGCTACTCCAGAGCAGGCGGCTGAAAGGTTTGCAACAGCAAAGAAAGGTAGATTCTTCAACCTGTTTGACAGGAATGATGCGGCTGCACTTCAACAGATGCTTGAGAAAGGAGAGTGGTCAGACGGTCAGCGCATATCACCAACACAACAGCGCACCCTTAACAAATTAATCCTGGCAAGCGAAGCATTTGCTAAACTCGAACCAAACTCACAGCATTTCAACATTGGTTTTGGTAAGCCAGGATATTACAAAGCCGGACAACAAGCGGGCTTTACCAAGAAAGACCTCAAGGGAAGCGCTGGTATATACACCGCTTTCAAAAGAGGAGGAGAAAGACAGCAACAAGTAGGTAACAGAATCGTAGTAGAGATTCCATTAAAGCGTGAATCCCTCACCGGTCGGGGAACTGCAGATAGATATACCCCACAAGGAACAGCGTATCATGAAATCTATCACTCTATATTTTCCAAGTTCTTTAACGACAACCCTATTGACTTCAATCAGTTTAGGAAGTTGGTTATACGTCGTCTCGATGGATCAAGCGTGAAGGAACTCAACGACTTTACAAAGCGATACAAGGAAACATTAGAGGGCGCTGGTGCGTATCGGTCAGAGGAGTTTATGGTGGAACTCGGAGGCCTACTGGCTGATGAACGTATTACATTCCAGCCATCGTTCTTAGAGGAGGTAAAGGCTTTCTTGAACGCCATCATTTCTAAATTGACAGGTAAGAAGGTTCAGATTTTTGAAGAAGCGGCTCTTGCAAAAGATATAGCCGAATACATGAAGGGTATGGCTAAGGCAGTACGTGCAGGTGCCGACATCAGCCAGGTACCTATGTCTGAGCGATTGCAAACAGAGCGATTCCAAAGAAAGAGAGCGGAGACCAGAGAGAAGATGGAGAAGGATGAGTATGGGTTTGAAAAACCAACCGGGGAACTGGAAGGAATACCCGACCGAAATGCAGCCGGCATTCCAGATCCAGAGAACTACGAGAAAACATACGACCCCTTGGAGAAGATGGTCGGGTTTATTAAGCCTAAGTTCGACAACTTTGTAAAGAAGTTGGAGAAAATCCTTGGCGTTAAGCGATTGCGTGGCATTAGAAGAGATGTGCTACAAGCACTTGAAGTTTCTGAGTCTATAAATGTGCAGCACATCAATAGATTCTTCCTGGCTTTACGTCAAGTGAATAAGATTACCAAGAACATGGAGCCCCAGCAGAGAGAGCGAATTGCTAACCTTGCTAACGACTATCTGTTTGGGGAAAACGCAGACACCAGAGATAATGCTATAAAGGAGATACTTAGTCAGAACCCAGAGTTGGCGCAGGAGTTGGGTAGATTGAGCGCTATACGTGCGTCTATGCAGGAGTCTATTCAGAACAGCGCTGTGTTTGCTAACCTAAGTACAGAGTTACAGGATGTTATCAAGGATAATACAGCGATGTACGGCACAAGAACTTACCGAGCATTCACTGACCCTAACTTTAAGTTTGACCCACAGTTACGTAGAGCCGCAGAGAAAGCAATGGTAGAAGGCAGCATAGTGGATATCGCCTTTGACATTGATGAAAACATGACGGACGAAATAGCCACGGACATGATGGACATGGGTCTTAATCCAGAAGAGTTCGATGATGTAGTGATGTACGTTGAGGCTACCCAGAAAACAAAGATAAAAAAGCGGGTGAGCGACAGCCTTCGTGAACTTGAAGAAGCATCCAAACGCCAGCGTGAAGGATATGGCGAAGGCTTATCCGGTACCCGCGATCTGGGTAAATTGAGATTACCTACCAAGAAGTTTAAGGAAAGGTTAGACTTACCGATAGAACTAATGGAGTACCTCGGTGTAGAGAAAGACCCTTATGTTAAGTTTAGTCAAACAATAGCCACGTTAACCAACATGGTTCAGCAATTCACTTTGACCGATAGAGTTAATGAGATTGCACAGCGCAGTAACTTGGGTGACTTGATTCTAACCGGAACCACTATTCGTAACCTTGAAAAGAACACACTGTCTTTTTCTCAACTCGTTGAGTTAGGTAGAACCATGGGGGTTATAGAAAAGGGAGAGTCTCTGGTAGATTTCTACAAGAGATTAGGATATAACGAATTGATAGACGAGCAGGGCAATCGTAAGGGAGACACTCCTGCTGAGAAGGACGCTATTCACTCAGCGGTATACGACTTCTATAAAAAGAACTACACAAAAATAGAAGAGAAAAAATCTCCTATGAATGGCAAGGCTGTGAAGAATGACTTTGTTAGTATGCTTAAGCAGACGCCTTTGTATCAGTCCGACAACAAGGCACTACAGGGATACTATAAACTGCTACTTCAGATGCGCCGTGTTCGTGTACTTTACAACACACCTACCTGGCGTAAGAACATCATGGGTGGTTGGTACTTCCTTGCTGCTAATTTTGTGTTGCCATACAATAAACATAGGGGAGGCATCACTGTTATGAAGGACTTGAAGAATCGCTTCAAGAAAATGAAAGAAGGTGTAGTCGATCCGGAACTCGAATTAGTATTGAACCGTATGGGTGAACTTGGCTTGCTTGGTTCATCTCCTAACATGGGTATGTTCCAAGATATTAACCAGTCGTTTATTGACCAGATAGAAGGTGCATCCCCAGACGAAGCATGGAGTTGGTTGCCACAAAGAGTAAAGGACGCACAGCGTAGAGGCAAGACAAGGGCTGCACGTATAGCGTACCAGTATGGATTCATTGATGACTATACCAAGATGATTGCCTATCTCACAAAGCGTGAGAACTTTGCCAAGAGACTTGAGTCAAACCCAGAGGGTAAGTCTTATAGTGAACTCAACTCAGAGCAGCAGCAACAAGTAGATGAGATGACAGCGGAACGTATCAAGCAAAACATGCCAACCATGTCTCGTATACACCCTTCACTGCGGAACCTATTTAAGTTACCTGTGGGTGATTTCTTGTCGTTCCGTGTAGAAGCATTCCGTAGTTACTTCAGCATATACAAAAACGCTGTATCGGATTTAGCAATGGCAATGACTAACGAGAACCTAACTAAATCACAGCGTGAAGCGTACATGGTAGATTCCGTTGGTACTTTGTCTATGGGTATGTTGTTAGCAACACTATCCACAATGGGTTACCAGGCTATTGCAAACATGTTACTCGAAGACGATGAAGAAGTAGAACTCGCAGAGCAAGCACGTGGTACAAACTATATACTACCACCTTGGATGCAGGGGTCAAACATCGTAGCGATAGGAATGGATGAGAGCGGTAAGATTCGCTTTGCTAACATGAGTTCAGAAGACCCTTACGATGAGATACAGGGACTTATATTTGGACGTGAGGGTATCTCACGAAGCGATCAACTACTCAGTATACTTTCCGACTTCAAGGACCCTAACCTTGCAGCAAGACTTTTGTTTAATCTTGTAGACGGAAAGGATTCTTACGGTCGTCCTATCTTGGATAACGAAGATGTAAATTGGGTTAACAGATACATCATTGGTCCAAACCTTACTGATTGGTCTGACGCATATGGTTCGTATGTGTTTAAAGAAACATTCATACCTCCTAACTTGAACTATATATCTCGTGAGTACCGCAAGAGAATGGGAGAAGCAGAGGAGAATCCAGACATAGAACTACAGCCGTTAGAGACTGCGTTACAACTATCATCAGCATTCCTTTTCCGTGACTATCCAGTAGATATTGCTAAGCAGTTCTATTACAACATGAGTGACCAGAACTTCCGTAAGCCATACATTGAGATGAGCGATACAGAAAAGGTAAAGAGAAAGGCACGATTGGATGAGGTTGTAAAAGCATACGATTTTGCAGCGAACTACTCTGCTAAGTTTGAGAATTACAACATATTAAACAGCGTCGAGATGACCATCAAGGGGACCTTTAAGGATAGCCCAGAGGAGGCTATGTACATTTTGTACGGCGTCGAACTTCCAGAGTAGGATTGATATATTTGTAGGATGAAGTGGACAGAGATTTTCAAAGAGAGCAACGACTACAATGAGAAGACTGTTATAGGTTTTCTATCTTTTGCCATTATGGTCATCGTAATGGTGGTGGATGTGGTCACAGGGTTCTTTGGAAGCCATCTGCCTATCAACGACTTTGTCTACAACTCTTTTCTTATCGTGACGCTCGGCAGTTTTGGAATAGCAGGGCTTGAAAAATTTGCAAAGAAGTGAAACAGATACAGCGCATAAAGTTGTTAGCATCCAAAATACGTCACATCTATCTGTATAGTGACAGCCAACCCACAGAGATTACTCTTGCGATTTGTTTGATTGTTCTTTCCCCTGCTGTAACTATTGCAGAGGTAGGGTGGATGCCGATATACAATTTAGTGTGTATTGGATTTGGTTTATTTCAACTGTATTGTGTTGGCAATGAGGACTTGCATTGCAGGATGCGAGCAGCCGTTCTAAGCATGAGTGCCTACATATCTACCTTCCTAATATATACGATAGAAGGAACTATCTTTGTGTCACCCACACACTGGGGCTGGTTTGTCCTGGCCTTTAGCGCATGGGGCGTGGTTCGTAGACTGAACGCAGAATATTTACACAGAAAAACCAGAGAAAAATAATGGAGTCTTGGATCCAGATAGCGATAACAGTTGTTACTGTATTAGGTAGTGGTGCAGCGTTCCAGTTTTACACCAATCGAATGAAGATGAAAGCAGAAGAACGCAAAGGCGCTGAGGCTAACAATGATACTACCCTTTATCGTGACGACTTGAAGGCACGTGTAAGAAACCTTGAGGAACTATTAGCCCACAGCGCTGAAGAGAAAGAGAAGATGCGTGGCTCCATCTTAGAACTAACCGCAGAGGTTCATGCGCTACGAGTCAAGGTAGAGTTCCTGGAAAAGGAAAACGAAATTCTAAAATCAAGATAATGAGATGGCTGGTCGGGTTAATTACAATAGGCTTGTTGAGTTCTTGCAGCGCTCAATGGCATCTCAAGCGTGCAGTAAAGAAGGACCCGACACTACTGAAGACAGACACGATTGCTATTGTGGATACGATTGTGACTCCACCTGTTACTTTGACGGACACGGTGATAACACGTACACAGGACACGGTAGTAGTTCAGAAAGACAAACTCAAAGTCCAGGTAGTACGATCATATGATACTATCATGGTCGATGCTGTATGTGAGTCCGACACTATCGTTCAAATCGTAGAAGTACCTGTCCCGTCCGTCGTTATGAGGGACAGCGACAGGTGGTACAACAAGGTGTACAAGTTTTCCTTTTACGTTCTGTTGATTCTTCTACTACTTCTTTACTACCTAAGAGTGAATAGACCACTCTAATTAGGAACCGCAAGCCTCGCAATCTTCTGGGTTAGAGATGTTACAAGTTGGCTGTTCAGCGGACTCAAGTTCCGCTACGAATTTGTCGAAGTCTTCCATAGTGATTGATAAAAAAATAGGTTGTAGCCCACGAGATTATGGGAGCCGTGAAGGTACGAAACGAAACGATTAGGGTTTCAATTCGTAATAGGGTGAGTAAGCGTGCTTTACGTTCCACTCCCTTACTTCTGCCGGTGTGAAATCGGCGAATATGTAATCCTCGGGTGATGTAAACAAGATGAAGAGTACCAGATCTGACTCCTCCTTGTCCATGGCTGGCTTGTTTGCCTTGAATGTTTTCTCACAAGTCTTGATACTCAGTCCATAGTTCTTGTCTGTCGCTTCAACTATGATGTCTGGGTCATCGGTTACACTCTTGGTTTCCTTTAACAGCGTTGAGACTGTGTAGCGTACAACCTGTGGTGTGATTTCAAAGTAATGACGCATCAGTAACTCGCCAAGTATCCCTATGTATTCTGTGTAGTATTCTCTTGATACTTCGCCAAGCAGCACAGACTTCTTTGTTCCTGTGCGCTGTTTGTGTGTGCCCTCGTATCGTTGACGATTAGCCTCGATGCGCATGAGGGTGAGGTCGTTTGCGTAATGCTTTAGGTATGGCGGTATGGTTAGGTTTTTCATGACAGTCCTTCAACTCGTAGTTTATTGATATCGGATAAGTCGTAGTGCTCTTTACAATACTCATACAGATTGTTGCCGAGCGTCCACGCTTTGTTTAATGTCATGCCTTCTATGGCCTCCTTCCATTCCTTTGGACTACTGCATAGGATGCCTGTCTCTCCGTGCTTTATAACCTCCTTATATGGCGTTACGTTGGATGCTATGATAGCAGTACGAGTGAACCCCGCTTCCACTACCTTCAGTTCTGATTTGCACTTGTTGAATGTAGAGTTCTTCAAGGGGCTGAGGGAGACGTCGAAGAACTTATACAACTGTGCGTACTGAGTAATGTCCACGGGGTTCATTCTGTACTTTGCTTTGAGTCGCTCTGGATAATCCATAAGGTTCATGCAGTACAACTCATGGTCCTCGAATGTCATGCCCATTACATCCAGGTCTTTCTGGTGACCATTGGCTCCGAGGTAACCGAACCTAACTTTATAATCTACACTTACATCTTTGTCAGAGTCTCTCCACTGTTTCTCCTTTTGATGTATGGTGTTCGGTATGATTCTATATACAGCGTCGGGATTAATCTTCTTCATCCTTTCAGCGAGGTACGCTGATGGTGTCCAGATCTCGTCTGCTATACGTATGCTTTTCTTAATGTCGTGTGACTCTACCTTCTCGTAATGCTCACGAGCAGGGTTATCCTTTGGCAGAATCCAATAGTCATCGTTATCAAGTATGAGTTTGATATCGTTATCTACCAGGAAACTTTTGAATGCATCGTGGTCTGATACACTGAACCTTCTTGAACCAACCAGGTTCTTGACTTTGGTTAGGTCGAATTCTTTTAGGTCATTAAAGTTCTGGAAGAAGTGCACTTCGATATTCTCCTCCTCCTTTATTCTAAGGAAGGGAGTCATCAGTCTGTGGTAGTTAATACCGCTTAGTCCGTCAAGATAAATCAGCGTCATCATAATACTCCAGCAGTGCAGAACGTATTAGGTCAAATTCTGAATCAATGTTTCTCTTGTACTTACGGATGGTGTTGTGTAGTCTCTCGGCGTCCGTTCTTGGAGACCCTGCGTTTGTATGCAGGCTCTCGTACAACTCAGTCGCTGCCTCGTGCATGCGGCTGGTCGCAAGAAAGTAAACCTCACTCAACGATTTGATATCCATGGCATTTTATTTTGGCAACAAACTCATCCTTCTCTAACGTCGGGTCATATGTTGTTGACTGTGACGTAAAGAACTTTGGGTTGTCATCTTGAATATACCCATGATTTCGCAAATAATCCGCCAAAAACTTACAACAACATATAGCGTTATCAACATCGAAGCGACAATTGTAGCGAACATGTATAGACATTTTATCCATACTGAACTTATCCAACTTGTCCATGGCCTTTGCAATTTCACCCCAGTACTTGTCCTTATACTTCTTGCGCACCGCATAGTGTCTACCAGAGTAGAACTGGTTGAGCGACGGTGGCTTCGGTAGAGTTACAATGATTTCTTCGTATTCATTCACACTCTAATATAAGTCCAATGTGCTGTTCTTGTATGCTAATGGCTTAAAGTTTTTAACACCTGTTCCAAGTTCAGTGAAACCTGTGTAAGAGGAATTGATTTCTATAAGGATAGGATCCAGGTATGGTGTCGGCATACCGCCCGTCTCTTGGTTGCGTTGTTTACGTACGTGTATCTCCGTGCGTATACGTATAGCGTGCTCATCTGACTGCACTTTTCTATGGAATGTCAAGAAGGAATCGCAGCGGTTCACGAACTTACCGCCGCCCTCAGTCATGGCCGCACCAGGTGCAACGGGCAGACCATCGGGCCCGGTGATACGCTGTGCCTCCGTGATGCTGTGAGTGTTCAGCCATATCGCCATGTTATTAGTAACGCTAAACGTCAGCATTTCAGACGCCGCTTCATAGTGGTATTCGTGTGAGGACAGTTGTGCCCCCTTAGATATGGTAGTCTTGAGTGAGTTGTATGGGTCAATCAAGAACCCATCGTACTTTTCCTGGCGTATGAGTTTCTCGGCAAACACAAGCAGGTCTGTGTAACTATACACTTGCTCGTTACTAATGACTGTGAAGTGCTCATTGACCCACTTGTATGCAGCAATACGTTCCTCGTAGTGCATGTCAGTGATACGTAGGTCAACCAAGAACTCCATCAACCTCATCTTGATAGAGGCAGTCTTGTTCTCGGAGGAGTATATAATCCAACGCCAACCATGTAGTACTGAAGCAGACACCATTAGATACAGCGCTGTCGTTGTCTTACCTACGTTGCTGTGTCCGTTGATGATGGTAAACTCTTTCTTAAATAGGAAGTGCTTGTCGAGTTTAGGGAAGCCTGTGCTTAGTCCCTTCTCTATTTCTCCGTTGGCGAACTTGTTAATCCATTCCAGATCATGGTGGTCCGAGGAGATGAAAGACATGTCGCCATCGTTGATGCGCATCTCTCTACGAATCTTGTTCTCATCATCAATGACCTCACGTATAGGCATCGAGCGCCCTTGCGTGATACCATCCATGATGGTCTTGCGTGCCAGGTCTATGTCTTCTACATCCCTGCGCATGAGTTCACGTTCCATTACACGGATAGCCTCTTGCTCCTCCATCCGCCCAGCACTGATGTATCCACCACATAGGATAGCCGCACGCAACAATGTGTTGTGCTTCTGCCCATCGGGTGCCTTGCGTATCATGCGTGCAACGATGTCTATCTTATCGTAGTCGGTATAGGAGTCTTGCTGTACTACTTCCTGGTGTTGGCTACTCTCCGATAGCATAGCACCGAACACCTTACACTCATCGTTCTTGATGAGGTCGGGGTCGTAACTCTCGAAGCAGGCGCGCGATACATTAATCCCAGAAGGGTCTACCTCTAACCCATAGTTTCTTTCAAAGTAAGATTGCAGTGCACGGAAGTGGTCACGGTGTCGCTCGGGATTACTGATACGGACAAGCGCCTTGAGACCGTCTCCACTTGGAGACACCCAGCATGCTCGGATGTACTCATCAGTACCGAGTAATGATTTGTAATCGTTGGTATCAATGTGGTCGAAGTCCAATACAACGAGACCACTGTGTCCTTGTATCTGCTCATCCCTTCTACCTGTAAAGACTCCAGAGAACAGCGCTACGGGTAGCGTCTTCTTAACTTGCTTATCTCCTGATCTTACTTGCTCGACCTTCTCCTTGCTCTTGCCTTCGATGATTCTATCAAGCGCAGATTCTAATGTGATGTAGTATGGATTGTCAATCGTTGTGATTGACGGGAACATTGTGATTGAGTTAGCCCCATTCGTTGGCATAGTCTTCTTCTTTATGTATCTCCGAATATCCGACAATCTTTTGGGATTTGATGTTGAACACTCTGAAATTTTCTTTCTTGGCTGTGAGTTTAGTTTGGTCCTCTAAAAAGTTAAGGGCCTTCTGGTCTTTGTTAAGGTGCATCAAAGTTTTTGCTCGGCTTACGCACTCCATGTCATGCCACTTGTGGACGGACATCTTCTTGCCTCGTCGTGTTTGCCACATGATGTCTACCACGTACCAATGAATTGGCTGACCAGTCTTCCGTATTGCTTGGGCTTCTTCCTTCATTCGGACATATCTTTTACGCTCATGATTTCATAGTAGTTGAGTGTGCTTGGGTTGTCGGTGTAGAGTACAACTCTGTATCGCAACTCTTGTGCTGATAGTTTTCTTTCTCGCATTACTTGATTTAACACTTCGCTTCCCTCCAGGTACTTGCGCGTGTAGAGTTCATTTATTCTTCTGCCATTGCTGAATACATCTATGTTTCTCTTGTGTACTTTAAGTGATGCTATTACCGTGGTGTGGTGTCGATTAAACAGCGAGCCTAAGTGTTCCATTGTTAGTGTGGAGTTCTGTCTAAGGTATGCCCAGATCATTGTGCGTGTCTCCACCAGAGGACGGTCCCGCTTGCTTGAGCGCAAGTCTGCCGGCATGACCCTGTTCATGGCGCTGAATGTTTCAGTTGCTTCGTCGATAGCGTGTTGGTCTATCGTTCTAATCATATGGTATTCTTGTTCTGTCATTTGTCAAGTATGATTCTCTTGTAGTAGTTAGGTGCTACCCTTTTAATCTCTCGATATAATTCGTTCTCTGCTTCTCGCAGTTTCGATTTAGTTTCCGTGTCGCCTTTGCCTCTGGTTCCGAATGACGTGTGCAACAAGGCTAACGCCTCAAGTTGTTTGTCCACGTGCGCGCGTACGAGAGGGCACATCTTGGAGCGCGATGCGCTCTTACATACCTTGTCCATGATTTGCTGAGTTGGGATTTAATTCAAAGTGAGAACCAAATGGATCGGGCTTGACACGTGTGTCGATAGCATACACGTCATCGAACTCCTGGTACACGAGATACCCTCGCTCTTCCAGGAAACTTTTCATAGCATACACTCCGCCTTGAATGTGCTTGTGTTCTGCCTTGATAATCCTTGGTCTGTGTGGACCCTCGTACATCACCTGGTTAAGTATCACCATGTCATGACCTTCGGTGTCCACCTTAAGGAAGTCTACTTGTGGAATGCCGGACTTCGTTAGCATGTTCTGATATGTGATTGCTTCCACTAAGCGTGGAGTCACATGCATCTCGTTCGCTGGGTTGGTATACTCCGCAAAGGAACTCATCCCTGCGTAGTCTCTGTCCCTGGATACGATGTCCTCGTTGAACACGTTCATCATACGTGAACCAGGCACTGCGTCTATTGCAGCGTTGATGTAGCACACGCTGTCGTGCTTGGGTAGGTTGTCTAAGTATTCCGTTATAGGTTCTACAACTACCCCGCCCCATCCTTTAGGGGCAAGGTCGTTGAGTGTATCGAAATCACAACTGCCTATCTCCACAAAGTATTTAGTATTCTTCATACAGCGTCTCTGATTCTGAGTAATAATCATCGGGCGCCATGTAAACCCATGGCTCAAGTATTGCATTGTGGTATGAGAATCCTTCACGGTCTAAGCCAGTGACTAAGACTGGTTTCTTCTCACGTCTGTACCATTCGGGATGACCTTCGAGCATGTCCAATCGGTTGAGCGTAGGTTCATCTACGAGGTACACCTCTACCTTGACACGCTTACCCGTGCCCTTCATGTCTACCAGGAAGGGTAATCCTGATCCACGTACCACGAGTGGGTACTCATCCTCTGTATAGCCCTCGCCTATGAACACGGAGTCTGCTAAGAGCATGTGATTACCGTACCCTCTCTTGAGCGTACCATATACAGCGACTAAAATATCGTGCAGTTCTTCGCTATTATTTCTTCGTACCAAAAATCGACGTCCATCTTCTGCGTACTGCTGAAGACTGTCGTTCCTTTTCTCTTTAGTATCCATCGTTTCTTTCGTTTATTAAATTCAATTGAGTAGTTGGTCTTGACCTGTACGGGAGGCTTGTCGTCCCAAGGTCTGTTGCTTCCGTATGGTATGCGTTCTTCGCCTCTTTTGTGTGCCATTATTCTTTGGTGTATTCTTCAATCTCATCCTCAGTAAGTGGCTTTACCCACTGCTTGATTGCATACAAAGGCAATGCTTTGTATCCGTGAGGTTCTACTACAATGTCTTCCTCGTCGCAGTGTATTTGAAGGGCATCCTCTCCTACCGATGCTATTATCCACACTAATGTTCCTTCTTTCATTTCTCTTTGGTGTTAAAGGTTATTTAACTTCAAACTGCTCACCTAAATTGCTTGAAACTTCCCATTGTTTTGTTGGTATATCGTAAATACCAATTCCCGTCACCCAAGTATCATTAAATTGATTCCACATTTTCACAACGCACTCAAAAGTGTTGGTGGGTAATTCCTTTTTTACATCTTTATACATTAGCATTTCTTTTAAATCACTCATTTCTCTTTGGTGTTAAAGGTTTTGTAGAAATCTTCAAATGTTCCGTCTCCGTCACATTCATACATACCATCTTGCCAAGCAGACTCCATCACCTCTTTCTCTTTCTCAAGCATTGATTCTGCTAACTCCACTATCTGTTCAAGCCACATAAATGGTTGCACATCTTCATCTTCTTGTCTCTTTCTGATTACAGAAAT
>Ga0213860_10000470_pt1 | contig 16120 bp, 42 predicted proteins | sample PICome_3_FD_160118 | JGI IMG/M metagenome (GOLD analysis project Ga0213860, IMG submission 160118) | Coastal seawater microbial communities near Pivers Island, North Carolina, United States - PICO550 | ecosystem: Environmental > Aquatic > Marine > Coastal | place: USA: North Carolina...
AAGCGTTTCGTTCTGCTTCACCACTCTATTCTGTCTGAGGGTATCAACGTCAAAGGTCTAGAGGCAATCCTGTTCATGCGCAATATGGATTGCATTGGTATCTCTCAGTCTATTGGGCGCGTGATCCGGTTGGGAGACCGGCACAAGACCTATGGTCTTATCTGCATCCCCGTCTATGATAAGGTCGGTATCAGCACCGCTAGGTCAGTCCAAGCAGTTGTTGATACTGTCTTTGAGCAGGGCGAACCTGCTATCTCCACCGTACGTCGCTAATCATGAAAGTCAAAGTTCAACTGTTCAAAATGGGCACAGTGTTCGATGAGATTGTTATCGCCACTGACTATGATGATGCTCGTCGTGTTGCTCTAGCACGCAATCCTGGTGCTTCTATTATTTGTGTAACTGCTGTATTTTGAAGTTCTTAAAACCATTCATTCCTAAACCTTCCTTACTTAACCCTAAACCCATTAATCCTTTGGGTTGGGTTAGTAATGATGGTGTATGGGCAGCAGTTCCCCTAGGTAGCAAACAGTTCGTTGTGCTACATAATGGAAGGCAATCTAAAACCTTTAACACATATAAACAAGCACTTGATTTTATCAAGAAGCAAAGTAAACTAGACAAGAAGAAAAAATCCATTTCATCTCTTGAGGACTTCTTATGACCAAAGACGACAAACGTAAAGATGCTTTCTTCATCTTTTATGAAAGTGTATTGAAACCAGATACTGAGTTGAGAGTATATGCTCACGACCAGGAATGTTTCCATGAACTGATGGAATGGAGAGCAGAGGTTGTTGAATACCTTGATCGCAGAAGGAATGAAGAGTTCAAATAAATATTAGTAGTAGAAAAACTTATATGCTTTCAACAAAGTATCGCCTCCGAATGGAAGCAATCTGCAAGTCTATTGCTAACAATCAGGAGGTGAAACTGGATGATATGATATGGGCACAAAAACTTGCGAAAGCAAACACTAGTGCCCGTGAAATGTTAAATCAAGCAAGAAGACAATCAAAGGGAATAGATGAAGGTAGTTTAGATGATTTTTGTAATCGGATGGGATTAGGAGACCCGGACCCTTCCGAACATAGAACGGGTTTCAATAGTGCTGATGATATTGCAGATTGGTTTACACAAGAACGTAGTGATGACTGGCGACAACGTGACTGAATTTCCACCCGATTTCAAACCCGATTGGGATGATAAAATAGTAGATATGTTATTACTTTCACCCTCTGATACTGACCTTACTTATGAACGACCAGATGGTGTTCGGTATGTTCTTGAGATTAGAAAAGGGAAAGACGATTACTATTACATACCAACATATCAGATGGAGTTGTTATCTGTAAAAACACCATCATTTGATTATAATAAGGAGATGGTTTTTGGTAGAAAACAACCACCAATGATTGTAGATGGTAAAATAGAACCTTGGCCACATAGGAGGTAATATGACACAGGTAGTTCTTTATACAAACGGCAATCAAGAATGTGAGCGAGCTAAGACACTTCTTGAGAGACTTAGCACTCAAATTGATGAGTACAAACTAAATAAAGACTTCACACAGAAGGCATTTAATGCCGAGTTTGGTGAAGAAGCAGAATACCCACAAGTTGCTATTGGATACAGGCATGTAGGTGGGTTAAAAGATACACTACACTACTTTCAAGAGCATAATCTATTATGAAACCTGCAATCCTTATTGCCTGCTTTACACCGTTAGTGGCGATATGGATTGTTATGAAACTTGCTTTATGGTTGTCTGCTACTAACGAGGAACGTAAGTATGTCAAAGCAGAATCACTCAAACCACACGGACCTTATGTGGAGAACCCATATGAAGACGTTGATGAAGAGGAAGAAGAATATTCAGATCGCACAGATTATAGATGAAGCATTAGAAGAACACTACTCTAGTTTAGGATTACCTGTGCCTAACTGGAAGCGTTGCAAAGATCCTGATTGGTGGTTAGAATATCTACTAGAGTTAGGACTAGACCCTAACAATCCATGACTTGAAAAAGTATTATAACTATGGTATGATATTTTGGTGTGAAAACCGTATGACAAAACGCACATTTGTAACTAAAAGTGGAGATACATATGAGTGGGAAGAAACTCCCGAACTCGTTGAGGCTCTGCAAAATCTAACATACGCTGGTGACTATAAAGGACCATTGTATGCACAACATCCTGATTTGAAGGAACCTAATGAAAGATCAACCCCTAACTCCTGAAGAAGTACAAGAGGCAGTAGATAAGTTCTTTCCACTTTTTGACATTGTTCTTAGGAACATGCCTGAAGATTCAAAGATTGAAGATTGTCTTAAAGTAATGGAATCTGTTTGTACTCTTGCTCACAAACTTCGGGCAGAAAAAGAAGACGAAACCCTACCCTTTGGATTCAATAAGAAAGAAAATGGAACTGACTGAACAACAAAACCATCTTAAGCAACTGCTTGAGCAAAGACAAAAGTTTATGAACGCTGCTGAGTATAACAAATCAATGTTTCTCAGAACATCAGGTGCTATTGAATATCTGCAAGAAATTGGAGTAAAACTGCCACAAGAAAATGCAACAGACATCCCAGAACAAGAAATCGAAGCGTCAACCGAAGCTGAGTGATTCTTTAGGAACTGCCTTCGAGAAACACATTCCTGGTGATGTAGTGTGGATTGATGATGTCTTTTATGTTAAAAAGACTCAGTTTGGAATGTATACGAGCATCCTAAAGAATCCTTTGGGTGCTCATTTTATCACTTCAATAGATGAAGAACTTGTCATTAGTACGACACGTTGGCATCTTAAAGCACTGCAAGATGGCACATTAAATGATGATAGTCATATTGTAAATACAGGTGTTGTTGGAGGAAAACTCTAATGTATGAAGAACTAGACTCTTTTGAGAGAGCATTACAACACTTTGGCACTAGAGTTGAGATTATTACTGCTATGGAAATAGCAAATAAACTCAGCACTGAAGATGCCTACAAGATGATTAAAGAGGAACTCAAAGAGTTAAAACAAATCCGCAAATCTTGGAAGAAAGACAATGGATGATTCTCTCAAAATCCATCAAAATAAAGATGGAACCTTCAGTTTAGAATGGGATAAAGATGACCCTGAATGGAAGTTCTTAAATAATATGTCATCTAAGGAAATCCAATCTATACTAGAACAAGCATTATTGGAGGATGTAAATGACAGTTGAAGATGTGACACACTCTGCTAAAGATTGGGAAGATTTTTGGTATGCTCCAGAGAAGATGGGCACCTGGAGTTATGAAGAGTTTGAAAAGATTTGGTGGGAAATGGAAGCAATCGAACCTTTAACACCCTAAAGAAAATATTAAAATACTAACTATTTTGGAGCGGAGACGCTAGACTTATTCTGTTAAAGTATTAGACTTATGACCCTTCCATCCCACGGCAAAAAACTGACCGAAAACGAAGAACTTAGTATGGAAATCGCCTTAAAAGAGGCAGGTATTCGTGCTATTCATCCTGAGAGAATGGAAGCTCTCGCTGATCACTTAGTTCAAAAGTTAAAGAGTTCTGCACCTGAAAAAGGTTGGCGGCAACTTAACGCTTTGGACGACTAGTTAATAAATAGTAACAACGCTATACAAAACTGTATGGAAAGCATCGAACAACATATTGAAAAAGATAAAGAGATCTTAGAAGATCCTACTTTATCACCACAAATGCGTCGCCACACTGTTGACGAACTGCAACACTTGGAGAAGTATCACACTGCACACCCTGAGGATCATCACGACCCAACGGCATTTGAGATGTATTGTGATGAAAATCCTGATGCAGATGAATGTAGAGTCTACGAAAGCTAGGACAGTTTGACAAGTGGCACACGGGGGGTTTCGACCCCCTTTTTTTGTCCTATACTAAGGGAGTCAAACAAACAAAGGACATGACTGTTTCCACTCCTGACCCTATCAGCAACAACACTGAGCGCGTCCTGGTTCGGTCTACTGCAACCGGATTTGAGCAAGGTATCGCTGCCCTGATGGGTTTCTTCACTGCTGGTCCTGTGGGCGCTCTGGCGTCCTGGGGCACTCTGCGGGGTCTTCAGGGCAAATGGACCCCTTGGTTCCTCCTGGGCATCCCTGCCGCTCCTGTGCTCCTTGTGGGGCAACTGGTGGTGCTGGGAACCATTATCCCCGACACTAAAACGTCTGAGATGAACCGCACCGAGCAGGCTGCACTGATTACAACCTGTAAGGATATGCGCACTGCTCAGCGCACTGGCGACGTTCAAGCAGAGATGGCTCTGGGTTGGGATATGGGATACCAGCACGGCATCTCCAACAATGTTGCCGGAGCTTGCGCCAATGTGGGCGTCAGCGGTGTCCAGAACTGATAGTGGCACACTGGGGGTCTCCTGACCCCCATTCCTACCCTATAATAACAAGGTATTCAACACAACACCATGGCAACACGCTCCCGTATCGGCATCCAACTTAAGGATGATTCTGTTCTGTCTGCCTATCATCACTGGGATGGTTATCCTGAGTGGTTGGGTAAGCAACTGGTTGAACATTTCAACACTCGTGAGAAAGCATCTGAACTGATTGATGGTGGTGATATGAGTGTATGTTGGACTAATGAGCGTTGGAATAGCGACCGCAACGAATACGGTGGCACCACTAAGCGTGAAGTTGAGGAATATGGTCCTCAATACTACTCTCAGCGTGGTGAAGATACCCCTCCTGTTCTTCACAAATCTATTGAAGATTTCTTCGCTCAAGGTGAAGAATTTGGGTATCTTTACACCAGTGCTGGTTGGGTATGCTATGATATGCACCAGTTCGAGGATGATAAGTCTCCAGAACTTGTAGAAATCCCTGCCAGTAAAGTCAAGGAGGGTGCAATCTGATGAACCGCGACGAACTTCAAAAAAAGTTTATTGAGTGGGATCTCAATCAAATGTCATTGGAAGACTTAAAAGAGTTTTTCATTAACACTCAAAATGCCGAACTTGATTGTCTGGATGATGACGAACTGATTGAAGAAGTCAAGCAATACGCATCACAATTAGTAGACGGTTGATTTACTGTCCACCAAGCACCCCAGTTTGCGCTGGGGTGCTGCTATAATACTAAGGTAATCAATGGAGGATCAATGACCTTTGATTTTGAGACTGAATACCATTGGGGTGCTCTCATGGTAAAGTTGGTTCCTATGTTTGGTTTCAAGTTTTATGAAGCAGCAAACGACCGTGAACTTATCTGGGTCTATGATGTGAACCAACCAGATAACGGTTATCACGTTCCTGCCTGCAACCTCTCTACTTATTCTTACTGATTACAAATCTCTATATAATATCAACGTTGACTATATCACCCCAAGGCATCCGTGCCAGGTCAACGACAAAAAATAAAGGGGATTTTGGTAAAATCTATGTACGATTCGAGTAGGGACAATCTCATCCCTTTAACTGAGATAGCAGACAATCTTGGTATCAAAGTAAGAAAGCATGACTTTGATGACATGATTGAAGAAACTTTGACTCCCGATTGTGTTATCAAAGATGGCACAAGAGGTTACCTCAAAGTATATGGAATCAAGATCAAATATCTTTACTCTGATAGGGAATATCAGAGATTGATGAATGGATCTATGATTAAGAAAGCGGGGAAGTTTGATGGCAGACTGTGCCGTCCTTTGTTTGTTTTTCGACGCCCTGATGGTAAATTTACTATTGCAGATGGTCAACACACAGGATCTATTGGTTACCTTTACACAACTCAGGGTAGCGAGTTAGTATTACCTTGCCAAGTTATTGTCCATCCTGAGGATTATACTTTAGAAGAGTGTATTGCTGTTGAAGCAAAGTTTTTTGAAGATCTTAACAAGAATCGCACCAATGTTGGTGCTATTGAAACTTTGCGATCTGGCATTGCTTATGGTAACAAAGAGTCCATTGAAAAGGAACAGAAACTTGTTACCATGGGAGTACACATTGAGCTGATCGGTGACACTAGTGGATACGAAGTTTCTGGTCTTACTCGTGTTCTTGAGTCGTATGATATTGGTGAAAACTCTAAGTATGCAAGGAAAGCGATTGATACTTATGCTGACCTAATTGAAGATCAAAATGCACCTAACTGGTCAGAATCTCCTATGCTGGGATCTCTCATTGCAGGACTTGCAAGAGTGTGGTATCTTAGAGACAACTTAGGTAGAGGTGACAAAGGTTATGTTGTTCAGAAGTATTTGACTGAACGACTGAAGAAAACCTCTCCAAAGACTCTGACAGAGGGTACATCTGGAAACTCACAATCACACTTGATTGCTGTTAGAATCGTTACCAAGATCAATACTCTCATTGAAGAAGATGTATTGAAGAAGAGAGACGGAACTCCTTTGAAACATCAAATCTCTGAGGGAGAACTCAAGGACTCTGATATTATCGACCCAACAAAGACTCAATGAAACCTCTGTTTATTTGGGCAGGTGGTAAAACAAAGGTGCTGAAACATTATGCACCTTTTATGCCTACTGCTCTTGATACTTACTATGAACCATTCTTTGGTGGTGGTGCTATGTTTGTCTATGTGATGAACACCTACCGACCAAAGAATGTGGTGATTAACGACATCAACTCTGATGTTATTAGTATCTACAAAGCAATCAAGACTGACCTGACTGAGTTTCAACAACGTCTAGACAGTCTTGAATCTCAGTATCTACCACTGAGCAAAGATGACCGTAAGAAGTTTTACTTTGATTTGCGACATCTTCATGCTTGGGAGTATCAAGAATGGAGTAAAACATTTGAGGCAGCAACATTATACTTCTTGATGAAGACTGGGTTCAATGGTATCTACCAACTGAACAAGAATACAAACGGAAGGTATGGAACTCCTGCAGGGTTATTGAATCAAAAGGACAAAGTGTATGATCGCGATGTATTGAAGTGGTGGAATGATGCACTGCAGAGTGTAGAGATCAAGAGTGGAGATTGGAGAGACTCTGTTACTAATGATCCTAACGGTTTCTTCTTCTTTGACCCACCGTATCGTGATAGTTTCGCAGATTATGGCAATGGGTTTGGCGACGATGCACTGACGGACCTGCTGGACTTTGCCGATGAGCAAAAAAAGGTTTTTGTTGCTAACAGGGCAGATGATGACTGGTTTGAGAATCAATCAAGGTCTATGCAAGTTCATTACTTCAACATCACCTATACTGCTGGTAGAAGGAAGAAAACAGATGATGGATTTACTGCTAAAAAAGCAAGAGAAATCCTACTTTACAAGACAGACAGGGTATTGATGGGGTAGACAGTCGTATAAGTGGCACAGGGGGCGCTGAAAGGCGTCTCTTATGCCCTATAATAAGTTCAGTTCAGGCAAAGCACATGACCACCTCCTTCGCTGACTACAAGGCAACTCAAGACGCTAGAAACACCATTGAGTTGAACATCCGCAAATATGCTTTGATGTTGTGTGATGCACTCATTGAGAACTTTAAGTCACGCAACAACGGCAAAGACTCTGGTTATAAGTTCTACATTGAATCTGGTCGTAAGTATCACAAACTGATCATGGAGACTGGTGGTGGTTCCCGTAGTGTTCATGCCTTCATTGATAAGAAGACTGGTGATGTTTACAAAGCAGCATCATTCAAAGCACCTGCTAAAGGTGTTCGTTTCAACCTTTGCATTATGAGTGATCGTGAGTGGTTGATGGAACATGCAGATTGGGCTGGTGGTTATCTCTACATTCGCTGATGAGAAAGTCCTTTTATTCTGCTTCTAAAACCATGACAATGATTATCTGTGAAGAGATGGGATGTGCCTACTCTATTGATAGTGAAGGCACACTATTCTACTCCCCATTATTCAAAGATGGGTCGGTTAGAATAAACTATTGGACCGAAGTTGATATGATGAATTTATTGGGTGAAGATGAGAACATGCGTTTAGAGGTTAATAATGTTCATGAAAAACTAATCACAATGTCCAAAGCAATTGGGGAGTATTTTCAACAATGATTGAAGCAATCCTTCTAGCAACTAACAACTACTGTCAGTTTCATTTCAATCAAAAGTGGAATGAATATCCCTGCACAGTTGTAGAGAACCGTATCACGTTAGGTGATACAACATATACACTCAACGATGGTATTGTGTGTAGTGATGAAGGTGTATGTGAAGAGGTGGAAGTTAAGAGGGTTAGGAACAATGTGTTTGGTCCTATGGTAACTGTAACAGGGCAGACGTTTAGTATACATTTTATGGACAACTGGTTGTGACTTCAACTCATAAACTTATTTTTATTGGTTCATTCATCTGGTTAATGCACTGGGGAACATGTCTCTCATCTATCATTCTGGAATCGGTTATTCTGAAGACCTCTGTGAGGATATTGCCAGTTGGTTTCTAAACACTTTCTTCCCTAATCATGGGATTGAGGTTGAAATCATCCACAGTGATTTGTCTGAAGAAGATTGTAATGGGGTGTGTGATTTTGTAGGTAATGCAACATCAAACCCTAGAGAGTTTGTGATTGAACTTAACTCCAACATGGAGCACGAGTTGTATGCAAAAACTCTTTTGCACGAACTGACGCACCTAGCACAATGGGTAAGGGGTGACCTGCAAATGAAAAGAGGGAAAATTTACTATTTGAACGAACCTGCCTCAAATTACGACTATGTGTATCAACCACACGAAATACTAGCAAGGGAAGAAGAAAACAGGCTACTGGATTGGTGGATCTGCGACCATAACGATATGCCAGTCGAACAGGTGGCACAGTTGTTCGCCACACCCGCTTCCTAGGTGCTATTATTACAAGGTAATCAATCAGAGGAACACATGAACTCCACAGAAGACCTGCTGTTGCGTGACCTTCTGGAAGGTCCGGCAGATGAAATCTACAACATCCCTGAGTTTGAGGATGAAGACAAGTTCGATGTAGAGGGCTACATCAACGGCAACATTGATTATTGATTATCATGAACCTCGAAATTCTCAAACAACGCGAACAACTCATGGAGGACATTGATTGTATCATCGAAGGACGTTTCAGTGAGGTATTTCCACATACAGAAGATTATGAGGAATTGAGAGACGAACTCATTGAGACCTTATGTAATGCCGTCTGCAAAAACTTCCCTACCAAATGAACATGAACCGTCAGGAACTTCAAGATCAACTCATCGACAACGTGATTGATGGAATGGACTTCAAAACTATGTGGGCAGTTCTTTATGATTTCATGGACCAGAGTTATGATAAGTATTCCGACGAAGAATTGATGGAAGAAGTTAAAGAGTATTATCCCGAACTTTTGGAGGAAAACTGATGTTGAAAGAATTTCATTTCACTGATGAACAGATAGATTTTCTGCTTGATATTGTAAAGAATAATGCACAGTATGAAGATGACCATTTGCGTGAATGGATGACTGAATTGGCAGATCAAATTGAGGATCAAATTGTAAATCACCCGACAAACGATTGAAGACTAATGCGAATTGCTCTCACGGTTATGCTCATTATGCTGGGTGCAAATCTGATGCTCAGTATACTTGACTCAAACATGTTGGAAATGATTGAAAAACGAAACCAGCAAATTGAAGCACTGACTAACACAAACTGAGTCAGCCACCTGACCAATTCACTAACCGTCCATTGGTTAACGGTGCCTTAACCCTGGTGTGCAATAGTAGGAGCATGAAAAAACAAAACCTCTTCTCCGACCAAAACCTGCAGGACCTGCAGGATTTCCTGTTTGATACCATGGCACCTGCTGACCTGGCAGTGGACTGGTTCTGCGAACGGTTCAATTGCTCCGCCACTGACGACGTGATTGATTTTGTGGTTGATGCCCGGTTCGCATTCTTCGGGGAGTGACGGTTGGCGAACCGTCCTTTTTTATGAGATTTGGTAGGGTTCCGGCTCTACCATTGCTAAGCAAACCAAAACGGGTGGAACCGCCACCCCTTCCTAACATGTTCAAAACCAACGGCAGCACCCATCACAACGGCATCGCCAACGAACTGGCAACGATCGACCTGCTGAACCAGCACCGCGTTTTTGCTGAGACCGTCACCCACCTGGGAGGCACTAAGCACAAGGCAGACGCAATGGCAGGTTCTAAGCGTATCAGCATTAAGCACAAAGCAGGACTTAAAAACGGGTCGTTTGATTGGGTCAACACCTCCCGGACTGATGAACTGCTGGACCCGCAGCGCTTTGCTGAGTTCCATGCCTTCATGCGAACCGTTCGCACCTGGGAGACTGCTAAGCGCCAAAGCGTTGTGGAGGATGTGCGCCAGGTGTTCGCTGAGATCTGCGACGCTGCCCTTAACGCTATCACGTCTGAGACCCTGACCCGCTGGATCAAAAGCGAATTGATTGACGCGAACCATGGCATGGTGATGGCAATCACAGACACTAAGGCAGATCGTTGCTATGTGCTGGAGCATGACGCGATCCGCACCGCTCAGTTGTTGGCGGACGGGTACGTGGCGCAGTTGGAAGCAGGACGCGGCAGCACCTCCCGCAAGGTCGTGTTGCGCAAGGATGCCCACATTGTGGAGGTTGGGCTGCGCTTGCGCGTCACCAGCAACAATGGCATCAAAGCGTTCATGGGTCTGAGCAAAGCGAACCGCAATTCTCAAGTGGTTCTCAAGTTGCAGCAGGACCGCGTTCAAAACCTTGTGGACACTGCTTCAGACGTTCGCCTGATCACCATGTGACGATCCACTCTCTGGCACCCAAAACAGGCACGGTGCCCCAGATACCCTACAATAAGCACATCAATCAAACGAACCCCATGCGCAAGATCGAATCCCAGATGGTCCAAGCGATCCAGCAAAACAAAAACTGGAGCAACGCTAACACCTCTGTGACCTTCGACCCTGAGAGCAACACGTCTTCCGTTTACCTTCACGGGAATCTGATCGCCACCGTCACTGACAATGACATGACCATCTATGATGGGGGTTGGCAGTCCGTCACCACCAAATCCCGACTCAATGCCCTGTGTGATGCATTCTGCATTGCAGGGGAGGGGGTCTTCCAAAAGGATTGGAAATGGTATGTGCGGAAGTTCGTGGGTCAATCCAACATCACTGGCAAGGTGTTTAATGTTGACGATTTCACCAACGGTTACGTGTTCGCCTGATCAACTGGCACCCTCATTACGGGGGTGCCTTTCTTTTGTCCTACAATCAAACTAACAAAGAAAACGATTTGAAAAACCTCCACATTCAGCACCCCGAAGATTCCATCCTCACTGGTAACCTAAGTTTCCTGGATGCTATTAACAACCGTGTGCACTTGAGTGTTAAGATCGACGGTGCACCTGCGATCGTTTGGGGTATCAACCCTGCGTCTGGTAATTTCTTCGTGGGCACCAAAAGTGTGTTCAATAAAGTGAAGATAATGATCAACGAATCTCACCAGGACATTGATGCTAACCATAAAGGAGAGGTTGCTAACATCCTGCACAAATGTTTTGATTACCTGCCACGAACCAATGCCATTCTTCAGGGTGATTTTATTGGTTTCGGTGGTAACAGTGAGTATACACCAAACACCATTACTTACAAGTTTGATAACATCGTAAGCGAAGAAATCATCATCGCTCCGCATACACTTTACGTTGCAGAGTCTGACCTGCGTGATGCTATCGCAGAACCCTTAGATTTCATCATCACTGATACCTACTATTGCAAGTTTGTGAAGAGTGATGCTTACGTGCACACCGGTTCTTATATCGAACGGGGCGAACAGTTTGAGTTGCCTCCCGTTGTAGATATGATCGATGAGCTGTTGCCTACCGTAGACTTCGCTACTGATAAGGAAGCAGCACAGATTCAAAAGAATGTGAATCGTTCCCTGCGTGAGGGTTATCCACTCACTAACGACGATTTCATGGGTAAAGAGTCACTCATGCACCTGTATGGTTTGGTAATCTATCTGAAGGAAGAATTGATGAGTCAGTGTCGTCAACTGAACGGACCTGAAGCATACCTCAATGGTCAAAGAATCAGTGGTGAGGGTTATGTAATGGGTACACAGTTTGGTACATTCAAACTTGTGAATCGTCAGTCCTTCAGTGTTGCTAACTTCCGTAACAGTAAGTTCACTCAAGTCGCTTAAGTCTTATTCGTTCGTGATCACAGTGGGGGGTTATTATGCCCCCCCGGTGTTTAATTGCGCTGGGTCCCAGTAGTCTACAAAGTGTTACGATGCCGATCATAATATCTCTCTGACTCAAAAAAATTTTTCCCATATATAAAAGCATAGAGAAGTTGGCAAGTATGCAAAAAAATTCCCGACAAAATTTGAGCACTGTAGAAGTCGATCCAGTAACTGGGGAGTATCTTATAATGGTACCAGAATGGATAATCAATGAGTTTGGGTGGTATGAGGGTAGTGAGATAAACTTAGAGGTTGATGGTAATTCAATTATAATTACAGAGACTTGACAAGCACCTAGATAGTGGTGTATGATTCGAAAGTAAAAACACTCAAATTATGGCTAAAGGATTTACAGTAAAAGCAAAGAGTCCGATTGCACCTTCTACGCAAGCACCAAAAGCATCGGAATGGGATTACGATCGCGCAAAGGAATTGGTCAGAGGGAAGTCAATCGTCTTTTGTCTTCCAGGAAGGGGAGTTTCTTATACTTACTTAAAGAGTTTCGTTCAGCTCTGTTTTGATCTGGTGCAGGCAGGTGCAAGCATTCAGATTTCGCAAGATTATAGTTCGATGGTGAACTTCGCACGTTGTAAGTGTCTTGGTGCGAATGTATTGCGAGGACCAGATCAGATTCCCTGGGATGGAAGGTTAAAGTATGATTGGCAGCTTTGGATCGACAGCGACATTGTGTTTTCTTCTGAAAAATTTTGGCAATTAGTTTTGATGGAGAAGGACATCGCAGCAGGTTGGTATTGTACTGAAGATGGTCGTACCACATCAGTTGCTCATTGGTTGGAGGAGGATGACTTCCGCAACAATGGCGGTGTGATGAATCATGAAACACTCGAAAGCATTCAGAAGCGTCGTAAACCGTTCACTGTGGATTATACAGGGTTTGGATGGTTGTTAATTAAGAACGGAGTCTTTGAGCATTCAGAGATGAAGTATCCATGGTTCGCACCAAAAATGCAGATCTTCGAAAGCGGAGAAGTGCAAGATATGTGTGGTGAGGACGTATCATTCTGCCTGGACGCAAAGGAAGCAGGCTTTGAGATCTGGTGTGATCCCAGAGTTCGTGTGGGGCACGAAAAGACTCGTGTCATCTGATACGTATAAGATTACAGTCAAAGGAACTCAGTCTGATGAGGTCTTTGACAATCTCGAAGAAGAAGAATTCTTTGATATGATGGAGAACCTTGCTCAAAAGTTTTATGAGACGGGTTCTCCACAACCTTCTGATATACAAACTGAAATTATAGGAGATTAATTATGGCTATGATGCGTATGGGTAAAGACGGGAATAAAATCGAGTCTCGTCCAAAGAAAACTCGTCAAGGGCATGGGCAACATACTAAGTATGCTGGTACCTCTCGCAACGTGGCTCGTAAGCGCCTTCGGGGTCAAGGTAAAGGGTAATGTACATTCACACTGTTGCGGAAGAGTGGAACCGCATTCTGCCGCAGCATCTGTGGATTTATAACAAACTGTTTTTAAGCCAGCGTTTAGGTTATACTTGTGGTCCTGCAGGATTAGAAGTTCCTAAACCTGGTTTTTATATTGTCCGCCCATGTATGAATTTAATGGGAATGGGACGTAATGCCCGTATTGAATGGATAGAATCTGATACTGAACACTTACATCCTGCTGAATTTTGGTGTGAAGTGTTTGAGGGAGATCATTTATCAGTTGATTATGAGTACCATGAGGACAGGACTGGGTGTTATCCAGAATATGCTATGGATCACTCTGTAGATTATCATGTGAAGCGTCAGAGACTTGCTGTAAAGGGGACTCGTGAGACTCATGATCTGTATAAATTCACAAAATGGGAAAAAGTTGACGTTAAAATGCCTTATCCTCATATTTTAACGACGATTGGACTGTATCGATACGGTTGGATAAACTGTGAATTCATTGGTAATAAGTTAATTGAGGTGCATTTTAGAAGAAATCCTGATTTTAGGTTTGGAAATACAGTCGCAATACCAGTTTGGAAGGATGAAGAGTTTAAAAATATGGAAAATTATCGTTTTGTAGAGGATGAAGACTATCTTCGACGCGGATTTTACATAAAATAAATATGAAAAGGGATAGCAACCCCTCAAAAAGTTCTCTTTTTTTAAACAAGGAGACAAATGGGCAGAGCATCTGTAGATAGAGATTCAAAATACATGTATCAAATGTGGGGAACAACAAATTTAATCACGGATTATTGGTCTTTACCACATAAAACTGAAGATTCAGAAGAAGTAGAGTATGATATTCCTGAAGATCGTTACTCAAGACCATGTGGTGGATCTGGTGGGTTTGATGACTATGTTGAGCGCTGGCATGAATAATTTGATTTTGGGGCATAAATAAATAAAAACTTGAAGGTTTGCCCCGCTAATGGCAGTTAAAAGGATATCAAGATCGTTTAAAGATATTAGTTTGTCTTTTGAGCCACATCCAGTGACTGGCGATCTACCGATATTAAAAAATCAAAATGCAATCATTCGTTCAATTCGTAATTTAGTTGAAACGATTCCAAATGAGAGGTTCTTTTCTCCTGATCTTGGTTCAGGAGTTCGTTCCTCTCTATTTGAATTTGTAGATTTTGGTACTGCATCAGTCATTCGTGATCAAATTCAGAATGTAATTCGAAATTATGAGAGAAGAGTGAATGATGTTGATGTAGATGTTGTCGTTAGACCTGATACGAACGAATTTGAAGCGACTGTTTCCTTTAATATCATTGGGCAAGAACTTCCAACACAATCATTCTCATTCATATTAGAGTCTGCAAGATAATCGATGCCATTTACTAAATTTGCTAATCTGGATTTTGACCAGATAAAATCCTCAATCAAAGATTATCTCCGTGCTAACTCCACATTCACGGATTTTGACTTTGAAGGATCAAACTTTTCGGTTTTAATCGACACATTAGCGTATAATACTTACATTACTGCATTTAACTCGAACTTAGTTGTGAATGAATCGTTCCTAGATTCAGCAACAGTTAGAGAAAATGTTGTTTCACTCGCTCGAAACATTGGATATGTACCATCATCTAGAAGTTCTGCAGTTGGTATAGTTTCTTTCACTGCAAGTACAAGTGAATCTACCTCTACAATGACCCTAGAAGCGGGTTTGGTGTGCACTGGATCGGTCGAAAACAGTTCTTATGTGTTTTCTACCCCAGACAATGTAAGTGCGACTGTGAAGGACGGTAAGGCAGTATTCAATAACTTAGAAATTTACGAAGGAACTCTTCTCAAAAAGAAATTTACTGTTGATGGATCATTAGATCAGAAATTTGTTCTTGAAAATCCATTTATTGATACATCAACAATTCGTGTTTATGTAAAAAATCCAAGTGATAGTGGATTAGGTAATGCTTATTCTCTAGTTGAGAATATTTTCAATATCAATAAGGACTCTGAAATCTATTTGATACAGGAAGTAGATGATGAAAAGTATGAATTGCTCTTTGGTGATGGATTATTTGGTAAGAAGTTAGAAGATCAGGCAATCATTACTGTCACCTATATGATTACTGATGGTAAAGATGGTAATGGTGCTTCTTCATTCACCTTTGCTGGATCATTCACTAATGATAATCAGGCACCAATACCAGCAACAGTAGGGTCTGTATTGACTCTACAACCGTCTCAGAATGGGTCAGACATAGAAAGTATTACATCCATTAAGAACTTTGCTCCACGCCTCTATGCGTCGCAATATAGAGCGGTTACGGCAAATGATTATGAGACCATCATTAAGTCTAAGATCTATCCAAATGCAGAGTCGATCTCCGTAGTTGGTGGTGAGGAATTAAGTCCTCCACAGTTTGGTAAGGTATTCATTAGTGTAAAACCAAAAAATGGTACCTATGTTTCAGATTTTAATAAAGAACAGATAAAGAATAAACTGAAGTTATACTCTGTATCTG
>Ga0213860_10000471_pt1 | contig 16111 bp, 12 predicted proteins | sample PICome_3_FD_160118 | JGI IMG/M metagenome (GOLD analysis project Ga0213860, IMG submission 160118) | Coastal seawater microbial communities near Pivers Island, North Carolina, United States - PICO550 | ecosystem: Environmental > Aquatic > Marine > Coastal | place: USA: North Carolina...
AAAAAGAATTGTGTCCCATATAGTTAATGCTGCAACAGCATTGATTATGCCAACGGATCAAATAGATTATTTAGACGAATAAGTCTTAAATTAACTTACGTCCCAAGTACCTAATGAACGAATTAGCTTATCAAGCTCGCCCTCACCTTTTTGTTCTTTAGCTTGATCAATTTGACCACGAACTTCCTCTGTAAAGGAGTCTCTCTGAACTTTCCTGAACACACCAAGAGGTGTTGGTCCATATGGGCCATGAGATAATCTTGATAAGGAAAAGGCTATTGATGGGTTCTCCTCATAAATATTGTGAACGTAAATCTCAGATTCATCGACATCTTTAGTGTCAACAATTTGAGCAATACCATTTCTAATTACTACTGCTTTATGGCCATCTTCTCCAAAAACTGTTTTCTCGCCATGCACTAAATTAATTCTGTTAGCGACTTTTGTTTCCTTATTAGTCAACTGCTCAAAAGCTTTATCATTGAAGACATTACAGTTTTGATAAATTTCTACAAATGCTGAGCCTTTGTGATTTTTTGCTTCCTCCAGAATATTTGCAGTAAGATCTCTATCCATATCAATGGACCTTGCTACAAAACTTGCTTCAGCACCTAGCGCAACACTCATTGGATTGAGTGGCATTTCAACTGAACCAAAAGGTGATGATTTAGTTTTCTTGCCTTCCTCACTAGTAGGTGAGTATTGGCCTTTAGTGAGTCCGTAAATCTGATTATTAAACATAAGAATTTTTATATTTACATTTTTACGAAGAGCATGAATTAAATGATTTCCTCCAATAGATAATGCATCACCATCACCAGAAACAACCCATACAGATAGGTCTGGATTTGACACTGAAACACCTGTAGCAACTGCTGGGGCTCTACCATGAATTGAGTGAACACCATATGTGTTCATGTAATATGGGAACCTTGCCGCACAGCCAATTCCAGATACAAAAACTATTTTTTCTTTGGAAATACCCATTTCAGCCATGAAATTTTGAACAGAAGCAAGGATAGTATAGTCACCACAACCTGGACACCATTTAACCTCTTGGTCACTTTGCATGTCCGTTCTTTTATATGTAACCGGTACTTTACTCATTTATAATTTCCTCAATTTTATCAGTTAGCTCTTGAGCTGTAAAAGGTTCGCCAGCAACTTTATTAATTCCTCGTGCATCAATTAAAAATGCTTCTCTTACTAATTTAAGCAGTTGACCTGTATTTAACTCAGGAATTATGACTTGCTTAAATTTAGATAAAACTTCTAGTGTATTGTCCGGGAATGGGTTTAGGTGAACAAAGTGCGCACTTGCTACTTTTACACCCTTTTCATTGAGTCTGTTAACTGCTTGTGTAATTCCTCCATAAGTTGAACCCCAACCAAGAACTAATGTATCTGCTGATTCATCTCCATGAATTTCTAACTTGTCAATATCATTTGCAATGTTGGATACTTTCCATGCTCTCATATCCGTCATGTACTGGTGATTTGCAGAGTCATAAGAAACATTTCCTGTTCCTTCTTCTTTTTCAAGGCCACCAACTCTGTATTCTAAACCTGGAGTACCAGGAAGAGCCCATGGACGTGCAAAGGTATCAATGTTTCTTAAAAATGGTAGGAATCCGTCTTCTGTATTTAGCTTTGTAATGATATTTGTTTCTAATTCATTTAAATCATTAGTGTCTGGAAGTTGCCATGGTTCAGAACCAGTTGCTACATAGTTATCAGATAACAAAATTACTGGTGTCATATATTTCAAAGCAATTCTTGAAGCTTCATAAGCAGCATAAAATGCATGAGATGGAGACTTAGCAGCTACAACTGGAAGTGGAGATTCTCCATGTCTTCCATATAATGCAAACATTAGATCTGATTGTTCAGGTTTTGTTGGAAGTCCAGTTGATGGTCCACCTCTTTGAACATTAACAACTACTAATGGCAACTCTGCAGACAGAGCAAGTGATATAGTTTCGCTTTTAAGCGCAAGACCAGGACCACTAGTTCCAGTAACAGCAAGCTTACCTGTGAAGGAAGCGCCAACAGAAGCTGCAGCAGCAGCTATTTCATCTTCTGCTTGGAATGTAATAACATCAAAGTTTTTGTGCTTTGAAAGCTCATGAAGAATATCAGACGCAGGAGTAATAGGGTAACTTCCATAAAACAATTCAAGATTTGCTTTTTTAGCAGCTGCTATTAAGCCCCAGCTGAGGCCTATATTTCCATTAATGTTTGTGTATTCGCCGGCAGGAAGAGCAGCTTTTTCAACAATATATGTATGATGGAAAGCTTCAGTTGTGATACCAAAGTTATAACCAGTTTTTAATGCTTTCACATTTGCCTTTGCAATTTCAGGAAGTTTACTGAATTTGGCATTTATCCAATTTTCAGTGTCCTCTAATGGTCTATTAAATGTCCAGGATATTAAACCAAGAGCAATCATGTTTTTCGACCTCAAGACAGCTCTTCCCGGAAGATCAAACTCTTCAAGTGCTTCTTTTGTTAATTTTTCCATTGGAACTTGAAAAATTCTATATCCATCTAATTCACCAGATTCTCTTGGGTCAACTTTATACCCCGCTTTAGTTATATTTTTTTCATCAAAAGCATCTTCATTTAATATCAGCATTCCATTTGGAGCTAAGTCGTGAAGATGGGCTTTTAATGCTGCAGGGTTCATTGCAACCAAAACATCAGGGTTATCACCGGGAGTTAAAATATCGAAGTCGGCAATTTGTACTTGAAATGAGGATACACCTGCAATAGTTCCTTGTGGGGCTCTAATTTCAGCTGGGAATGCAGGTAGGGTTGCTAAATCATTTCCGAACAAAGCTGATGTGTCAGTAAATCTAGTTCCAACAAGTTGCATACCATCACCTGAGTCACCAGCAAACCTAATGGTTATAGCAGGAATTGATTCAACAGTTTTATTTTCAGTAGCCATAAAAATTCTCCCTAGATTTATTGTAATCTTTGCGGGGATAATGCAATTTCATTTTGCTGAGTTCCTTCACAAAATTTAACAGTTTCCCCAGAACAACATTCTGCTTGATTTAAACCAAACATTGCACATCCGCTACTCACACATGCTGCATGACCATGGATGTAGGCCATTTCCTTTTTACACCAGCTGCAGTAAAGAGAGTCACTCATACGATCTAAACCTCTGGTAAGGCCAATATCTATATTTCAACTTCCAACAATCTGTAGAGGAGATTGGGCCTAATGTTCTCGAGTCACTTGAAGAAAGCCTTCTTTGATCACCAAGGACAAATATTTCACCATCCCCTAGGGCTTGAGGAATAAAGTCATCAGTGAGAGTTTTAGCCCATACATCATCTATCTCAGAATTATTTATAAGGATTTTACCACCTTCAGAACTCACAGTCTCACCTGGTAAACCAATGACTCTTTTTACAACATCAATACTTTTTTCATGATTTTTAAATATAACTATGTCGCCTCTGTTTAAAGCTTCTTTATTTTTCACTGCGATTACATAATCTTCTGGAAGTAGAGATGGGCTCATACTTTCTTCTTTGATTTCATATGTCTTAATATTTTTGTTGTCACTTTTAAAAAACACATACAAGGCAACAAGAAATAAGGTTTTTAAATTGATTAATCTTCCAGCTGTTTTAAACATAAGGTTCTTATCAAATTATAATATATAAAAAAGGAGTTTTATGAATTTATTTAAACCTAAAAATGTTGCTTATGCACATTGTGACTTACCTTGTGGAGTTTACGACCCAGCACAAGCAAGAATAGAAGCAGAATCTGTTTTAAATGCGGCAAAAAAATATCAAGAATCTGATGACGCTAGTTTTAAACAACGTTGTGTAACTATAAAAGAAGAGAGAGCTGAAGAAGTTAAGCATCACTTATGGGTGTTATGGACAGATTATTTTAAACCTGAACATTTAGAAAAGTATCCAAATCTTCATGACCTTTTTTGGCAAGCAACTAAAAAAGCTGGAGAAGCAAAAAAGACTGAAGACCCAGGAGTAGGTGAGGAGTTAATTGCTCTCATTGATCAAATCGATGAGATGTTTAAAGACTCTAAATCTTAATCAAACTTTTTAAAGAGGAGTTCGAGTTGTCCTAATTCGACTCCTCTTTTTATTTCATTTACTCCCCATTTACATTCTGTAATTTTAGGGATAGCACCCCTTACACTTTCACTCGTTGATGGCATAAAGGGATATAAAAGATTTGCGCACGAATCTATTGCTTGAAGAGAGGTGTAAAGAACTCTGCCCGCTTTTTTTGTATCATTTTTAATCATTTTCCAAGGTTCTGTTTCATTTAAGTATGCGTTAACAAGTGATACGCACCTCATTGATTCCTGAAGAGCAGATTTTAATTCTACTTTTTCGATTAAGATTCCAATATTTTTATATGCTTCCTCAAAGTTCATGATTAGTTTTCTGTCTAAATCATCTTCTTCAGAGATTTCTTGAATTTTATCAAAGTTGTTGTTTACTTGTGCGAACACTCTTTGAACAAGATTGCCCCAAGCAGCTACAAGTTCTTCATTGTTTCTTCGAATCATTTCCTCTTCACTTATTTCTGAATCCGCTTGTTCGGGTAGGACTGAAGCTAGGGCATATCTCAAAGCATCTGGATTCCACTCATCTAGATAGTCATCAAGGCTCTTTCCTACGCCTCTACTGGCTGATGCTTTTTCACCTTTAATTAAAATATATTGATTTGCAGGAACATTAGTAGGAAGGTTGAGTCCTTTATAGCCAAGTAGAATTGATGGCCAGATTACTGCATGAAATGGAACATTGTCTTTGCCAATAAAGTAATAGGATTCAGCTTCTGGATTCTCCCACCATTCTTTCCAAATATTGACATCGCCTTGTAAATTAGCCCATTCTTTTGAAGCTGATAGGTATCCTATAACTGCTTCAAACCACACATATATTTTCTTCCCTGGCCCTAAGTCATTAACAGGAATTTTAATTCCCCAATCTAAATCTCTTGTAATCGCTCTGTCTTGTAATCCATCTTTGACAAATGATTTTGCCCAGTTAATAACATGTGGACGCCAGCCTTCCTGTTTATCAAGCCAGTTCGCCAATTCTTCTTCTAAAGAAGTAAGTTTTAAAAAGAAATGTTCTGTTTCTTTAAACTCGGCCTTATTTCCAGATAATTTGCTTATTGGATTTATTAGCTCTTCAGGATCAAGAGTCTTGCTACATTTGTCACATTGATCACCTCTTGCTTCACTATATTCACAGTGTGGACAAACACCCTCTACATATCTATCTGGTAAGAATCTATTTTCGCTCGCATCATAAGCTTGTAAAGATTTCTGTTTATCGATTAAACCTTTTTCTAGAAGATTGTTAAATACATCATGTACCACCTCAACATGGGTATCTGTCATAGTAGTTGTATAGTTGTCCCATGAAATTCCTAGTTTGTCCCAATACCCCAAAAATTCTTTGTGGTATTTATTAACAATATCTATTGGTTGAACTCCTTCAGCATCCGCCCTAACAGTAATTGGCGTACCATGAACATCGCTTCCTGAAACCATTAGAACTTTATTTCCAATTGTTCGATGGTATCTCGCAAAGATATCTGCAGGTAAATACGCACCACCAATATGTCCCAAGTGTCTTGATCCACTAGCGTATGGCCAAGCAACTGAAACTAAAATATTTTTTGACATGTCATAAGAATAGCCATATTTAGTTTCATTAATTTAATAAATTAATCTCAATTTTTGAAACATATAAGAAACATTTCAGTAATAATCATTTAACTTTTCATAGAACTATTAACTTTCAGTGAATAGTAAATTTAATTTTTAATAGAAGGAGAAATATGGAATTAATGATAATAAATTCAGTAGACAGTCTATGGGTTCTCATAGCTGGTATTTTAGTTATGTTTATGCAACCCGGCTTTATGCTAGTCGAGACAGGTTTCACAAGATCTAAAAACTCAGTGAATATTGTTATGAAAAACTTTATGGATTTTTCAGTAGGGGCAGTTACATATTGGGCATTTGGTTTTGCATTTGCATATGGAGGTTCAACTTTAGGTGGCTTTATTGCTTATGGTGATTTCTTCTTAGAAGGTCAAGCAAGTACTTATTTCTTTCAGGTTGTATTTGCTGCAACAGCTGCAACTATTGTTTCTGGCGCTGTAGCCGAAAGAACAAAATTTAGTGCATATCTTTTATTCCAACCATTTATTTGTGGAGTAATTTATCCAATTGTTACACACTGGGTATGGAGTGGGCAAGGATGGTTGGGAGACCTAGGTTTTATTGATTTTGCTGGATCTGGCGTAGTGCACATGGTCGGTGGATTTGCTGCACTTGCAGGAGTAATGATTGTAGGTCCTAGAATAGGTAAATACGACGATAGCGGATCCCCCTTACCTCTTCCTGGAAGTTCTATGGTTGCAGGAGCATTAGGTGTATTTATTTTATGGTTTGGATGGTATGGATTTAATGTAGGATCAGCCTTGGCTGCAGTAGACGTAGACTTAGCTGCTATAGCTGTAACAACTACTTTATCTGCTGGTGCTGCTTCAATTGCTGCTATGTACACATCAATGATTTCTGGAAAACCAGATGTAAGTATGACACTTAATGGTGCTTTAGCAGGACTGGTAGGAATCACCGCAGGATGTGCAAACGTCAACAATTTAGGTGCGGTTTTAATAGGTTTAGTATCAGGAGTATTAGTTGTTTACTCCATTAATTTTATAGAGAAAAAAGGACTCGATGATGCCGTAGGTGCAATATCTGTTCACGGTATTTGTGGCGCATGGGGAGTTCTTGCTGTAGCAGTATTCGACACAGCAGATGGATTATTTTATGGTGGTACATCACTCTTTGTCCCACAGATAATAGGAATTATAGCTATTGGAGGATGGGCATTCACTACCTCTTATGGGGTTCTAAAAGCTATTGATTCCTTTGCAGGTTTGAGAGTAACACCGGAAGAAGAGATTGCAGGTTTGGATGCATCTGAACATGGAACTTCAGCTTACGGAGATTTTATTCTCAAAAAATAAATAAATTTGAAAATCAGCCTTTACTCATCTAGGTTTCCCCCTTTTTGACTGTTCTGGCTGATTTTCATCTTTGAAAATATAGAGTATTGAATTAATATTGGGGAACTATGTTTGATTTTTTGGAAAAAGATTCATGTGGAGTTGGTTTTATAGCTTCAAGAAATATTCCGCCAACTCATGGTATGACATTAAAAGTATTGGAATGTCTAGCAAATTTAGACCACAGGGGAGCTAAATTTGCAGATGGAACAGGCGATGGAGCAGGTGTTCTTACAGAAATACCATTTGAACTTATAAGAGCTGAATTAGCTGAATTAAAAATTAAACATGATACTAACAAGAAAATAGGCATTATCTCATGCTTCTTTGATCCAAAAAATGTGGATGAGTCAATTGAACTAATTAACAATGAATTAAATAGATTTAAGATAAAACATTTATATTGGAGAAAAGTACCGACTGACAAACAGATTTTGGGAACATTAGCAAGAGATTCTAAGCCTTCAATATACCAGGGTATAGTTAGCGCTGAAAATGAATCACCAAAAGACTTTGAGAAAAAGCTATATTTATTTAGAAAAACCCTTGAAAGAAAAATAGCAGAAATAGATTTCTTGAATATCCATATAAATTCCTGTTCTTCAAAGACTGTAGTTTATAAAGGCTTGTTCACCGCAAAACAGACTGCAGACTTCTATTGGGACTTAAGGAACCCTTTGTATAAAACTAGGTTTGGTATATTTCACCAAAGGTTCTCAACAAATACGTCTTCAACATGGGATAAAGCACAGCCATTTAGAATGCTTGCTCACAATGGGGAAATTAACACTATTCAATCAAATTTTTCCTGGATGAAGGCTAGAGAAGTTGATGCCTCATCCTCATACTGGAAAGAAGATATTGAAAAACTAAAACCTTTTATAGACGATTCAATTTCCGACTCCGGTCAACTGGACAATGCTCTAGAGTTGTTAGTCAGGTCTGGAAGGACTCTTGCACACTCTCAAGAAATGCTGATTCCTTCAGCTTGGGAAAATAATCCTAGATTTACAAAAAAACAAAAAGCTTTTTATCAATACCACTCTTATTTAACAGAACCCTGGGATGGTCCAGCTGCAATTATTGCTTCAGACGGAAGAGACATCATTGCGGGTTTAGATAGAAGTGGATTAAGACCTATGCGATGGATGGTGTCTGACAGATATGTACTTGCTGCATCTGAAGTTGGTATCTGTCCTTCAGTAGAAGCAGGAGCATATAAAACAGCACAGCTCGAGCCCGGACAGACCATAAGATACAGAATAGAAAACGATGAATTACTTGATGAGAGCCAAGTAATCACAAAATTAAGCGAAAAGAATCCATATGTTGACTGGGTTAATACAAAACCTTTAATTTTAGATGAAACATACAACCAAGAAAAAGACACTGCAATTGATGTGCGTGCTTTATCTTCTTTTTACGAATACACCCCGGAAGAAGAAAGATTAATCCTAATGCCTATGTTAAAAGGGGACATACCAACAGGTTCAATGGGCAACGATACCTCCCTTGCTGTGATGAGCGGAAATAATCCACGGTTATCAAGATACTTTCATCAAATGTTTGCTCAAGTCACCAATCCACCCATTGATCCAATAAGAGAGAGATTTGTAATGTCAACGAAAACATATTTAGGAAAAAGAGGGTCAATATTAAAAGAAACAGCCCAACAAGCTAATTTAATTACCTTAGATTCGCCAATATTAAGTGGTGCGTCATACGACGCATTAACACAAGGGACTATGTTAAAAAATAAAACAGCAGTAATCTCTACAGCTTTTGATAAAGATAAGACTTCTCTAAAACAAGCAATGGGACATATTTGTGATGAAGTTAAACATGAAATTTCAATAAATAAAAAATCAGTTATAGTTTTCTCAGATAGAGATATTAAGGAGGGGCAATCTGCCGTCCCTTCACTAATGGCAATAGGAAGAGCTCATCATTTCCTAATTGAGTCTGGAATAAGACTTAAAGCTTCTTTGGTTTCTGTTTCAGGTGAAATTCGAGATGCACATGACGTTGCATGTCATATATCTTATGGTGCATCTGCAGTATGGCCATATCTTGCTTTAGAAAAAGTTCGTGAAATTGCATTACAGAATGAAAACCTTGATATTTCAACCGATGAGGCACAAGAAAATTATAGAAAATCATTAAACAAGGGTCTTCTAAAAATAATGTCCAAAATGGGTATTTGTACAATTTCGTCCTACAGAGGATCAGAGTTGTTTGAAATTATTGGATTAAACAAAGAAATAATTGATGAGACATTTAAATTTTCAAAAACTAGGACTGAAGGATACGGATTTGAACATTTTCAAAAAAACTTAAAGATTTTTAGGCAAGATGCAGATCTGAAAAATATTGATGGTATTGGAGGTTTTTATAAACATAAAAAGAATGCTGAGACACATATAACCTCACCAAAGACAGTATTAAAACTTCAAAAAGCTGTCAGATCAGGAGACACATCAGATTGGCATTCTTACCTTGAAACACTTGAAAACAGAGAAGACGTACAGTTAAGAGATTTATTCTCATTACCAGAAACGATAAGTAGTAGTAGTTTTCAAGACGAAGATGTATTAAAAGATATATATAAAAAATTTACAGTGAGCTCCATGTCATTAGGCGCTTTATCCGAAGAAGCACATCAGGCACTAGCAATTGCAATTAATCAAATAGGAGGTAAATCTGGTTCAGGCGAAGGAGGAGAAGATCCAAACCGTTACAATACTGAAAAAAATTCAAGAATTAAGCAAATAGCTTCTGGTAGGTTCGGAGTTACTCCAGATTACTTGGCATCTGCGGAAGAGTTCCAAATTAAAATGGCACAGGGTTCAAAACCAGGAGAAGGGGGACAGCTACCTGGATTTAAAGTAGATAAACATATTGCTAAGTTAAGACATACAGTTGAGGGAGTAACTCTTATTTCACCTCCTCCACATCATGATATTTACTCAATTGAAGATTTAGCACAATTAATTTATGATTTAAAAACATTTAATCCAAATAATCCCGTTTCAGTAAAACTAGTTTCAGAACCAGGTGTTGGAACAATCGCAGTTGGTGTAGCAAAAGCTGGTGCAGATATAATTACTATTGCTGGCAGTGATGGAGGGACAGGTGCAAGTCCTTGGATTAGTATCAAACACGCAGGATCACCCTGGGAACTGGGTCTTAGTGAGACTCACCAGGCTTTAGTAAAAAATAACATGAGGCATAAAGTTTTGATCGAAGTTGATGGAGGACTTCGGTCTGCAAAAGATATTATTATAGGAACTATTTTAGGTGCAGACAGGTTTGGGTTTGGAACTCTTCCATTACTTGCACTTGGTTGCAAAATGGTAAGACAATGTCACGAAAACACATGCCCAGTTGGTATTGCAACTCAAGACGAAAATTTGAGAGCAAAATTTCCAGGTGCTCCAGAACAGGTTGTTCAGTTATTTAAATTTCTTGCAAACGATGTTGTTTCCTATCTTGATGTATTTGGAGTTAACAAAATCGAAGACTTACTTGGAAGAGCAGATTTATTAGGACTTAAAATATCAAATAACGAATTATCTAAAAGCTTACACAAAATCTTAATGAATTTTTCTATTGAAGAAAAACATCCTGGATTCATTCGACATAGTGAAGGGCGTCTATCAAGAAGGATCACCTCAGAGGTAATAAAATTTGTTGAAAATGAAAAAAAATCTTTTCTTCAGTACCCAATTGCTAATGAAGATAGAAGCATTGGAGCTAGGTTGTCTGGAGAAATTACATTAAGAAATTTGTCTGAACAGCTTACACAAAATCCTACAATAATAAGTCTTTCAGGAGCTGCTGGCCAAAGTTTTGGAGCATTCATAAGAGATGGCATAAATCTAAAGTTAACTGGAAATGCTAATGACTATGTAGCTAAAGGTATGGGAGGTGGAAGCATAACAATAATTCCACAAGGAAGGAAAATGCAGGGAGCTTACCATGCAGCGGGAAATACTATTCTATACGGAGCTACAGGTGGCCAGCTATTTATTGCTGGTACTGTTGGGCAACGATTTGGAGTCAGAAATAGTGGGGCAATAGGTGTTGTAGAAGGCTGTAGTGCACACGGGGCAGAATATATGACTGGTGGAACTTTAGTGATACTTGGTAAAATAGGTTTCAACTTTGCTGCTGGAATGACTGGGGGTAAAGCAATTGTTCTAAATACTCAAAAAAACTTTAAAGAATACATATCTGAAACAGCACCTGAATACAAAAAAATGACAGATATAGATAAGTTAGAATTAAAAACTCTTCTAGAAGTTCATATTGAAAAAACGAATTCTGAAAAAGCAATAAAAATAATAGAAAAATATGACAATTGGGATAATATGTTTTCTGTATTTGGGGGTATTGCAGAGGTTGATAATGATTCGGTCGACATTCAGCCTGATAATGTCAAGGCATTAGATTAATTAGTACTACTAAAAAAAATTTAATCCTTTAGCATAAAATTATGGGAAATAGCATGAACGTCTCTAATATTTCAATGCAGTGGTCAGACGTGCTTGAAATGATTTATGATTCACGTATTGATGCAGTGGGGCTAAATGAAAGAGTTAATTCCCTAGCTACAAGAAGTATTAAAAAGGAATCAAAACTTGAAGCATTAAACATGATTGTTTCCATGTGTGACCTTACTACTCTTGAGGGCGAAGATACAGAAGGAAAAATTTCTCAAATGGTTGCAAAAGCCATTAAACCCAATCCATTGGATACTTCTATTTCTAGCGTGGCAGCTGTTTGTGTTTATCCTTCATTGGTAAGCGTTGCTAAAGAAAAAGTAAGAAATTCTAATGTAAATGTTGCGGCAGTTTCTTCATATTTTCCAAGCGGACAAGTTCCTATGGAATCAAAATTATTAGACACTAAATATGCAATAGATTCTGGAGCAGATGAAATAGATATAGTAATAAATAGAAAAGCATTTCTAGAAGGAGACTTTAGAAAAGTATTTGATGAAATAGTAGCTCTTAAAGAAGTTTGCAAAGATGTGCACTTAAAAACAATACTTGAAGTAGGGGACTTAAAGACGTATGAAAATATTAGAAAAGCCAGCATCATTTCCTTAGCAGCAGGTTCGGATTTCATAAAAACATCAACGGGTAAATTATCTGTCGGTTCATCTAGGCAGGCATGCTATGTAATGCTTAAGTCTGTACTAGATTATGAAATTTTAACCGGAGTAAAGGCAGGAATAAAAGTTGCAGGTGGTATTAGAGATGCAAAAGATGCTATTAGGTATTTAGTTATGATCAATGAAGAGATGGGTTCGGAATGGTTAAATCCAGACCTATTTAGATTTGGTGCATCAAGTTTATTGGATGACGTATTAAAACAAATTAAAAAACTCAAGACAGGCGCATATCAAGCTAGTTATTATTTTCCTAGAGGATGATTAAATATGGTTGATTGGAAATATTCAGAATCTATAGAGTCAGCAGATATAGTTTCTATACAAAAAAAGTACTCCAATTATATTGGCGGAAAATTTGTCGAACCAAAGAGCAAAAAATATTTAAATACGGTGTCACCATCTACCGAGGAAATATTAGCAAAAGTAGCTTTGTCTAATGAGCAAGATGTTAATAGTGCTGTAAAGTCTGCAAGAAGTGGTTTTGAAACTTGGTCTAAATTGTCTCCAAGTCAGCGATCAAGATATTTATTTAAAATTGCGAGATTAATTCAGGAAAGATCGAGAGAGTTTGCAGTTTTAGAATCACTAGATGGCGGAAAGCCTATTAAAGAATCTAGAGATTTTGACCTCCCACAGGTTGCTGCTAACTTTTTCTATTTTGCAGGATGGGCTGATAAACTCGATTTATCTTGGTCAACTAAAACCTTGAAGCCATATGGAGTAGTAGGACAGATTATTCCCTGGAATTTCCCCCTACTTATGCTGGCATGGAAAATCGCTCCAGCATTAGCTACTGGAAACACTGTTGTTTTAAAACCTGCAGAAACTACACCTTTAACTGCATTGTTATTTGCTGAGATTTGTGAACAAGCTGGTCTTCCTGCAGGTGTAGTGAATATAGTTACTGGCGATGGAAGCACAGGTTCGCAAATAGTTAATCACAAAGATATTAATAAAATTGCTTTTACAGGATCTACACAAGTAGGTAAGTTAATACAAAAGTCTTTAGCAGGAAGGGATGTAGGTTTAACCCTAGAACTTGGTGGAAAAGCAGCAAATATCGTTTATGAAGATGCAGCTATAGACCAAGCAGTTGAGGGTGTTGTAAATGGAATATTTTTCAATCAGGGGCACGTATGTTGCGCAGGCAGTAGATTGCTTCTTCAAGAATCAATCCATGATCAATTTATATCCAAACTTGAAAAAAGAATGCAATCTTTAAGAGTTGGAAATCCACTAGATAAAAATACAGACATTGGGGCCATAAACTCGAAAGAGCAATTAGATAAAATTACAAATTTAGTAAATGAAGGTTTAGAAGATGGGGGAGAATTATTCCAAACAGAGTGCGAGTTGCCTGGCAATGGTTTCTGGTTTAGACCATCACTATTTACAAATGTTCAGCCATCATATTCAATTGCTAGAGAAGAAATATTTGGACCTGTACTAACTACTTTAACCTTTAGAACACCTGAAGAGGCTGTAGAAATAGCTAACAATACTGAGTATGGTTTATCAGCTGGTGTTTGGACTGAAAAAGGTTCTAAAATTTTATGGACTGCTGACAGACTTGATGCGGGTGTTGTTTGGGCAAACACTTTTAACAAGTTTGACCCTTCTTCACCATTTGGGGGATATAAAGAATCAGGGTTTGGAAGAGAGGGTGGAAGACATGGTCTTCTCTCCTACTTAAAGGCGTCATCATGATAGATATTAAAAAGACTTATAAAAATTATGTGGGTGGAAAATATGTACGTTCGGAATCTGGTAAAACTTATACTCAAGAATTAAAAAATGAATTTTACGAATTGCCTTTGACTTCGAAAAAAGACATAAGAGATGCTGTTACATCATCTAAAGAAGGATATAAAAAATGGTCTTCAGCAACTCCTTATTTAAGAATGCAAATCCTCTATCGATTGTCAGAAATGATTGAGGGCAATAAAGAAAGTTATGCAGAGCTTCTCATGGATCACGGACTTACAAAACAAAAGGCCAATAAAGATATAGATGAAGCGATACAAAATATAGTTTGGTTTGCTGGATTAGCAGATAAATGGGAACAATTAGCAGGAAATCTAAATCCAGTTTCTGAGGAATATTTTAACATTTCACATCAAAATCCTATAGGAGTTGTTTTTTCACTGAGTGGTTCAGCTGTATCTTTAAATGAGCTACTAATGAGTATCCTTCCACCCCTAACAGTTGGTTGTTCTGTAATTTCATACTCAGAAGAAAATAGTGTGTTGGCATTGAAATTAGCTGCAGACATTAATAATTCTGACTTTCCATCAGGATCCTTAAATGTCTTGTCAGGAAAATTTCAAAACATTATTAATGATGTCAGTAAACATGTTGAGATAAATTTAATAGCTCTTCACAAGGAATTAGAAAATCAAGGATTAAAAGCTATAGAAGAAAACGCTTCAGAATCGGTTAAAAGAATTTTTTCACAGCCATCTACAGATGGTTTATCATCCATCCTTCCTTATCTTGAAACTAAAACAGTCTGGCATCCAAAGGGCACATAAACTGTCACACTTACAATTTATAGTTATCTATATAACTCATACCCTGTATTGGCTACTTTGATTAATCAAAGTAGCCAATTTAAAGTAAAATAAATTAGATTATGAATGACAAAACTTGGGGTAATTTACCAATTCCTAACATCTATATTGAACTCGAGGGTAATTTTGTAGAATTCAATAAAGAGGAAGAGTTTCTGACATGTGATTTCCCAGTTCTCTCGAAATTTTTCAATCCCATGGATGTAACTTTGGGAGGAATTTTAGATGCCTACATGGACTGTACTATGGGACCTCTGAGCTACCTGCTAGGTGAAATGGTGGTTACAAAAACTTTTACTGCAAAATATATTAGGCCTGTAACTGGTGACTATAAAAAAGTAACAGCTAAGGCTTGGAGAGACTCAGTTTCAGAAAAAGGTTCGCTTTATAAAGCTGAACTACATCTTGACACAGGCGATTTAGCTGCAATCTCTGAAGGCTTATTCGTGACTCCTAAAAGCTAGGTTTTTATTTTTGAAAATTGGAATGCAGACATAATTACAGTAACAATTCCTATAAGTTGAATTAATTGAGTTGTTTCATTTAGAAAAATGTACCCAAAGATCATAGAGAAAATCGGAATTATATATACAGTTATTGAACCAGCTATAGCACCAACATCGTCAATAAGATTATAGAAAGATAAAAAAGCTATTCCACTGCTGCCAATGCCTAACATTAGCATTGGAAATAATGATATATCATATGTAGGCACTGAAAGACTGCTATTTATAGTTAATAGAATAAATGAAATAACGGTTGCATATCTTAAGGCTATTTTTAGGGTTTGAAGTGACCCGTACTCTTTAATTAACGACTGTACAATATTGGCTGCAAAACCGTAGCTTACAGATGCTAATAACGCCAGCATTGCACCTAAATTAAAATCTTCAAATGCATTGCTAAATCCAAACGAAACAAAATATATTCCAATAAATCCAGTTACTAAATATGTAACTTGTTTTTTTAATATTTTGTCTTTAAAAACTAGTACCGCGATAAGACTTATGAAAATTGGAGTTGATCCATTAATTAAACCTGCAAGGCTAGATGAAATTGTTTCTTCTGCCTTAGCAAATAGATAAAAAGGAAACGACATCCATAGTAGGCCCACTAATGCTAACTGAAAATGTTTTTGAATTGGAAAGTTAGTCTTTTTAAAATTCAATAAATTTATAAAAATCATACCAATAAGTATTCTGTAAAAGGAAATATTGTACGCATTCAATTCTTCAAGGGCGTATTTCATCATTATAAAGGAAGAACCCCATAACGA
>Ga0213860_10000473_pt1 | contig 16101 bp, 14 predicted proteins | sample PICome_3_FD_160118 | JGI IMG/M metagenome (GOLD analysis project Ga0213860, IMG submission 160118) | Coastal seawater microbial communities near Pivers Island, North Carolina, United States - PICO550 | ecosystem: Environmental > Aquatic > Marine > Coastal | place: USA: North Carolina...
AATTAGATTTTGATTGTGAACTAGTTCGTCTTCTAGTCTCAGAAAATCAATCTTAACATCCTTTTCGGACTCTTTGGTAAGTTCTGCTATTTTTGATAATAAGTTAGAGTATTCACTCATAATAAAAAATCCATTCAATTAATAATTATTTATAATCGTTCCACCACATAGTTTCTGTATTGAAAATCTGCCTGTGCGACTGGTGGGGCCGATTCTGTTGCAGATGTCGTTAATGGGACATCTCCAATAGAGATTGGAAATGCATCTTTAAATGTGACTCTTATAATTGGTTGCTCTTGATTATTATTTACAAGAATTGTAAGGTCATCAAATACAGACTTTAAGTTAATTCTTTTTGCGTTTTGAAAGTTTCCATATTGTTGAAAATTTTCTGGAAATCCAAGAGCAGTGATCCAGTCATAAACTTCCAACCAGTTTTTCATATCTTCATCTACTGTAAATGAAATACCCAACGGAGAATATATTAACTTATCTCCCGGCTCTTTTCTTGCAACGAAAGGAGTTTCTGCAATTGCCTCTCCCAATTGTATGCCAGGCAAAGTCAATTCTTGTACATATGGGCCTAATGATGGACACATATTACTATTAAATGTAAAGTTTTGTGTATTTAAAAAATTTACAGAATTTGTTACAAGATCCATTATAATCTCCTTTTCACATATTATTTATGCCAAAAAAAGGGGGAGTAAAACTCCCCCTCAAGTACTATCAATCTATTTTTATAGTTATTATACAGAATTGATATTGTCTACACGGAAGATTCTGTAGTAGGTATTTGCACGAGCATTAAGAGCACCGTTACCAACTGTTGTACCTTCTGCGTATGGGTTAGCAACCAATCCATAACGAGTCTTAAACCCGATTTTTGGTTGGAAACTGTTCTCACCAACTGCACGAACCATCTGTAGTGGAACGTATGGGCAATAGAAGAATCCAGCGTCATATGGTGATGTACCTCTGAATCCAACCATTACGAAGTCAGTGTTGTTAGCAGACGAGAAGTATGGGTCAATGTATACTTTGAAACGTCCGTTAAGTGTTCCAGCAAATGTCGAACCAGTGTCATCAACATTCAAACCTGTTGACATTTGTGGGTTGTAGTCAAGAAGACCTGCCATTGCAAGTGCGGAAGCAACGTCTGAAGAACAAACGATTACATTACCCTTACCACGGCGAGTTTCTTTAGCAATTGTGTTTGCTTCTCTCTCAATGTGGAACATAAGTCCTTTGAACTTCTCAACTGACCAACGTCCGTCTGCGTCTGTTGCAAGGTCATAAACACCTGTGTTAGTTACTTGAGACTGAGCACCAAGTTTTGCAATACCATACATTGTACGAAGAACTTCACGGTTAATTTCTGCAGTGATTTCTGTAGAAAGAATTGTTGAAAGTTCTGCTTCTGCATCAAGTCCATGAACCGCTTTCAAGTCTTGTGAAAGTTCAGTTGTGTACTCAGCTTTCAATGCTCTTGTTTTTGCAGTTACTGATACTCTCTCAATTGAGAATGCCATTTGGTTAAAGTGACCGTCTGCAGTCATTGTAGAACCGTTACCTAACAATTCACCCTGTGCAGTCGAACCACCAACACCAGTTGTTACTGTTGAATTTGTCTCATCCAATGCACCAGTAGCAATAACAGCACCAGCGAATGGATCTGTACCTGAGTGATTTGGTCCTGCAACATCACCAGAAAACTCTGTGTTAGCTTCATCGAATGATGCTTCTGTACCAGTCTGAGAAGAATAACGTGAACGCATCGCAAAGATAAGTCCAGTCGGTCCTGTCATTGGTTGCACACCACAAAGGTCATATGCCATTAGGTTTGGTGCAGTTCTGCGAAGCATAGAAATGATGACTGGGTCTGCATACTGGATATTACCAGAAGCAGCACCTGTAGGTGCAACACTTGTTGGTGCTTCGTTAAGTTGATCCAAAGAAGAACGTCCTAAGGCGTTTTCTTTGATTGTGGCTTGTTCTGTATTCTCAAGAAGAATAGCAGTTACTGCCTTTCTGTATGGGTCTGTAATCTCGGCATGTTCACCATGGTCAAGAACAGGTGCCCACTTTTCTTTTAACTGTTGAACAAAGTTCTCGTTATAGTCGTGCATTTTTTTCTCCTTAAATAGATAATGTTTGTTCTATAATATTATTTATAAAATTTTAATCTTTAGGTTTATTTAGTGCTCTCGCATAAATATCCATAACCGATTGAAATTTATTTTCCTCTTTAACCACTGGCGAATCCTCTACAGAAGTTTCTAATGCACTCTCAGCGAGAATACTTTCGCTTTCCACACTTGTTTCAGATGGAAAATAATTATCTCTGATCAATGTAATCTTATTTCTCATATCATCGGCGTTCACGAAATCAACACTCTCAGAAAGTGTTCTTACTTTTTCAACCTGCGAAACTGTAAGTCCTTCTGTTACATCCTTTAGAATGATTTCGGTCTCTAGAGATTCAATTTTCTTTGCCAATTCGATATTCTTTTGAACTGACTCATCTAATTTTGTCTCTTTTTCCTCAAGAGAAGATAATGCATCCCCATAAAGGTCAATTTTATCTTCTGGCACATCAACATAATTTTCCTCAAACAGAGTTTTGAGTCCTGACATGAAGTTTTCCATAACTTCTAATTTCAGTTTGTTTTCAACGGCGAGTTTATTTTCTTCAACCCACTCTTTAGCGACATAAGTAAGATACTCATTCACTTTTTCTGAAATATCTTCACGGATATGAGAAACTTCTTCATGAAGTTCTTTTTCATAATCTTCATACATTTTTTCCAACTGTTCGTTTACTTTAGCAACTACAGCTGCTTCGAAAATGGTTTTAACTTGTGACTGGAATTCTTCAGTAAGTTCTTGTCCAGCAAGCATAGCATCAACATCTTCTTTGACATCGATATCTTCTTTGGCAACTTTATAAGATGCATTCATTTTTTTCTTAGGAGACTCTTTGACTTCTTCTTCGTCATCGTCTTCGTCATCTGCCATTTCTTTTTTGGCGGACTTTGACTCTTCGACTTCTTCTTCGTCATCGTCTTCGTCATCTGCCATTTCTTTTTTAGAAGATTTAGATTCTTTCTTTACTGATTCCTCAGTTTCGTCCTCTTCCTCTTCCTCATCACCATGCATGTCTTCTTTTTTAGAAGCTTTTGCTTCGGTTACATTTTCCTGATCTTCTTGAAGGTCATCAATTAGTTCTTCGACCTGAGAATCAATCTCTTCGGCTTCAGAAGCGACAACTTCTTCAATCATATCTTCGTTTTTTAAATCTTCCATCTTGTTTCTCCTTAGAGTTTTAATTTATATTTATTTATAATATTTAAAGTTTTGACACAAAATCTTTGAAAACTCTCAGTTTTGTTTCTTCTAATTGTTGACTCTTGGCCTTTCTAAGAGAGTCTTGGTAATGAGAAATTTGAGCTTCTCTGATAATACCGTTGTCCCAAACCCACTCTCTACCTTCCATAATACCTTCTACAAATGCATTAGGTGCGGAAGGGTCTGCAACAATGTCTGCGGCAGTTGCAAGATAAAAATCATCTTGAACAACATTTGCACCACCAGACTGTTTTACACTACCCATACCTCTAGAAGAAACACCTAAAGATGCACCTTCTTTAATAAGGTTATTAACGATAGCACCATAAGGAGTATCCGTCATAATCTTTGCTTTACCAACAAAATTATCACCATCTCTCTTAAGTTCTTTAATCATATGGGAAACTCTTTCCAGATTGATAGTTGGGCCTTCTGGGTGTCCAAGTTCTCCAAATGCTCTATTTTTTTGAATGTAGTTTTCGTTATATCTTTCAACTTCTCTTTCGAGAACTTCTGTAGGATATACTCTACCATTTCTGTTTTTGACATTTGATTGTAAGAAAATACCTTCGATGAAAAGGTCTTTCCCTTTGGATTCTACCAGAATGTCTTCAACTACTTCTGTAATTAGTTTCATAGTCCTGTCCTTCTTTGAAGTGATCTTCTTCTGCGGAGATTTGCAACATTAACCTTGCCTTTTCTTTTTCTTGCGGAACGAGTGTTTCTAATACTCATTTTTCGCATATCGCCTGGATTAATCTTGACCTCTCTCTTGTTAATTACTTTATAACCGGCCTTATCAGACACATATTTAATTTTTCTTTTACCTTTTCTGATGACTATTTTTCTTTTAACCGCTTCGTCAAGGTCATCTTCCAAGAATTCTAAAAAAGAATGCATCTTTTAAACCCTTCTAGTATTTATTCTTCACTATCAACATCACTATGTGCAGGATTATTAAACATTGTTTTTGCAAAATCCTGCTTATAACTATTGATTTCTTCCTGTCTCTTTGCGTCAAGTACTGATTTAATATCATCAGCAACAATGGACGCCTTACCCAAAACAGAATTGTCTACAATATCTATTGTTTTATTATTTATATTATCTTCATTCTCTGTCATTTTTAAAAACCCTCATCTTCCTTTTTACCAAAAAGTGGATCATCCGCTTCTTTCGCAATTTCATCTTTCATATTTTTAATTTCTTCGTCACTGAGTTTTAGAATGTTTCTCTGTACCCAAGTGTTAGAATAGTACTTACCAATTTGATCTGCCATCTCACCAGCAAGTGTAATCCTATCTCTAATCATTTCAGAATTTTTAATTTCTGAATAATATGAATCTTGTGTAAAATCAAAAATCAATTCTTGTGATATTGATTTCCACTCTTCTGGTGTAATCACACCTTTCAAAATCAATTGTGTCTTAAGTAAATCTAAAAATAAATTACTAAATTGATTTCTAAGTCTAACAATAAATCTATTAAATTTATATTCATCTCTAGAAATTTCTGTCGCTCTTCCTAATGCAAGAGACTGATCTGGTTCCAATCTAGAGGCAGGAACATTTAAAGATTTATATAACTTTTTCTGGAAGTATAGAACATCTTCCATTTCTCCTAGATTTGTTCCGCCGGGCAGAGTCTCAATTTCCGTTCCTCTCCCGCCTTCTCTTCTGGGGAACCAAAAATCTTCCAACATAGACATATGTTTGCGTTCATCTTTAATTTCACCAGTAGATGAATCATATGCAACTTTATTCTTATATCTATTCATAATGTCGGCGATATATTGTTCCGCCTTCACTTTAGGAAGATTACCAACATCAATATAGAAAACTCTTCTTTCTGGAGCTCTTGTCCATCTGTATATTACTACAGAGTCTTCTACCATTTTTAATTGATTTAGTGCCTTGATTGCCTTGTGCAAGTATCCAATTGTATAATTTCTTTTTGCATCTTTTAGTCCAGAACTTACATATGCAATCGCATCAGGAGAAATGGGAATGCCTGTAGTTTTATCTGCACCATTAATGATGCCCTTTTCATTATACAAATAAAATTCTTTTACGGATTTAATTAATGTTGGCCCACCAGGCTTTTCGTCCTTTTCTACTTCTTTAACTTTTTTGATAGTGCGTGGGTCAATTTTTCTGAGTTCTTTGATACCTTCTTTTGGTTTATTTTCATCAATAATGATGTGAAAATAAAGTCTTCCATCTATATACCAAGATCGAAAGATATCGTATCCTTGATTTTTAAAATCAAGAATATTTAAAACATTATTGAATTCTTCGGTGATTTTATTTTTTACAGTTTCTGTTTGCTCAAGATTTTTAGTTAACAATTTAACTGGATAATCATCCGTTTCATTAACTATTGCTTCAGAAACAATATCGTCAATCGCAACCTCAACTTCTGGATAGATTGACATATCTCTATATCTATCGATAAGTTCTTGATCGCTTCTTGCGGTATTTTCTAAATTTAAAAATGTACTGTAAAAATTTGAAGAAACTTCTAGGGTGTCTTCATCATTCGCCCCACTTGGTGGGACGAATGATTTAAGATTTTTGTTTTCCTCTCCAGTCTTTAGAAGAGTGAAGCCAAATAATTTAATTTCCATACTATATCCAACTCTTTAATTATTTAAATTAAGAAGTTACAACGTTATCGTGCTGCCAATAGTCATATGCGAATGTTGCTGTAAATTCTTCCAACTGATCGTTTGCGTCCCAAGAAAGTTCTACTGCACCTAGTTCAGTTGGGAATAATCCTCTGAACTCGTAGCGAGCGATAACACTTCCTTGTCCATCCTTACCGTAGTGTTCTACAAATGCGTTTGATTTGTAGGCGGCAAGAGAATTTGATGCAAACTGTTGTGTATTCAAGTTATGTTGATTGATTGCGTTCATCCACTGTTCCAGAGAATTTCTTACACCAAACTCTTCAGTATTGATAACGGTAACAGTCCATGGTTCAAATGTTCTATTACCAGCAACCCTTACCTGTCTACCAAAGTAAGGAACATCAATCTGAGCGATTGTTGAAGAAGGAATCTGAGCAGCTCTTACAACGAATGCAAGTTCTGTTGGGGCGGCAGCGCCTACCCCAGCAGGAAAATTCATTCTAACTCTAAATAAGTTAGGACGAGCGCCACCATCTGCAAAGTTTGACTTAAATTGTTCTATGTTGAATGCCATTGTTTATTTTCTCCTGTTTTCTAATCTATTTATATTAAACTGCACCAACAATTTCATCAAAATCAACACCAGTTCTAACTGCAACAAAGTTGAGTTGAATGAAGTTGATCGATCTTGCAGGTTTAATGTAGATGTCACCCACGAATTGATTCTGATCAATCACTTCGGCAGTGTTGTTTGTTTCATCACAAACTACTCTGAAGTCGTAAATACCTCTTCTTCCTTGTACTTCACGCAAGAATGGTTCGATAAGAGAAGTAAACTGTGATCTAGTGAACTCATCATTGAACTCAAACAGAGTGAACTTGGCAGCGGCAGCAATAGACTTTTCAAGTACAATAAACAATCTTCTAACATTGATTCTACTGAATGCAGAACTCTTGGTAGTGAATGTCTTATCACCAAATAATACTGTTCCCTGTCCAGAGAAGTTAACGACTGGATTGATTGCATTTTTATACAACGAATCTCTGTCTGCTTTGTCTTGTGTTTGAAGTGTTTTAACAACATTTTTGATGTTACCACGGTTAAATCCGGCAGGAGAATACCATGCATCTCTTTCTTGTTCACTTCTAACCATCAAACCAGCAACATCTCCATTGAAAGGAACCCAACGGAACTTGTCAGCGTACTTATCATACTGATATTTATAGTTTGAATCTACAAATGCATAGTTGTTTGAACCAACACTTCTCCAGAATGCAATTTGTGCATCCGAACTTCTTGCATTTGCATCAGTAACTACATCCGCATATCTTGGAGACAGACATGCAACTGTATCTTTTCTGTCAGAAGCAACTTGGATAAGTTTTGCAGCTGCAGCTCTTGCGGCATCTACACTAGATGCAATTTCAAGCGCTTCACCAGCAAGCAGGAATGCGATATCAACATTCTCAGAGTCAGCAAACAAATCTGTTCCGTTAGAGAAAGCACCAGTTGTCGGTGAGATTCCGTTTCTACCGTTTCCAAACTCTCTCTCAACATATTGTTCTGCACCAGCTGCGGAACCTGTTGTGTTAAGTTTCGCAAAACTTGTCTTTGTTAATGTAATATCCTGACCCCAATCGGTAGTACCTGTTGGATGATTAAGAACATAAACATACTTCGACAAGTTGTTAATACGGTCAACATAGTAGATGTTTGTACCATCTTCAGTCTTACCGTTACTTGCTTTTGACATATTTTCTAAAACTTCTACTACTGTTTCACCAGCAGGAGACAATTCAGTAACAACAATCGAAATACCTTGTGTATCATTGGTTACTGGGTCAACAGTATCATCAGAAGCAGACGGAATTCCACTAAGAACCGCAGCGATTGATGGTTCATTAATTACAAAGTTATCATATGAAGACTCATCTACAAGATAGACCTTGTATTTATTACCAATAGAACCGGCGTCTTTAAATGCAAATTCGTGTCCACTAAATGCGGCATTACCAAATCCAAGTGCATCAAATGCATCTTTATTTGGAAGATATACTGTTGTGTTAAATGTATACGTTGTTTCTTCTGGTAAGTTTGTTCTTACAACGATGGCATCACCACCAGCAGGAGCAGTTGCAAACAAGATTCTTGATCTATCTCCAACCAAACTAAATCCATTAGTTGCAGCACCTTCTGTATATGGAACACCATTAACAGTAACTTCTACTGTTTGTGTTGCTTGAACAGTTTGTCCAAGTGTAAATGAACGTCTTGCAGGAACAGTAATAGTTACTGATTCACCTGTAAGTGGAGCATTTGAAAGGAATGTGAAATCCGCACTGTTTGCAGCAATTGTAAAGTCTGTAGATGCATATACACCGTCAACATCATTTGTTGCAACAATAGATTGATTTTCTACTGCATATGTACCTGGCGCATTTGTCAATGTGAAAACAGTCTGTTGTGCGACATTGACTACAACTTGGTCGTTTGCATCTGCGAACAATTTAATTGCAGTGTTTGCAGGAGCAGCGTTTTCAATATTTTCAAACTCATCTGGCATATACCAAACTTTGTAAATGTTACCACCAGCAACGTTTGGTGAAAGTGTATCTACTGAAATGTCAGTAGCAGAACCAGCAGTATTTGCTTGGAAGTCAAATGTTTCAGAAAGTCCAATTGTTGCAGCATTTACAGATGCAACATAATAAACTTCTCCGTCATCAAGACCTACTGCAGCACCACCATTTTCTACATAGATGACTGCATCACCAACTTGGAAACCATGGTTTGCGTTATCTAAAGTAACAGTATCGTTTGTACCATCAGTCAGCGTAATTCCACCACCATACTTTTGGAAGAAGTAAGCTACAGCGACTCCATCACCATTATATGTTCCTGCATCAGCGATTTCTGCGTCAGAAACTCTATCATATACTGGATAGAAAAAGCTTGCAGAACCAGAAGCAAGATTTGTTGTTGGAGCACTAACTGCGGCACCATCCGATGAATGGATGTAATATGGCCCAGAGTTTGCTGTTTGTCCAACTGGTGTTTCAAATGTGATTGTTTGTCCAGATAGAGAGTAACGTGCTGTTGGAACAAGTCCTCCAGAAGTTTCATTTACACCTCTTACAGAAACCTGAACATCAGCACCAGAAAGAATGCGAACTGGAGTATCGGTTCCAGCTGCAGCACCAGAACTAGTAACTAATGCATTGCTAGTATCTTGTCTTGGTAACAGATAATTTCCTGCACTATCTGCGGTTGTGTGTAAGTCAACACTTGCAGTTGGTGCAGTAGTATTAACTGCATAACTAAATGATTGTGCAGACGAACCAAATACTGTATCAGTTGTTGAAGACTGTCCAGTAAAATTGTCTGTTCTTGCAGTTGCAACTGTTGCAGCGGCAATACCAGATATTGCGTTTTTAATTCTATTTGCGTCATTTGAATCATCATCATTCGCAACTCTAACAACTTTCAATGAATTTGAATATGAAAGGAAGTTAGCCGCTGTGAACCATGATCTATAGTTGTCTTCAGCTGGATCGCCAAAGTGATATCTCAATTCTTCAACGCTACTTACGGTTACGATTTCGTCAATTGGGCCTTTACTAAACCTACCAACCAAACCACCAGTATTGGTGGCTAATGCTGGAACACTAGTAGAAGCATCAATCTCTGAAATGTTAACGCCAGGACTTACTTGGAATGCCATTTTTTATCTCCTTTAAATTATTTTATAGTGTATTTTCTATTTATTTATAAAAACAACAAATTCACCTAATTACCTAATTGGTGTCTTCTGTAGTCCATCTGTCTCCATCAGCATCAACAAAAGATTCGAAATCATAACTGGATGAAATAAATCCAAATGGTAACATATTTTCCTCAATATTTCTTAACCTCTCCTCATAAATTTCGTTTCTTGTGTCAATATCAGATAATTCTTTAAAATAGTCATCAGTTGTCATCCAAGAGAACAAAATTAATGTGTCCACCAAATCGTCATTTTTACCAACATCTGCTTGATATTTATGACCTTTCGAAATAAAACTTGTCAATTCATTGATTGTATCAAAATCTTGTATTAAAATTTTATCTTCCTCAACTAAACTCTTAAGATTTAAACATCCTATTTTTTTAGTTGCCTTTGTTGTTCTAATTCCTAGTGTAGTTCCGCCTCTTCCACCAAAGCCTCCACTAACACTTTGACCTTTTCTTGTGTCGTTGTGTATACTTATCATATTTTCATATTCTAACTCATGATATAAGATGTCCGAAACTTGTTGTCCGACATCATTTACTTCTATCAAAACATAAGAGTCATTATATATCTGACACATCTTTTTAATTACAGTAGGATATACCATCGGAGGAATTAAATTCGACCTAAAAACTGCGACTTGTTTATATGGTACTTCGGATGCATCAAATATAGAAAACGCAGAATAATCCAAACCTCGGCCTCTAGATACATCTACTGTAGTAAAATATACTCTTCCCTCTCTAGGCTTTTCATATATCTTTAAACTTCCATTTTCCAATTTTTCAATTGGGTTTCTATATGCCAGAGTTTTTAATTTTGTTGGATTAATTAAAGTATTCGAACTTCCTAAAAATTCAGTTTCAAATTCTTGTCTGAATTGTTCTTCAGATGTATTTTTAATTGTTGTTTTTTTCCATTCCTCGTCCCTGCCTGGCACTTCACTCCAGTGTACGGAAATAGGATTATATGTATTTCTTCCTTCTTCTGCATCCACCCACAATTTATAAAAATGATTCATTCCTTGCGGAGTTGATACAATAAGAACTTTAGTTGATTCACCAGAAGAAATTGTAGGATACACAGAATTAAAAAATTCCTCTGCAATTTCATTTGGAACGAATGCAAATTCGTCTAGGAAAAGAATATTAAAAGAACCACCACGAATTGCACTTGATGATGTTGCAGCTGCCAGTACCTTTGCACCATTCTCTAATTCGATGGAACCTTTGTTCCAAACCATAACACCTTGTTGCAACCACTTTGGAAGATTTTCATATGCTCTTTGTAATCTACTTAATAGTTCTCTCGCAGTTGCAAGTTTGTTTGCAAGTAATGCAACCGAAACATCCTTATTGAAAAGAATATAATGAAGAAAGAATGCAATACATGTAATAGACTTGCCAGACTGTCTTCCAATTTTACAAATAGTAAATCTTTCATCATGAAAGGAACGAATCATTTTTTCTTGGAATGGGTACAGTTCGAAGTTAACCAAACCTTTATCAACGTTAACAATCTTCATATATGTCTTAATAAAATGTATGGGATCTTCCATACACTTGACATATTCTGCAGCCTGTTCTTCAGTCCATTCAATCTCAACCCCTGATGCCTTTAGATTGGGGTTGTTGTGATATACTTCACTCATCAGTACCTTCTTCTCTATTTTTACCTCTTAGTCTTTCTAAGAGTTCATTGGTACTTCCAACCAATATTGCGTTGTTCACTACTTTTTGGGGAACTCCCCCATCTTTAGTGTTTTCTATTTTATTCATTGTTAATTGAAGTTCTATTAAATCTTTTGCTAAATCGCCAGTAGTTTTTAAAAGTCCTGCAGTTACTTCATATGCCCTTGGGTGTTCGCTCTCTCTTGCAATCATCATTAAATTTTGCAAAGATTCTTGTCCCATAGAAACCAAATCTTTTAAAAGTTCTCTATGATATTGATAGTCCTCTTCAATGTCTTCGTTTCTAGATTCTTTATCTTTATAAACTTCTACGTTATTTTTTTGACGCTCTATTATTTCTTGTGATTTCTTTTCTATTTTGTTGTCGATTTCAAGAAACTTACTTAACTGCTCATCATCTAGTTTCTTCATTGTTATTCTCCAAAGTCTTCATTAAATGTAGTTAAAAATTCATAGTTATCTGTTTGAAGTGCATCACTAGGATTAGTTGTTACTGTTGCTTCTGCATATGTTACTTCTGAACTATCCAAGTCACCCACTGTTGCAGTACTTGTTCTAATGATTTTTTGATCTCTTGGAACACCATAGAAAAATCCATTTAATGTAAATTCTAATGTCCATAGAAGGGCTCTTCTAGATAAAAAGTCTCCTTCATAATCATCTTCGTATGAAACAGAATTTAATGTCAATCCTGTATCACGAATTACACTTAACTCATTTGCTTCTTTTATTGGGATATTAAAGGTAGGAGTAAAGTATGGTAATATCTGTTCTACTATTTGAGTTGCGTCATCCGCATTTTTTGCCATGACTGTTAAGGTAAATCCAATATCATAAGGGACTGGATTATACACATAATTTTTAGTATTCGGGTCTGCAGAATTTGGCCTAGACATTTTTTGTGTCTTAGAAAATTTTCTTTCTGGTGCGTATGTAAATCCAGAAATTTCAAAACTCATTCTAGGTAAGGTGATTGCAACAGAATCTCCAAGATTTCCTGCTGGTTGATTTATTCTTGCCAGATATTTTTGTGAAGGGCCGTATGCAAGAGGAACCTTAATCGTTTCCAACACATCTCCATTGGCATTTCTTCTATCGATAGTAATATCATCGAATATAGAACCAAATGCAATAACATAGTTTCTAATTGTACTTCTATAATATGGACTATTACCTAACATTAGTAATCCTCACTGAATGGGTTTCCAACAGTAAAGTCGATAACCTTTTCTACATTTGAACTTGAACCAGTGAATACTGTGTCTTGTCCAGAAGTTCCATCTGTGGTGTCTGTTGTCTTGTTTTCTGTATATACAATCTGTTGCGTTGCGCCCAATAGATAATTTGCACCACTGTCTCTACCAACAGTATTTGTGTTTTGTGCAAAACTCCCTGTGAGGTTTGAAAGTTTCAAAACCTTAGTTCCAGAATTCCAAGTTTCCACTGTACCTGTTGCTGTTGCGGAGTCAAAGTTTGCGCCTTGATATACCATTTCACCTACAATAAACTCACCAGTTCCAGTGCCCAGAGTCAAATCAACAGTAACAAAAGTTTCCTGTTGAATATCATCAATCTCATCAATTCCTGTATTAAACTTCTCACTTGAGAATTCAAATGATTCTGTCGATAGTCTATAAACATATCTTTTACCTAATTGCCAGAATGCAACTTCGTCTTCTACGAATTTAATTTCATATACTTTATCTTGCAATGGCCAATATACTAAGTCACCTTCTTGTGGGTATTGCATAGTGGATTCTTCTTCCCACCTTTTAATAGACACAATAAGATTTAATTGATCTCTAATCTCCAATCCAAACTTTGATAAGAAGTCTCCCTCTCCTTGGAAACCATCCGCATCTTCGATGTACATTTCTATAGAAAATGCATCGTTAAATTCACTTATAGTTGACTCGTTAAAAACAGTATCTTCGTTTACATCGGTTCTTTTCAGATAATACATATCCTGTCCATGAATCTGAATCGATTCAGCGACAAGATTTTCTGTTAAGGATTGCTCTGGTGCAAATGATATAGTGTTAAAATACTGATTTGTAGCCATATGACTATCCCACCATAATGTCTACAGGAAGTTCATAACTTAAAGACATTTCTTGTTCCAGTTGTTCTATTTCTTGATTTGCTTCATCAAGAATTCTGGAGCCGTTGAAGGTCACACCTCCAGGCATCGCAATGCCTTCGTACTTCGATAAATTCTCTCCCCATTGTTTTTTAATCAGTGCGGTTGCGTATCTTTTTAGCCATCTGTCATTCCAAACATCTGTATAAACATCGGGGTCAAGAACCCTCATTGCCTCTACAATAATGAACTCACCAACAACTAATGCTTCATCCCAATCAATATCAAGATGAAGTTGGTTTTGATGTCTGTTAAATCTAATAGGAACTTGTCCAGTAATCATATCATTGACTAATTGAATATGACTTTGAGTCAATTCGTATGATAACATCTCTGTACTTCTTAAATTATAAACATCATTTAAGAACATTTGATATCTAACATCAAACATGTTTGTACTATGACTGAATTTTTCATAAAGAGGAATTACTCTTTTAATTCCAATTACTAAGTCATTAATAGGAATATATCGATTTGTAATATCGTCTTCAGTTATTTGGTGCTTGAGAAAAACATCCTCTACCGCATCAAAATGATAGTCACGATAAAACTCTAGTGCATCGTCTACACGATCTTCTACTTGTTCATCTGCGACATTTATTTGAATAACTGGAGAACCAAGTTTTCTAAGACAATATTCTTTAAATTCAGCTCTAGATGTAACTACGGCCATGTCATACCTCTCTTTTGATATGACTATTTATATGTTTTTTAAGTTAACCTTTTAATGGTTCTGTGGGTGGTGTAAAGTTTGCGGTATATCTTGCGAGGCCTTTGGTGAGTCGGAAGTCTTGAATATAACCATTAAAAACCGATGCAGCCGATCTATTAGTACCTATTCTCAAATCGGTGGATGTAAGATTTGTTGAGTGAGAATATGTCCCATCACTTTGTCCATTGACCCAAAGAGTCATTGTACTACCTGATCTCGTTACAGCAACATGATACCAAGTATTATCTGTCAGCGATATGCTACCAGTAATATAAGTTATATTAAATGATCCAACATAAAAAACATTGTTACTTCGATACTGAAGATTAAAACCTGTAGTATTATCTGTTGAAGTTGGTCTAGTATCAAAGATTAATTGGTTTGCGGTACTATCTGTTACATACACCCAACATTCAAATGTGAAATCGTCATTGTCAATTGCAGTAATATCGGTGTCTATATAATCTCCAGTTCCATCAAAATACATTGATTTTGTATCAGCAAACTTAACCTGAGTTGTTGAGCCAGTAGTGTTTCCAACAAGCTTTAGGTTAGAACTTTGCGATTTATCTATGATAGATGCGTCTGTTCCAGAAACAAGAAGCGAAGTGTTTGTGATTGCTGTAAGTGGGGCAGTTGGTGGGGTGAATGCTGATGTATATACAGCGGTGCCTTTAACTACTCTTAGATCACTTATATATCCATGTAGGTCTGAGTTGCTTCCAGCATCCCAACTACCTATTTCAAAATTTTCTAAAGATGTGGAGAAATCAGTTGAATTAGTAAATGCCGCACCTTCAGTTACGCCATCGACATATAATTGACAAGAATTATAACTATCTCTGACCAGAGCGATATGATGCCAGCCATTATTATTAATATTAGTTGTTCCAACACGAACTTCCGTATTATCCATCCACACTCTTACAACATTTGATTTAACACCGATAATAAATTTATTATTTGTTTGATATTGCGCTAAAAACGCATCGGTATAAGTTGTGCCATTTGATAGTATATACACCCAACATTCTACAGTAAATGCGCCATTGCCCATTATATCAACAGATGGGCCCTCAAGATGATCGGCACCTCCATCAAAATACACAGAGCCACCGTGTAATGATTTGGAATAATCTACATGATCGTATGGGTTAAATGGTTCTGTTTTAGTGTTACCCCCAATAGTAAAATTATTAGCAATATAACCTTTTGTAAACCCACTAAATACGTTTGAACTTTCAGGAGTTGTCGGAGAAGTAGGGACAGTAATAGATGTTACATCACCATAAAGTGCTTCTTTACTAATTTTTACATCATGCATATAACCTTGGAAGTAATTACCTAATGTACCAAAATTTCCTGTATCCGCTTCTGTTCCAAATGCAAAATGATTATTAGCAAACGACATTCCAGAAACGGAAATTCTACTTACCCTCGTTCCATCTAACCAACAAGAAAGATAGTTTTCTGAACTTCGTTCATATTCTACTACTAAATGATGCCAAGTATTAGCAGTAAGTGAAAATGTAATTTCTTTTGAACTTAGCCACTCAATACCATTATTGAGTAATAGAAAATCATTTGCACCTGATCCAGTAGAATTTGATCCTATTATAGAATTGGTTTCACCCGGCGTTTCATCATAAACCCACAACTCCATAGTAAAGTTATCACTAAGATTATCTCCTGTATTATCTAAGTTGTCAGCAATTATATCATCACGCAGATAATCACCTGATCCATCAAAATATATACTATATCCACCATGGCGATACGGACTAAACGTGCCAGTATGAACATCACCATAA
>Ga0213860_10000477_pt1 | contig 16068 bp, 20 predicted proteins | sample PICome_3_FD_160118 | JGI IMG/M metagenome (GOLD analysis project Ga0213860, IMG submission 160118) | Coastal seawater microbial communities near Pivers Island, North Carolina, United States - PICO550 | ecosystem: Environmental > Aquatic > Marine > Coastal | place: USA: North Carolina...
CGAGCAAAGTATCCGCATCTGAACAAACCAGACACGGCCTTCGACAAGGACAACCCAAAGTATAAGACTGAGTTGTTAATGAGCGCAAAGGATGCCGAGCCTCTTATCAAGTTGATGAGGGAAGCGGCAGCCGACAACTTCGGAAACAAGAAGAACATCAAGTTCGGCTTTTCCAAAGACGACGAGACTGGCGAAGTCAGTTTCAAAGTACAATCGAAATACCAACCCAAATATTATGACTCGCAAGGTCAAGTCATCGCTCCCTCAAAGATGCCCCGAGTGAGCGGTGGTTCAGAACTTAAAGCCGCAGGTATCCTAAACATTTATAGTGTTAGCGGCTCTCATGGCGTTGGTTTACTCCTTGATCGGGTACAACTGATTAAGGTCGTTGAAGGCTTCTCGGGGGACGGTGAAGGCTTCGATGCTGTTGAAGATGGAGAGTTCTCTATCGACGACGTTGACGACGTTGCTTCTAGTGACGTTGACGACAAGAAGGACTTTGATGACTTCTAACCTCCCAAGAAGAAACAAAGCCTTTTATCGGGGTCTGGCTAATGGATATCGGTCAGGCCTCGAAGAAACCATTGCTGAACAACTACGATCACACAAGATCGACGTCCTCTACGAGACTGACCGGATCAACTATGTCATTCCCTCTCGGGTTGCGAAGTACACGCCTGACTTCAAACTGCCCAAAGAGAATGGCATTTGGTTCCTCGAGACTAAAGGTATCTGGGCTGTTGCAGATCGCGCAAAGCACCTTCTGATTAAAGATCAACAGCCTGACATAGATATACGTTTCGTCTTCTCCAATAGTAGGGCGAAGTTATACAAGGGGTCGAAGACCACTTATGCAGACTACTGCGAGAAGCATGGTTTCAAATGGGCACACAAAGTCATTCCAGATGACTGGATAGCTGAGTGTGTCCAAGCAAGCGAGAGCGAGGGGTTGTCTTAGGGCAGCCCCTTTTCAATTCACGACAGGAGAGAGACTATGGAGATTGACAGAGATGTTGATGGAGCCGACTTTGTTCGGCATGAACCGTGCGATAAATGCGGCTCGAGTGATGCAAACGCATTATATACAGATGGTTCGATGTGGTGCTTTTCATGCTCCACTTACACATCAGGAGATCAAGAAGAAGACGACACTCCCCTACCACCTGGACAAAAACCGGATAAGTCACTTTTAAGCGGTTCGGTCAAGGAATTAAGGGCTAGACAGATAGATGAAGCGACATGTCGAAAGTTCGACTATCGCGTCGGGGAGTACCAAGGACAGACAGTTCAGATCGCTACTTACAAGGACAGGCAAGGTAAGCCAGTCGCGCAAAAGATCCGAACTAAAGACAAACAGTTTTCAGTAGTTGGAAATGCTAAAGAGATGGGTCTCTTTGGTATGCACCTGTGGTCTGCAGGTAAAAAGATCGTTGTTTGCGAAGGCGAGGTCGACACCATGACTACCTCGATGATCCAAGGCAACAAGTTTGCTACCGTGGGTCTTCCGCATGGAGCGCAGTCAGCCAAAAAGCATTTGTTAAGACACCTCGACTACCTCAACAACTTCGAAGAGATTATCTTGATGTTCGATCAGGATGAGGCAGGTATCGAAAGTGCAAAAGCATGTGCCGAAGTCTTGCCACTGGGCAAAACTAAGATTGCCGTGTTGCCACATAAAGATCCAAACGAGTGTCTCTTAAAGGGACAGTCAGGCGCAATCATTACAGCAATCCATCAGGCTCAAAGTTACAGACCAGATGGCATCGTCAGTATGGAGGATCTCAAAGATACCATTGCTGTTAAAGATGCTGAGTCACCAATCAAATACCCATATCAAAGACTAAACGAAATGCTCAAAGGGATCCGTACAGGTCTGATCACTTTAGCAGCCGGAAGCGGCGTTGGCAAAAGTACGTTGATACGAGAGTTTGCATATCGGATCCACATGGACGGTTTCACTGTGGGGATGATGATGTTGGAAGAGTCGACTAAACGAACCTCCCAAGGTTTGGTCGGCCTCCACATCAATAAGAACATCGTGATTGACGACGACGCTGCTACCAAAGAAGAGATCGAAGATGGCTTTGAAGACCTCCTCTCCCAAGGTCCGATATACCTCTTCGATCACTTCGGATCCACCGATATGGACACCATCGAGAACCGCATCAGATACATGAAGCACGGCCTCGGTTGTGACGTAGTCTTTTTAGATCATGTGAGCATTTTGATCTCGGGAATGACTGGAGAAACTACAAACGAGAGGACCATGGTAGACGCTATCGTCCACCGCCTTCGTGTTCTCTGTAGTGAGTTAGATCTTGCGCTCATTCTGGTGTCTCACCTTCGTCGTCCGAGTGGCGACACAGGTCACGAGGGAGGTGCAAAGGTATCTCTCGCACAACTCAGATCCTCACACTCCATCGCTCAGTTGAGTGACGGCTGTATCGGTCTCGAGGTTGATGCCGAGGATCCGACTGCAGGTCTAAGAAATCTTGTTGTCCTCAAAAACCGCTTCACTGGCGAGGTAGGTCCGGCAGGTCAACTCCAGTACGACAGAGATAAAGGGCGTCTTGTGTCGGTAGAAGACTTTAGCCCATTTTAATCAGGAGTATCTAATGAACGACTTAAAGCACAACAACTGGCAACAGAAAGAGTTGCCTTTCGCAATGACTGACGCAGAAATCAATAAGATGGCAGATGCTTATCTCGACTACACGTTGAGAACGTCTCTACAGGCATACAACTCCGTCAATCACTCGAAAAAGGAACGACAGATCCTCAAGGTAATTTTAGATTCAGGTGATCGAGGGATCATCAGTTCCGAAATACAGCAACGACTGCCACACATGCCGTATGGATCAGTCACATCAAGTTTTAAGAAACTCATGGACGATGGTGTCATTGAGTGTGTTGGTATCCGCAAGAACTTTCGCGGAAGAAATCAAAAAGTCTGGAGAGCGACAAGATGATCGATAGAGCAAGTGAAACTCACAACTACACCATGAACGAGTATCAGGCCGACATGGCTCATACAGCGATCTACCGAGACAAGATCATCTATCCGGCATTTGGTCTAGTAAATGAGGCCGGAGAAGTCGCAGGTAAGTTAAAGAAGATCATGAGGGACGAACAGGTGTCCGTAGAGGGCTTCGTGCTCACCGACAAACAAAGGGCTGCAGTAGCCGCTGAGTTGGGTGACGTTCTCTGGTACATTGCGGCTCTAGCAAAAGATCTCAATGTCTCTCTCAATGAGGTCGCAAAGATGAACATCGATAAACTACATGACCGTCAAAAGCGTGGAGTGATCGGTGGATCTGGAGATAACCGCTGAGATGGATCTTCGACCTAGAAAGCAACGGTCTACTCCCAACCATGGACAGGATCCACTGTCTTGTGTTGAGAGACATAGACAACAAAGAAGTCAGGCAGTTCGGTCCTGACGAGATAGATGAGGGTGTTCAACTCTTGGCAGAAGCCGAGGAGATCATTGGACACAACATCATCGACTTCGACATCCCTGCAATTCAACTCATATATCCCGACTTCAAACCGTCAGGCACGGTTACGGATACCTTGGTCCTATCTAGGTTGATCAAGCACGAGTTGTTTGCCGAGGATGCAGAGAGAGGCTTCAGTACAGATGACTTTCCTAAACGACTATGGGGCAGTCATTCTCTGAAGGCTTGGGGACTAAGACTATCTGACTTCAAAGATGATTATAGTGGTGGATGGGAAGAGTTCTCAGAAGAGATGCTATCGTACTGTGTCCAAGACACTAAGGTCACTCTTACTCTCTACAAGGCTCTCATGAAGACTGAGCCGAGTGAGCAATCGATCCACCTCGAACATCGTATGGCTGAGATCTGCAAAGAGATCGGCAACAATGGTTGGACTTTTGATGGTTCAGCGGCTGCCGAACTATACGCCGACCTCAGTCAGAAAAGACACGAGATCGAAGACAGTCTGAAGGATCTGTTTCCACCATGGGAAGTCACTGAAGACTTCTATCCGAAGAGAGACAACAAGACCCTCGGTTACAAAAAAGACGAACTGTTTGTCAAAAGAAAGACAGTCTACTTTAACGCCGGATCTCGTCAGCATATTCAGCGGTGCCTCGAAGAGAAGTACAACTGGAAGCCGAAGCAGTTCACTGAGAGCGGTCAGGCTAAGATCGACGAGAAAGTCTTAAATGCCCTGCCCTTTCCAGAAGCCAAGAAACTAGGCGAGTTCTTTTTGTTACAGAAGAGGATTGGCATGTTGGCTGAAGGTTCTGGATCGTGGATGAAGAAGGTCTCAGACGATGGCAGACTTAGACATACGATTGTGTCTAACGCTTGCACATCATCGAGAGCGGCTCATCGATCTCCAAACTTAGGTCAGGTGCCTAGTGCCGGATCTCCGTATGGCAAAGAGTGCAGAAGCCTCTTTGGTCCACCGAAAGGTTGGGTCTTATGCGGTACGGATTTGTCTGGGATTGAGGTCAGGTGTTTAGCCTCTTACCTACATCCTTATGATGGCGGTGAGTATGCCAAGCAGATCCTCGAAGGTGACATACACTCCTATAACCAGAGAGCGGCAGGTCTGGCGTCACGCAACCTTGCGAAGAGGTGGCTCTATAGTACCTTATATGGCGCAGGTGACTCTCTGATTGGACAGATAGCAGGTGGCAACGCCTCGCTCGGAAGAAAACTAAAGCAAAACTATGACAAGGCAGTCCCTGCCTTTGCGACATTGAAAAAGCGACTAAAGAATGCCTACGGAAGAGGTTACATCAAAGCCATTGATGGTCGGAAGTTACAGATACGCAGTGAACACCGCTGTCTATCACAACTTCTGCAATCATGCGGTGCCATTGTGTCAAAGCAGTGGGTGATGATGACCTACGATGAAATCAATAAACAACACGGCAACGACGCTTTTATCATGGGGTGGATCCACGACGAGATGCAGATCGCTTGCCGCAATAATGAGGTAGCAGAAAATGTCGGTAATATCGCTAGACGAATGGCGGAAGCGTCAGGAGTTGCTCTCGGACTTAAAATCCCCATCGCCGCAGAACATTCCGTGGGACAAACTTGGTTTGACACTCACTGAGGTCGATGACCACGTAACTAATCTTGTAGCCCTCTACATCGTTCTTGATCGCGCATGGCGTTCACCTTTCACAGTAAAGTCTGACTTTGCTCGTAAGGGTGCAATGCACGTAGCGATTGCGGCGAGTGAGGGCTTCATCACAACCAAAGTCGATACTGACACTTGGGGATCGCGTTGGTGCATCACCGAAGTCGGTATGGAAACAAAAGGAGAGGTCGATGAAGTCCTTAAAGAAATCCTTCCCCCACACAACCCTGCTAATTGATGGAGACCTTTATCTCTACAGGATCCTCAGTTCGTGTGAAACTGAGACAGATTGGGGTGATGACATATGGAGTCTGTCCACAGATTTAAAGGAGGCTAAGAAAGCCTTCGATGAGATGATGGAGTTCTTCAAACTCAAGTTACGAGGCGAAGAGATCATCATTTGTTTTTCCGGTCAAAACAACTTTCGAAAGTCGGTGGATCCCACCTACAAAGCGAGTCGAAAGAAGACCAGAAAGCCTATCGGTTATTCTACAATGATCGATTGGGTCGACGAGAACTATCAAACAATCCAAATCGATAAACTCGAGGCAGACGACGTGATGGGGATCATGGGGTCGGTTGAGGGGACAAAAGCAATCGTGGTGTCTGACGACAAGGACATGAAGTCCGTGCCGTGTCGCCTTTACCGACCACAGACCGACGAGCGTCATGAGATCTCTCTCGTAGACGCAGACAGACAGTTCTTTACGCAGACTTTGACTGGTGACGTGACAGACGGTTACGCAGGGTGTCCGAAGATCGGGCCAAAGACTGCAGAGAAAGTCTTAGGCATGACGCCAAACTGGAGGCTCGTAGTGAACGCCTACCAGAAAGAAAAACTTGATTACAACTATGCGCTCACTCAGGCGCGACTTGCTCGGATCCTTCGTTCCACTGATTGGGATGATGAGAAGGGTGAGGTGAAACTATGGGAACCTGCAGCATGACTACAAAGATGGAACAATACATCCTCGACAACTGGAAAGAATACGAACGCACTTGCAAGGCTGAGTGTAAAGCCGTGGCTAAACATACAGGCCACAAGCGCAATGTGTGGATGCAAGAAAGGAATGTCTACTATGGCAAGCCATCGAAGGCTCGACAGTATCCTCGAGACATTAAGACAGAAGAAAGATGTCTGCGTCTTGTTGATCTCCACAATGAAGGACACAGTTGGCAGTCTATCGCTGACATCGTGGGTTGGAGAATCCAAAACGTGGCAAGAGTCCTCAAGCAACGAGGATACACAGAACATGTCAAGTGATGATATCAGGACACCCGATCACTATGCTCAGTTTCCTATTGAGCCGATCATCTTTATCCAACGCAACCGCTTCGAGTTCTGGAGAGGCAACGTCATCAAGTACGTGTGTCGAGCCGGACATAAAGACGATGAGATCAAGGATCTAAGAAAAGCAATCAGATACATCGAAATGAGAATAAATGAATTAGAAGGGAAAGAAATAAATGAATAACTATCTACCTACGGACTATCAGGCGTTCATCCACACTTCACGTTACGCACGTTGGATTGAGGACGAAGGCCGTAGGGAAACTTGGGCAGAGACAGTAGATCGCTACATGACAAATGTAGTGGGAGACAAAGTAAAGCCAGAGATCCGCAACGAGATCGAAGAAGCAATCCTAAACCTCGACATTATGCCAAGCATGAGATCTCTCATGACTGCAGGTGACGCACTCGCTCGAGACAACACTGCAGGTTACAATTGTTCTTACACACCTATTGATCATCCAAGATGCTTCGATGAGGTGCTCTACATATTACTAAACGGAACTGGTGTCGGCTTCAGCGTCGAAGAACAGTTCGTCAACAAACTCCAAGGCGTACCACATACACTTTATGAGTCCGGTAACATCATTAGTGTCGCTGACTCAAAAGAAGGTTGGGCCAACGCTTACAGACAACTGATCGAGCAACTGTTCGAAGGTCGCATTCCTAAGTTCAATGTATCTCGAGTTCGCCCTGCAGGTGCCAGACTGAAGACATTTGGTGGACGTGCGTCTGGACCACAGCCACTTGTAGATCTGTTCGATCATACCATCGTGACTTTTCAGAAAGCAGCCGGAAGAAACTTAACGCCTCTCGAGGTCCACAGTATCATGACTAAGATTGGTGAGGTAGTTGTGGTCGGTGGGGTCCGAAGGTCAGCCATGATCAGCCTATCAGATCTCGATGATGTTGGGATGCGCGAAGCCAAGACTGGCGAGTGGTGGAATGACAATCCGCACTTTGCGTTAGCCAACAACTCAGTAGCCTACCAAGGAAGACCAAGTCACAAGCAGTTTACATCAGAATGGGATGCTCTTGTTGCATCAGGATCTGGTGAACGTGGCATCTTTAATCGCAAGGCAGTCCAAGATCGGTGTTTGGCCGATGGCAAGCGAGATCCAGAGGCTCTTTATGGCGTGAATCCTTGTGCTGAGATAGTATTATTGCCGCATCAGTTTTGCAATTTAACAGAAATTTGTGTCCGTCAAGGTGACACCATGGACGCGATCTGTCGTAAGGTTCGATTGGCTTCGATCTTAGGTACAATCCAAGCATCTTTCACCTACTTCCCCTACCTCCGTCCGATCTGGAAAGAGACTACGGAGAAAGAGGCACTCTTAGGTGTATCGATGACTGGGATAATGGACTGTGCTTTGACAAACGGCAAGCATCCAAACCTAGCAAGCAGACTCGATATGTTCCGAAGGATCGCTGTAGATACCAACGAGTTCTACGCCAAGCGATTAGGTATCAACAAAGCGGCTGCAGTAACAGCGGTCAAACCGTCAGGAACTGTTAGCCAACTGTGTGACACTAGTTCTGGAATACACGCTCGATATGCTGACTATTACATCCGAACAGTTCGAGGCGACAATAAAGATCCGTTGACGCAGTTCATGGTTGACCAAGGTATCCCAAGTGAGCCTTGCGTCATGAAGCCTGACCAAACGACTGTCTTTAGTTTTCCAATGAAAAGTCCTCAAGGATCTGTCACTAGACACGACATGACTGCAATCGAGCAGTTAGAGATGTGGCTGACATATCAGCGACACTTCACCTGTCATAAGCCTTCAGTGACTATCGATGTACTAGAGGAAGAGTGGCATGAGGTCGGTGCATTCGTTTACAAGCATTTTGATGAGATGAGTGGCGTATCGTTCTTGCCAAGGTTCGAGCACACGTATCAACAGGCACCTTATCAGGATTGCTCAGAAGTCGAGTACGAGGCGGCAAAACGAAAGATGCCTAGTCGTATCGACTGGTCAAAACTAACAGACTACGAGACAGAAGACACAACTAAAGGCAGTCAGACTATGGCTTGCGTTGGTGGGGTCTGTGAACTTGTAGACATCGAGGCAGCGTAAAGAGGGGCCCTTCGGGGCCTTTTCCACGACAACAGGGAAATAACAATAATGTTTACAGTAGAAACCGAAGACAACCACACAAAGGTTGTCGCTATGGACGCCACTGGAAAGCATGAAGACCTAGAGATCTATATAGAAGAAAATGGTCGCGTCTTCATACGACAGTGGGCTGAAGATCTAAAAGAGTTTCAAGTTCTGATACTATCTTTTAATCAGTTCTTGTCTCTAGTATCTTGCATTGACTCAGAGGACGGTATGTTTACCGTGGAGATCGGTACAAAAGGACCCAAGCAATGATTACTTTTTTTAAAAATGGTGAAAAGAAACCATCACTAGAGACCCTCCAAGATCTTGTGGATGGATATGTGGAACTCATACACATACCGAACAAGCCAGACTGGCAAATGCTAGTCAATGAAGACGGTAGAATGAAACAACTACCTTATAACGAGGAAGCATCAGAATTATGTGGCAGACCAATCGTAGGCCATGCAGTCATATTGAAGGGTGATGCTAGATTGACTTAGATGTGGTGGGGGAACGGCTGTCCAGACTAGCCGATCACACTCGTTCCCCCTGATACCGAAGTATCTATAGATACATAGTAACTTTACACACATTTGCCAACAAAAAACACTGATCAACGGTAAGTTCTGTTGACCAGTGCTAAGTTATTAGAGAGATACGGATCACCGTTCCTTTCTCTGGGTTGCCAGATCTATTGCACCATCTGTTGTGCAGCGATCTGTGTTTTTTTGACTCTATTGCGAAAGCCGTTCTCGAAGTGTTTCCACGCCTCGATACGCTTGTAAAATGCCAGACGGTTCTCAGAGAACTTCTTGATGAACTCTGTCTGATCCATAGCGTTGATTGCAGCGACTGTCTTGGGTCCTATCAGGCCGTCGACTACTGTACCTGCCGTTTCTTGGGCTATTTTCACACTGCGTCTGGGACCCGAGTGAACTGCAAGATCGAATAAAAGGAGGTCGCAACCGTCCTTGAGTTCGTCTGCGCGTACTCGCGCCCAGTATCGCTCTTTGTATATCGGAGCCACGTCATCAATAGTCAGGTTCTTAATGTCTTCTTTAGTGACCTCTCGGCCTACCCAGTTCTCATAGGTTTTCTTAGTGACTCCAAAATTAGTCGCGCCACCGTTGTCGCGAGGGTCATCAACATAGCCCCCTTCTGACTTGAGTATCTGTGCTAGACACTCGGTCCAGTTATCTTTCATATTAATACATCCTATTGCAAAGGTTGGTTGGACAAAGAAGAAGAAGCAGACAAGCCACCTCATCATCTATTGAAACCTCGCATCGCTCGAAAACCGAACGAACTAGCGATTGAGGCATACATTCCCCACGTCACCCACTGAGGGCATTTCTGCAAGTTCTCGAAGCCCTGTTCCATAAATGGTTGAAGTGAAGGGACGAAATTGGCTGCCAGAATTAAGACAAAAACACCTGTCCAAAGTTCATCTTTATAGCTGTCTTTCGAGGCGTTTATGGCTGCCTGTTCCCAGTTGATCTCACCAGTGGCGAGTTTCATCTTAGTCTCAGCCTCGGCTGCTTTCACCTTTGCTTTACTATCAATGAAGGTCGTGGCGAGGTTTGCCACGCTTGTTACTATTCCTAGCATTTGCTTTCCTTTACTGTGTCGTGAAGAAGTAGAGAGCGGCTCCGGCTGCTGCTATGCCTATTGTCACAATACCTGCAATCGTGACCGCTTCGATCATCTCTTGTCTTTCTCTCTCCGCACGTAGACGCTCTTCTTTTCTTTTGCGTCTCGCTTCTGCCTGATAGTTCATCCAGTCTTCCTTTAGACCTGCGCGACCTTGGTAGATCATCACCTGTATTAATTGCTCTTCAGTCTCTTTGATTTTCTCGAGCGCAAGGAACTCTTCAAGATCTTGCGCCTGAGTGTTTTTTAACTGAGCCATGAACCCAGTTCTCTTTTTATGCACCTTCTCCTCAAGAGCCGATTTGCTTGCAACTATCGTCCCGATCTGTGATGCACAGTCGGCTAAAGATCTCCCATTTTGTAGAAAACTTTTGACGGTGGTGAAGGCTGCGTTACAAGCGGCTAACTCCGCTAACATCTATATAATCGCCGCCACTCGTCATTAGGGTGTTTCTTGTGCAGCTAGGTGTGCAGCGTATGCGTCTTTACATGCCTGAGTAAATACCGGTGTGCAAACCGCAGCCACATCGTCGTCTTCTGCTGATAGGTCAGCATCTGGCGCGACTAAATGACGGTGGAACGAGCGGCTTATCTCTTCGTTGTCACGCTTGATAATGGTTGCAGTGCGTACCTGTACTACTGAATATGTACCATTGTTCACGACTTCTATTTTGTCGTTTATGGTTTCTTCTGTTAGCATTTTTATCTCCTATGCTATTGGACTGACTACCCATGATCCACATGGGGTGTTAAATTTAACCGTGATGGTATGTTACTGTAAACCTAACTCTTTTCCCTGATAAATTTGCATTACTTAATGCGTTTACACCATCTGTTCTAAAAATTACTCCATTACTATAGTTTATAGCTGCGGTTAAAACTTGACTTGAACTATAGTTGTCTTCTGTAACAACACCTCCAGTAGCCGACCCATTAGGGTCTGCGGTAAAAGGTAATGCTAGTCTGGCAAGACTTGTATTAGAAGTGCTAGGCCACAGAACATTAGCTGTTGCAACAACCAACCTTCCTACTTTAGTATAAACATTACTTATAACACTAAAACTTAACCCAGCCCCACTACCATCTGTCACATTCCAAGTTCCCTCTTCGTAATCTTCCAACTTATTAGCCGACCCAGTGCCGCCAAGGTAGACACCGCCAGAGAGCCAGAGGTCTTTGAAACGCATTCCATCATAACCAAGGTCAATAGCATTATCTCTTGCTGCCCCTGTGAGTGTGACTGGTCTTACTATACTGTTGCCAAACCCAAGAAAGGCATCTGTACCTTCATGTGAGCCAATGTATAAAACATTACCATCATTCCCAATACCTCCCACAAGAGTAGAACCAGAATAAAATCTAAGCATATCACCTGAATTGGTAAGACGACCAAGATTTAAAGCAGCGGCAGAATCCGCAGCATGATTTGATACACCGTTAGCCCCAAACGCTGAACCTGCAACAGTAACAGTGTTTGAATCTTTGCCAATCAAAGTGGTTCCAGTACTGTCGATACGTGAGGCCTCAAAATTAGCAGAACTACTAGAAGACACATTAAATTGCATATAGTAAGAGCCGCCAACACTACTGTCTGAGCGAAGCATAATTTGTCCGACGTCAGCGACACCAATACCTGATGGGTCATTTGACCTCCATTGTAAGCCGCCAAGAACTTGATTAGAAGTTAATGAAGCATCTGAAGACTCCAACTTTATAATAGCAGTTTGGTCTTTTAGATGAAGAGTTTCTGTTGGACTTACACCAACTCCAACATTCCCAGTAACCTCTACACCAGAAGATGTAGTCTCAAACTTTTTAGCGTTGTCGTAGTAAAGTTCTACTGCACCATCAGTTAGAAAACGCCCCATGCTTTCAGTGGTGCTTTTGTTTAGTAATATACCAGTGCCATCAGTAGTAATACGCAATGGTCCGTCACCAACATCACTTATGTAGCTATGCGTACCGTCATGGTAAATTTGAAGATCATCACCATCGCCTAGACGGATCTTGTCGTTATCTCCAAGATCAACGGTCTGTGCGTTGGCACTGTCAATGGTGGTGGTTGTTCCAGAAACAGATAGATTGCCTCCGACTGATACGTCACCACTAGCCGTAAGGTCATCAACGGTAAAAGTGCCGCTGATGTCCTTGTCTGCACTGTCTGCTAAGTCTCTTGCTCTAGTCATGTTAGTTAGCCTCCAATGCTTCTAATCGTGTTTCTATGTTGGATAGACGTTGTTCTGTTGCTGCACCAATGAATGATAGTAACTCAGGGTAACGGATACCCATGCGTGTGCGCTCTGTTACGCCTTCGGGTGCTTCCTCTTGTGTGTCGTAGGTGTCAGTGCGTGTGTAGGCGTCTTGCGCTTCTACGGCCTCAACAGCCTCTGTAACAAGATTACCTTCTTCGTCATATACTGCGTCTTGTGCTTCTACCGCCTCAACAGCCGCAACTTCTGTCTGTGTTTCCCACCAAGTTGTGCTGATGAAGAACGCATAGTTCCCTGCGTCTAACCCTGCATCTGACATTGCTGTTTCTACTTGTTGAGCAATGACACCAGTGTGTGTTCGAGCAGCATCACCCTTTTCAGTAACACTGTCATTCCACTTAAATGTTTTGAACAGCTTGCTAATTGCTTTGGCGGCTGTAATCTCTGCGTCTGTTAGTGATGCAATGTTTTGCTTTTCTCTTTCATCTGAAGTCTGGATTGTGCCGTTGGTTGCAAATATGTCATCAAAACGAACTGATGATGAACCTATATCTTTAGTGTTATCTTGATTTGCCCCATTTCCATCAGTAGGTACAAAGGCAGAAGCATTTCCAAATTTTATACCTGCTGAAGGACCAGTTACAAAAAGATTACCACCATTAGCCCCAAGACTCCCCACTTCAGTACCGTCTTGGTAGACTCTTATAGCTTTTCCATCATCATTAGTTCTATTTACACTTAAAGGTACTCCACCTGCACGTATAAATTCTGCGTTTCCAGTTGGATCTAATCTAATTCCTGAGACTGAAAAAGTAGTTGAAGTTTTGCCAACTAATAATCTACCGCTGCTATCTATGTCTGCTGCACGAGTGTTGCCACCATTCACATAAAAACGTAAATCATTTCGACTGCGTATTTGTGCTGAACCTGTTGTGTCAACTAGGTTTATTTGCGCTTCGGTGTCGGTAGATTCAAAAGAAGCTACAACATTTGCTGTACCTGAATTAATGTCGAGAGTATTTCCGTTAGTTTTTATGCCGCTAGAAAGGTAGAGGTCTTTGAAGCGAGTAGAAGAGCCGCCAAAATCAACATCAGCATCCGAAGCTGCGCCAGTTTTGTCTGAAGGAAAAATAGCACCATCACCACCTAAAAGCCCAGAGCCTGTGGTTGCTGCGCTTCGTGGGTCTAACGTAATGGCAATTTTACCGCTAGAAGAAGAAATACTCCCCACCAAATTGCCAGATTGCCTAAAGGTAAGTATGTCACCGTCTGAGTTTCTATTAAACTGACTGTTACTTGCGCTACTTACGAAAAGCCTACCATCACCTTTAAGTAGATGACCTGTATCAGTATTACCATTTCCAGGTGTTGGCGCAGTAGCCCCCACCAAAAGATTACCGCTGTCGATGCGCATGGCTTCTGAGCCATCAACTTCAAACCCTATAATAGATGATGCTTTTTCATTATCTCTATCGGCTCTAATTGTGATGTCACCCCCTGCGCCACTAATCTCGCACTCAGGCGTTCCAGACGCATCGCTGTCAGTAAAACGTATTGTTGGGGCTGTGCTTTCCAAATCAAGAAGAACAGAAGGCGAGCTAGTTCCCACGCCCAAGCGATTATTCGTAGCATCGAGTGTTATACCTGCAGTCAACAAGTGTGCATCTACGTCACTGTCGGAATAACTACCAGAACCACCACTCTGGATATAACGAGCGTCTGACTCTGCCTTAGTATAGGCACTATCGATAGGCTCAAATCGAGCGTCTGCGTCTGTCTTGGTGTAGTGGGTTGATAAAGCAAAAGTACCGAAGGCAATGATGTCAACGATGTCGTTTGCTGCCGCACCGGATGCTAACACGATGTTAGTTCCTGAAGTCGCAGTGAAATCTGTACCAACTAAAAGTTTAACACCGTTGAGCCAGACGTCTACGAACCCTGCATCGTAAGTCACTGCAAATGTCGTTTGCCCTGCAGTAGCCGTATAGGTTTGTCTCTCAGTAGTACCATTGACCGATGACCCTGCATTCGTCCATCCACCGGAAGCATACACTTTCATGGTGTCTGTGGTTGTGTCGAAGTAAAGATCTCCTACGTCCAAAGCAGATCCGTCAGGGTCCTGAGTTGGAGCGGTTGCTGAAGCACCTAAGTACTGGTTCTGGAAGGTAGACAAAGATGCTGCCGCTGAAGTCGCTGATGCAGCCGAGGCAGTCGCTGAAGTCGCACTATTTGTAGCCGAAGTTGCACTATTTGTAGCCGACGTTGCACTAGCAGTTGCTGAATTTGAACTATTGGTCGCGAAAGTCGAAGCATTGTTAGCGTGTTGTAACGCTGAGTTTCTATTAGCTAACGCTGCTTGTTCGTGGACGGACGCAGTGTTTGCGTGAGTGAGCGAAGTTGAAACGTGAGCAGACGCTTGTTGCGAATAACCTAAAGCAGTTGTTGCTGCAGTTTCAGCATCATTTTTCGCTTGAGTTGCTGACACGTCTGCAGCATTTGCCGATACGGCACTTGCAGACGCTGCACTAGCTGAATTTGCACTACTAGTTGCTGATGCAGCCGCATTTGTTTCTGATGTAGCCGCCTGTTGAACACTAGATTCTATCGCTGTACTGCTACTGCTTGGAATACCTATTTGAGAATAAAAAGATGATGACATGGTTGTTAGTCTCCGTAGACTACGGTTGGTCTCATTACCTGATTGACGCCTGACTGTTCTGCAGAATAACTCTGTTCTTGAACTTCAGCGAGAAACTGTCCTGACTTCTGTTCAAAGATAGCGGCACGTTCATCCATAAAGTAGTCTGCAGCATATGAGAGTGCAGTGTAGGTGAGGATGTCTGAGGCTGTTTCAGTCAGTGCGTTGGTGTCAGTGTCTGTGGCAAGAGTGGGGAACTCAGCATAGTAGTCTAAGTATACTGTTCCTGTAGTAGGTTGTGGGTGGAGTAAGACTGCAACACTCTGGCGACACATCTGTCTTGGAGTGCCTAGTTCTCCAGTCTTCTGTGCTTGCAGCATCTCATGGTGAGGTATCCGTGTAAGAGCGTTACCATCTATGTAGATGCTTATGATTTCTAGTAGATTGGAAGGTAGAAATATCTGTGAAGTCTGACCTGATATGGCGTAAGTATGTTGAGCCTCCATTGCAGGGGTTCTCATTATTCTCTGTATTCTAGTCGTTGCTTGATCAATGAATGTATCAGCAAGAGAATCAGGGCAGTCACTACGATTTAGAAGGGCCTGAAAGTGTGCCCTGATTTGTCCTTTATTCATTTAGTACCTCTATTTCTTAGGCTTCTTCTTTTTCGTATACAGCCTCATTGTTAAACCTTCCGATCAGTTGCCATGAACATGTCGAGGTTTTCTTTTTTCAGTCTAGCGACAATCTCTTTGCCTGTAGCTTCCCAAAGATTGAAGCCTTCTCTCAACCACTTCTCAACTATGACAGTCGGGATTGAGGCTACTCTATGGAACTCGCCCATAGACTTTTTTGTACTTTCGTTTCGAGCATCTTTCAGATCATCTAGGAATTGTTGGGAGATGTTCTGGGTGTGCTTTCTTGTGACTTCACCAAGTTCGAATATGAAATCCGTGTTTGACTGTGTGAGGTCATTAATCTTTTCTTTTGTGGATTCTAATAACATTTAGCAAACCTTAAAAATAAAAAAGGACCGCACTAGACCAC
>Ga0213860_10000479_pt1 | contig 16006 bp, 23 predicted proteins | sample PICome_3_FD_160118 | JGI IMG/M metagenome (GOLD analysis project Ga0213860, IMG submission 160118) | Coastal seawater microbial communities near Pivers Island, North Carolina, United States - PICO550 | ecosystem: Environmental > Aquatic > Marine > Coastal | place: USA: North Carolina...
ACACTATTAATAATTTCATTAAAGACCTTAGTTTTACCCACTAATGGATCATCAGATCCTTTCCAATTAGAGTGCCAGTTAGTAGCAGCACGATAGTGGAGGAAATTGCCATCAAGATGTAGTTCCATATTATATCCACCAGCATCTTTTTGCAAATCAATATCATTATAATGAGTTGGATACTCAGGACATTCATCATTAGTTTTCTTCATCACAACACCAGTATTTTTAAAATACAAATATGTGTGACCACCAACATCAGTCATCTCACCTTCAACAATACCATCAGAGAAATCAATATCTTTATCCTCAATCTTAGGCATATTGAAGAACATAATACCGTTCCACATATAAGTTACATGTCCTCTGACTTGAGGAAGACCTGCAATGATTGCGTCTTTCATATAATCTTCAATATCAAAATCATCAATGAGGAACATATCAGAATCTAAAAAGAGTACAATATCTTCCTCATGATTGGTTTTAATAATATTATCATAAGTCCACTGAACAGTATCAGCACAAGCTTGTGCTGGACTCATTGGTTTATCTGCAGCAGGTTTACGATAATATTCAATTTGATTTAAAGAGCAAGCGATCTCAAACTGTTCTGTGATACTAGGATCAACAGAGTCATCCACAACATGAAATTTATATTCATGTTGTAGAAACTTATTAAAAAGTTTCTCTTGGAGAAGAACAAAGTCAGGTCGATTTACGACAGAAGTAAAGATATGAATCATAGTTGTTTTGCCACCCAGTCCTCAAGTTTTACAGTTGGTTTCCATCCAAAAGCAGAACATAGTTTTGAATTATTAGCAAGACTATACCGTGTTTCTGCTGGACGTGGTGGAATTGTTGTAGTGTTATCAGAGATCATTGCAGCAAGTTCATTCACCGAATAATTTCTACCACATCCAACATTATAAACCTCACCATAGAAAGTGTCTGGAACATCAGTAGTAGCAGCCAAAAAGTTTGCATTTACAACATCACCAACGTATGTGAAATCTCTACGCTGCTCACCATCACCAACAATAGTCAAAGGTTCTCCAGCAGCACGTTGACGCAAGAAGATCCCTACAACTGGCGCATACTGCCCTCTAAGAGGTTGACGCTCACCATATACGTTGAAATATCTAAAGATAACTGTATTAACTCCATGCAGTTTTGTATACATGGTGCACAGTTTCTCTCCATTTGTCTTAGAGATTGAATATGCATTCAGACAATCATCAGGTTGTGTCTCTACGTTAGGTACTTCATTCTTTAAACCATAAGCAGAAGATGTAGACGAATACATTACCTTCTTCACACCTGCTTCACGAGCACACTGAAGAACTGTACAAGTTCCTACTGAATTAATACTTACTGCTTGAATGGGATTTTTGATAGCAGGTTGAATACGTGCTTCTGCTGCGATATGAAACACATAGTCTACACCTTCATAAAGTGGGCGAGTCTTTTCATAATCACGAATGTCATACTTATAGTTCTCTGCCTTTGGATTCCAATAGAATTCATCATGAGCATCAGAATATTCATTATCAATTACTACAACTTCATGCCCTTCTTGCAGAAGTCTATCTACCAGGTTTGATCCAATAAACCCAGCTCCTCCAGTAACTAACGATTTCATACTACTCTCTCCGGTAAAAAATATTGTTTGTTATAGTTAAAACACTCTTCAGTAGGATAACTTGTAAGTGGATTAACTGTTCCATGATATCCACTCGTTTGGAAAAAGAATGGATCATCAAAGGCATAAACATTGAACCAACGCTGGACTTCAGCAAATCCAATGTCTTGATAATCTTCAATTACATATCCGGCATGATATGTAATCCTCTGGCACATTCTAACATATTCTTCAGTAAGATACAATACTGAATGTCCGCCAAGCATATTATGTGTTCGATACAAGTCATCTTTGACGTGCTCATACTGAACGTAAGGACCAGAATGACCATTCATCCTACCCCAAGATGAAATACCAAGATACACAGCATCAGCATCATCTGGAACTTCAATCTCTGGACGGAAGTTCTTGATCATACAATCATCCTCAAAGAGAACAAAAGGAGGATCAATTTCACTAAGTCCTTTATGGTGTGCAGCAGAACATCCAGCAACTGGACGATCTGGACGAGGAACACCTTCTACTCGAATGATATGTTTGAACCCACATTCTTTGAGAATCTTTTGCATATTCTCATTCTTTTCAACATGCTGCTCAAGGTTCATATAAACAGCAGGGATATCTCTAAGATCTAAGTTCATCGTGATTTTTCTTCAAAGCAATAATTTTTGGTTCATATGGATATTGAGGATTACCCATAAACTCTTCAGCAAAACAATAAGATGGAGTCAAACTCAATGTAGGTGGATTATCAATCAGGTATCGATTCATCTGAGACTCATCATGCCACAGAGCTATCACACCATTTTCTAAATCTTTTGATACACGGTCTGCTAGAACTTCAGACATTTCTAGAAATCTTTCAGTCTTACCACCGTTAAATCCACCAGCATAGTAAAGTTCACCCTCATCACCAGGAGCAACATAAGCAAGACTCTTGGGATTTCGATCATATGATCTATCTTTCGGTTGATAGAAAGATTGGTATGGATGCATAGTTGCGACAAGATCACTAAGAACTTCATCACCCACCTTATCCACAATACCCATATCTACATCAAAATAGAAGCAATAATCAAACTGAGAGATGAACTCTTTCTCTCTCATAAAGTAATTATACCTCTTCAAAGTAGGCATTGGCCAAGGTTCGTGATCGACCTGAGCAATCCTTACATTATCAGATGATTCTTCAATCTCATGATCAGTAAAGAGGAGACATTGAATCTCATGACCTTCCAAAAAGTTCTCTTCAATATTATTAAGAAGTCGCTCAACAAACTGAATGTACTTGTTTGTTGCGATAGTCAGAATACAGATTTTCATTTCTTTTTAATATAAAGTGCATCTCCCCATGTGTAGTATGACTCTGGCCATTTAGTTTCCACTCGCTCAAATCCATACTCACCAAGGAACTCATCTAATTCCCCAACCATAGCATTGCCTTCATAAACCTCATCACGATTCACTTCACAATAAATGTAATCAATCTTTTCAAGAGTTTTCTTAGCACCCTTAAAGACTTCAAGTTCATATCCTTGAACGTCAATATTGATCATATTACAATTACCAATATCATAATTATCAAGAATATTAACTTCAACATCTTCGGTCCCTTCAAAAGAAACATCTGGATGAAGTTCAAGATGTTGTTTAGGTTTTAAAATAGAACTACTCTGAGCAGAATTACTACTAAGGTACATAGTAGCAGTACCTACCTCACTACCAAGAGCAACATTATGAGCCTGAATATCGGCATTAATATCTTTTGATTTTTCCTGAAGAACATTCCAATTACATGATAGTGGTTCAAAAAGAACCATCTCCTGCACACCCCTATTTACATAGTCTAGAAGTTCTTCTCCATAGTGTGCTCCAATATGAACAACACCCTTTACATCCATACTATATTTGGCATGAATTTCTGAAAAATGTATTAGCATCTTATTTTGAAATAATGTTAGCGATTTGATTTAATGTACCATCCCAGGTCAAGTACTTCTCATATACCATTCTACCATATTCTAGATAGTTTTCATACTCACCAGAATCCAATATAGCATCAACCTTTGCTGGAATTGTATCTATATCATCAGAATGAACCAATAGAGCAGCCTTTTCCCAATCAATCACATCCTCAAAAGGTAACCAGAATACATCACTGATGTAGATTGGAATAGATCCCAATTGCATAGTCTCATACAATCTAAAAGATGTAGGACCATATCCTCTTGGAGCAAGTCCAAAAACAGAATCCTGAATCACGTCCCTGAACAATTGAGACATATTACCACCAGAATGATTCACTTCAAATCTATAACCTGGGGTTCCCATCAACTTATCACATAGAATTTTACGCATGGAGTGCGTATCATTTCTTCCAACAAATCCAACTTTATTCATCCTCTGTTCTTTTGGAGAACTTGGATGTGGATCTGATAAAAGAGGGATTGGAATATACTCCTGAGTATCTGCTCTTGGCGACTTGGGAGAGTTGGAAGCAGCAAAAACCTTACAGTTATCAATCGATACTAAAGTTCCATCATCATATTGTACTACAGTAAAAAACTTTTTATCAGGATACTTCTTAGGAAGTTCATCTACCCATCTCTGCATTTCAGCAACGCTTGCAGCATCATTACCCCAGTTGTGGGAGCAATGATGCTGTGTCCACTGAATAGGAATGTAAAGATAATCACTATCAATATCCATTGTAGTGAAATACGAAAATGCTCTTTCTTCAATCAAAGGATTCAAACCTTGATGAGGGGGATATGCAAATGTATTTTTAGGAATCCACTGTTGTGGAGTATCAACAACTTGAATCATAAGTTTTTAATTGCAGTTTCATAAAGTTGAACAGACCGATCGGAATTACCACCACAAGAATGCCAGTTACTATCTGGTCTAAGTCTGTGATTATGTCTAAGACCTTCGACTACTTTAAATTTATTTCCACTCTTCAACCAGAAATAAAATACGGCTGCAGTATCAGCATGAAGAAGAGGTGTGGATGGATCGTTAAATGGTTGCTCTAAACACTCAAGATATGTATTACGATTAAAAATGTAGTTACCAGAATTTACAAACCAGTTAAACCACTCAACACCATCGTTCAAAGCTTTTTTAGATTCTTCAATCCCAATTAGATCATAACCAAAATCATAATTAGAAATATTTTCATAATCACTAGCACTATCATTCTTACAAAAAAGTTTTTGTGGTGAGAAGCAAATGCTAGGATCATCATCAGGAATATTTTTGATTAGTTCATAACTTTCCTCAAAAGGATGGTTATCACTATCTAACAAATATACCCAGTCATTTGTACAATTATTGACTGTGATATACTTGTTCCTAAAAGCACCAACATTTTCAGTATTCAAAAATGCTTTGATCTTTGGAGAATCTATTTTCTTAATGATAGAAACTAAATTTTCAAAATGACTATCAGATGACCTGTCATCATTAACAACAATTTCATCAATAAAATCATCATCTAATGCATACTTAATACAATCTTCAAAGTATTGTGATGTATTATACTCTGGAATAGCAAGGCTAATTTTTTTCATTCGTAATCAAGAATAGATTGTACTGTTTTAGTATTCATATAATCTTTCAAAATCTTTGCATTTGGAACAACACAATGACCACCAATCTTCTTAGTTGAATATAAAACTGGACGAACCACATTATTCTTATTCAACTTACTATATCCTTCATTATATGTTTGATTATAAAGAGTCATTACTTCTTCAAAATCAATATCTTCTTTCTCACAAACTTGAGCAACATCTGCATGAAAAGCAATACAGACACCATAATATGTTGTGTCTAAAAGTTTAGCATACTCAGTAGTCTTACTATCTTTACAGATATGACTCTTTATTCCCAGAGTGAGAAGATGCTGCTTATACAATTCAGCAGCTTCAAAATCTTCTGGACCAATGTACTTCAAAAATGTTTTCATACCTACATCCAGATTAGGATGCAATCCTCTCATAGGAGAATGACATACCTTACCACCAACAAGTTTTGTAGTTCCTGGAGCAACTGTAGAATGAATAATGGTATATTCAGGATTTGCTTTTGCAATATAGTCCTGGACAACTTCAACAAAATTATCAATAAAAGGAATACAAATATTGAGGATATCAACTCCTTCAATATTATCATTAAAGTCTTGGAAAGGATCTACAACTGAAATCTCAAATCCATCAAATGATTGATATACTTTTGCAATGCTACTACCAATCTCACCATATCCAATAATTCCAATCCTTACCATACACATACCCCTTTTGTATAATATTCTACCACTTCTTGAATCACTTCGTCAACACCCTTTGTAGGTTTCCAACCAAGTCTTTCTTTGATCTTTTCACTATCAGGAATCTTCTCAGGTGCTTCTGCAAACAGAGGACCATGTAGTTCCGTTGGATCAACATGAGTGATATTAGAATCTGTTTTAGTAATTTCTTTTACCTTCTCAGCAAGATAAAGAATGGTTCTCTCATTCACTTCATTACCAATATTCCATTCTTCATTCCAATCAGTATCTTCAGCAACACTAGTCAGATAAATTCCATCAACAATATCCTTTACCCAAGTAAAAGCTCTGAGTTGAAGACCATCATAATAGACAGTGATATCTTCATTATTCAACGCTTGATGAACAAATCTTGGAAGAACAAATCCACCATCAGGTAATTGATACTCACCAGTAACATTAAACGGTCTAATAATTTGATATTTAAAATCGGAATTGATTCTACCTTGATTGACTAGTACAATTTCGGACAAGAGTTTAGCGATTGCATATTCATTTCTTACAGTAAACTCCCCATGAAGAACCTTATCATCTTCCTCTTTGAGATAACTCTTCTCAGCACGATGTCCATAAATTTCAGATGTTGAAATAAAGACTAACGGACAGTTATTATGTTTAGCAGTATTAATTGCCCAATAGATATCATCAAGAATGATTCTAGCCATGTTACCAGAGTGCTTGAGTACACCCACTGGTCCAACTGGAGAAGCAAGATGAAGAACAAGATCTACCTTTGGTAGAGTTTTATAATCAACATCTAAAATATTTTCGCTTATAACTTGAACTCCTTCAAGCAATTCATGATCAGTAGGTATGGCATTTGTAGACATATTATCTACAACACAAACATCCCATCCAGATCCTTTCCATTTCTCTATACAATGGGCACCAATAAATCCCAATCCTCCGGTGATCAATACCTTTTGTTTTGACATAAGACAATCACTTTGTAATTTTTTGCTGTAAGATACTTATTATATATTTTGCTCTAGCAGACGTGGTTCCGAAGTTTAGTAACCACTCCCTTTGCTTCTGAAGCATATCCAAATATTCATTAGTAGGTTGATTATTAACAACTAATCTACTAATCAAATTCTTCAATTCATTGGGGTTTGAATATGAAAAACATGGAAGTTCTTGTGGAGAACATAGAGGTGGTTTTCTATCATAATCTTTGAACAGAAGTAATGTTCCTGCTGCAATAATCTCATAGTGCCTCAGACAATCCCATCCACCTTTTTTACAAGTTGGTCCAAACCAAGACTTAGAAATATCATCATAATATTCTTCCTCAACAGTAAACTTATGATGTGCAAATCCACCGCCAGTTTCAGGATTACTACCAAAGATAGCCATCGAAGGAGCAGTCTTAGGAAATAGTTGATTCTTAATCGAAAAATCTACTTCACGAATTCGTTCTTCAGGAATTCCAAATCCAGTAGGAAAAATACTATCATCACTAGTATCAATCAATTCTCTCTTAAAACAATTTGAAAATTGATTTCCCTGAACTCTCTCACCATCATGAATCATTTGTACAGGGGCTCCACCATACAAGTCATGTCCATCAATAATCCAAATATTACCATCTGCCAGGTGAGAAAACTCTTCAGAATTGGGAGGTTCATTATACATATGACCATCCCCGTATAGAATACAATCAAACTTTTGATTTTCAATATCTCTATCTGAAAGATCTTCTATTGGAGTAGTTAGTAATGAAAAACCTCTTCCATGTAAAGAGTCTTTAGGACTATCAGAAAAATCATGATACATAATCTTCTTGCGAGGATAGTCAACAAAGTCTTTCCCAAGCACCGTTCTCAATCCATGAAGCAATGAAACTTCCAACAAATCTCCCTGCTTCTCAGGATGTTTGGTTGTAATAAACAAAATTCTCATTTCAAAACTGCTCCACAATTTGCTTACCTTCAATCATGGATGATCCAGATGGTCCAGATCCAGGTCGATCAGTTTGATTGTACATAATACTAAGATCTGAATGATTCCAAGGAGCCCAAGTAGAACTAATTTCTTCTCTTGATTCACCTAAAGTCTTATCCCATTCAGGATAATTTTCTTCAGGTAACAGCTGAACAGCAGCATTTGAATAATTATTATTCCACTTTCTTCCCCAGAACTGACCTGAAAGAACGGCACCAGGAATATTGAGAGGAGATTTCCAACTCATATCATAGTCACCTTCTAGACTTTCATAAATTGCATAGTCTGCTTTCTTGAGTCGATAAACCCAATCACGGTCTTCCCAACCACCATTAGTAAACCTTTGATCCCACCAACCAATTTTACGAACAAGCTCTTTAGCAAATCCCATGAATCCCACATTATAAAGAAGAACACATGCATAACCATTCTCTAAAAGATTGATCATCTTTTCAACTTCTTCTACTTTAGGATTCGTTCTATCATTAATTAGAATGACCCATTCTGATGGTGAAGTTGCTACTGAATCATTAATAAGTTCAGAATAAGATTCATAAATCTCAGGATGTCTATCAATTCTATTATTCCAATGAACTTTATACTTATCTTCTAATGGTTTCAATGCTTCCATCTGAGCATTAGTAACATCTCTACTACATCCACAATGCAAACAGATTGTAAATTCTTTAATCTTTTCCATAATTTTAAACTAAAATAAAACGGTTTTCATCAGTAACAACAAAGTTAATATCATCACCATCATTACGATGCTGCCAGTATTTTTTCGATGTATGTGGATAATAAACGGTTGTAGCATCAGACAACCAAGCAGACCACCAGGAGTATGATGATTGAGACATCGCTATTGTTTTATAAGATGATATCTCAACAAAGTCTTGCCATTCAGAATTTGATTTTACCTGACATCGAAAAATCCCACTAAGTTCTTTTATATAATCACTATTAGGACTATCAGTATATATTACCGGAATTTTATTAGATTCTCTAATAACTTCACTATAATAATACATAGGAAGATTAATGTTATCTCTATAATATTCACCCAACCTAACATGAACTGCAATCAGTTCATCATTATATAATTCCTTCACCTTTGGGAAATGATAAAACTTTTTGATGTAGTCTTTATATGGACGAAAGTTTTCATAGTCTTGAAAAAATCCATGCAAGTAAATTTGACCATCATGATTACATATCCTATCATAATCTACAATTGTTTTATCAACAATTAAAGGATTACCATCCTTAACGATTACATTATTCTCTTCGCTTGCAATCAGATCTTGAAACTGTCCTGGTTTTCTAGAATTCAAAAAGTATCCAGTCTTTTTAGAAATAATTCTACCAACAGCATACTGACCTAAGTGATTTGCAAACCCAGAACAAACATCAGATTGACCTCTATAATGTGTGTGTATCATCAGTAATCACTCCTCCAAGGTTGACCACCAGCAAAATGACGTATTACAACATCCTTTCTTTCTACAGGATTAATATTAAATGTACACCCAGATTCACCAGGCATTTCAGTTACATTCCAGCAAGTAGGTAATACTTCAACATGCTCATATAATTCATCCAAAGAATACACTGTCCAATCATCTTTATCAGAGTGCCATCCGTAATGTGCTAGATTGTAGAATGGAATATTTGAGTGACGCTTGATTCCAGCCAGTGAATACCAAGATGCTTGTTCTCTAAAGATACTCCAAAAACTATCCCTATGTCCAAAGTATTCATGAAGGGTTATCTTATCTTTTAGGTTTTGATATCTATCTTCATCAAGCAAAAGATCAAACATCTTTCGAGACCAATCATTGACTCGAATAGAATAATTACCCATGCAATGAGTATTACCAGAATCAATACAATAAGTAAATGATTTATGAGATGGATACTCCAGATCCAATCGATGGATGCTCATATCTGCATCAATATGAGTCAATGTGTCACCATCATTCAGAGTTCCATCGTTCATCAAATCCCTAACAATGGTAAACTTCCACCAAGTTGGGTGATCTCTAAATGGTTTATATGGACCAAGATATTCAAGATATTCATACCCATGCATTTCACAATACTGCTTATTTCTGGGAGAAAAATGAGTCTTAAAAAAATCTTGTCTTTGATCTGGGTAATTAGCAATTACCATTAAATACTTTTTCATATCAACCTATGAATACAAAATTATTAAAGGGTAGATCATCAGTTTTTTTACCAGCACATTGAGCACCAAACCAATTTTGAGGAGCGAAAACTTTTTCACTCTTTGCTAACCAAGCTCCCCACCAAGAGAATGATGAATTAGCAATAACATGATACTTACATAAAGACATTAGACAAAGATCACAATCAGTACTATTGTCTTCCGAAATCATAAAACGATCAGTAGCAAATAAGTCTTGCTCTCTACACCAATCTGGGTCATCAGAAAATACAATTACAGGAAGATCGGGAAGTTTAGAAAGTGCTTTCTTATAATAACTCATTGTCTGAAGAGGATGATTTGGATTATGAACATAATCACCTCTACGAATATGAAGAGAAATTGTATCCTCTTGAATAAAATCTCTACAAATTTTTAGAAGATCTTTTTTGAAAGAAAAATCTTGGCGAATCTCATTTTCAATATGCCTAAAATACTTTTCAGTTTGAAAGTATCCAAATAAATCTACATTATCAGGACACTTTTCAAATAAATCTTCATCAAACATATGTGTTCTTTCTTGAAACACACCTTGTCTGACTGCACTTACTTTATTTCTATTCTCCAAATCAAATACATCATACAAAGACATATCAGAATTTCTTACATTCAAATCATTTCTACCAAAAAATTCTCTTGGTGGAATGCAAAAATCATATTCACGGTTTCTAGCAATCCCCTTAAGAGATGCATATTGAAACATTTGATTTGCCAATCTTCCCAAATTACCAAGATTATTAAACGACAACATAATCTTTATACCATTCGTAAGTTGACTCTATACCTTGACGCAATTCAATCTGTGGTTCCCAACCAAGAGATTTAATCTTATCAACATTAAGAACTTTTCTTGGAGTTCCATTAGGTTTTGTTGTATCCCAAGTAACATCACGATCATACCCTACCACATCAGCAATAGTCTCCGCAAGTTCCTTGATAGTTACATCTTTACCTGTTCCAACATTGAGAGGATCGATTCCATCATAATTTTTCATGCAGGTAAAACAAGCTTCAGCAAGATCATCAACATGAAGAAACTCACGCATAGGTGATCCATCACCCCAAAGTTTTACTTCCCAGTGCTTACTATGTCCCATAGCAGCATGAAATTTAGCAATCATAGCAGGAAGAACGTGAGAACTTTGAAGATCAAAGTTATCATTAGGACCATACAGATTCGTAGGCATCAAAGAGATTGCACTAAATCCATATTGTTTACGATATGCTTGACACATTTTAATACCAGCAATCTTAGCAATTGCATAGGCATCATTAGTTGGTTCCAGAGGACCAGTCATCAAGTATTCTTCCTTGATAGGTTGCTCACACATCTTTGGATAGATGCAAGATGAACCCAAGAATAGAAGTTTTTTAACACCAAACTTGCGGGCAGCATGAATGATGTTCGACTGAATCATCAAGTTATCATAAATGAAATGTGCCGGATAATCTTTATTAGCACCAATCCCACCCACTTTAGCAGCAGCAAGATAGACGTACTCTGGCTCATTAATTTGAAAAAATCTTTCAACTTCAGTTTGACGACGAAGATCGAAATGACTTGATGGTGTCGAAAGAATATTTGTATACCCTTTGTGGTGGAGCATACGAACAATTGCTGATCCTACTAACCCAGTATTACCAGCAACATATATTTTACTGTCGGTATTCATTAATACACATGTCCTCTACTAATTGTTTAAAGGAAGTTTTTGGTTCCCAACCTAGTTTTTCCTTTGCCTTAGTGGCATCACCTAACAAAGTCTCTACTTCAGCAGGACGGAAGTATTTAGAGTCCACTCTAACAACCACTTTTCCACTATTGTTATCAACACCATACTCACTCAATCCTTCACCAATCCATTCAATATCCATATTGAAATAAGGTGCTGCTGCTTCAACAAAATCACGCACAGAGTATTGTTTACCTGTAGCAATCACATAATCATCAGGTTCATCCTGCTGAAGCATCAACCACATTGCTTCTACAAAGTCCTTTGCATGTCCCCAATCTCTTCTAGCATCAAGGTTGCCGAGAGATAATACATCTTGTTCCCCAGTTGAAATTGCTGATAATCCCCTGACGATTTTTCTTGTAACGAAAGTTTCTCCTCGTCGTGGAGATTCGTGGTTGAATAGAATTCCAGAACTTGCATGTAGTCCATAAGACTCCCGATAGTTTTTAATAATCCAATACCCATATAACTTAGCTACACCATATGGGGAACGTGGATAAAATGGTGTAGTTTCACTCTGTGGAATTTCCTGAACTTTACCATAAAGTTCACTAGTAGATGCCTGATATATTCGAACCTTGCCTTCCATACCCAGAAGACGCACTGCTTCCAGAACACGAAGTGTCCCCAATCCATCAGTATTACCAGTATACTCAGGCATCTCAAATGAAACCTTGACATGACTTTGAGCGCCCAAATTATAAATCTCATCTGGTTGCACTTGCTGAATCACTCTAACCATATTAGTAGAGTCAGTCAGGTCACCATAATGAAGATGCAACTGTGGATAGATATGATCAATACGATGAGTATTAATCAGAGAAGAACGACGAATAATACCATGAACTTCATACCCCTTTCCAAGAAGAAGTTCTGCTAAGTATGAACCGTCTTGCCCTGTAATACCAGTAATTAAAGCAACTTTCATACACTAATATTTTTTATCATTATACTAAAAAAGACGGTTGAAGTCAACCGCCTTCCAGGCTCGCCAAGTTATTTTGTTTAAGACTAATAACTAAATGTCTGCGGGAGTTACCTCCATCCGCACCACTTACTTTTAGGAAGCAAGAAACCAGGGGGTCAATCCCGACCAGTGCTGTTAGAGTCCGTCCGTGACTGATAGTAGTTCCTGCTAACATCTTTGACGTAACAAGCACCACCATCGGGGTCAAGCCATACAGTGTAGTCATGGTCTTCCATAGCAGTCAAGATTTGCATCTGATTGTCACAGAGATACATGTCTTTGTATCGCTTGGTGAAGGAATTCATTTTTTGAATTCTATAGTCTGGTTGTCCATTTTCCAGGACACCAGACTCAACATAACGATAAGGAAACCGTTCCATAAGAACAGTTGGTTTCTTCACAGTTTGCATCAAAACGCCTCTACAGTTTCAAGATCTTGTGCTACATATTCCATTAGCATCTCATAATCATCTAGAGGATCACCAGAAAAAGTCACTCCTTCGTTTTTATAATAGCGAAAAAGTTTTTTGTAAAGTTTCGGATTCTTTACATCAAGAAGAAATTCTCCATTAGAAGCAGCACGCAGAGTGCTGAGATCTTTCTTGAATTTTTCAGTCAGTGCCATTGTTGTGTTTGGTTTGCCCTCATATTATAACGGAAAGGAAGACAGATGTCAAGGAGTATCAGTTATTTATCCCAATCGAAGTGACAGGATTCGAACCTGCGACCTCCTGTTCCCAAAACAGGAGCGCTACCAAACTGCGCTACACTTCGGTGTGGTAGTTCCTATCGCCTCCATTCCTGAACTACCAAGGGGAATGCAGCAGTCCATTGCTAGACGTATTAATTATAACGTTAATCGTGTTTATTGTCAAATGGTTCCCAATGCTGCCAGTTATATTTGTGGATTGCCCAAATACCTAAAATAGGTACATAGATTAAAGACAATCCCATAGCAGCGAGTGTGATGGAAGACTCCATCAAGTGTCTAATTATTAACACCATGAGTCTGATATTAGTGAAAGTAGTGATAAAAACATACCGACTCCAATGAAAAATCCTATAATAATGACTTGTGATTCCATAGTTCTCTGAAATAAAGATCTACTTTTTGTAATGAATCTAGCGGTGCCTCCTCTGTTCCTTGTGCCCAATTAGAGCAAAATCTTCGCATCTCTGTAGTGACTTGTGGTACACTGAATATTCTTGCGAATGAGGATTCAGCAAATAAGAATCTTTTGTTGATCTGAGTCATAATAGACTTTCTCTTGCTTAAGGATATGCGTTCGTCAATCCCCAATAAACAAAACTAGACACAATTGTGAAAACAATCGCAGCAGAAAGAAGTGTTTCATTCATCTTTTTTTACATCTCCAAGATATGTTGCAAGCGGATCCTGTTTTGTTTGTAATATAGCACAAGCTCTCTTATAAAACATATTATCAGTTTTTCCTGACTCTTCTAAAACATTTTTGACCTTAACCCAGTTGTTGAATTCGTCTGGATGCATGGTAGATTGTTTTTGTATAGTGTGACTACATTATAGATATAAAAGTTTGTATCTGCATGATACACTATTATGTTTCTTTCAATACATACATTAAATTTTTATAAAGGAAAGTGAGGGATTCGAACCCTCGGAGACTACTAATCTCTTTAGTTTTCAAGACTAATGCAATCGACCGCTCTGCCAACTTTCCAAATTTTATCGAACTTCAAAGTCCAACTTACGAACTTTACGCTTTCTTCTTTCCTCTTGCCAGAGAATATCTTCTTGCGTTAAATGTGTTTTTTTCTTTGAAGGTTCTACTGAGTTTACCATAACAACCTGAGACAAGTCAACTGCAGAGATCTTATCTCCACGAATAGTTGTCATATTAGAACATCCACAAGAAACAGACCTACTTGGATGCCCTACTATTTCTCTGTTGCAAACTTTACACCTTACCTTAACCTTTTCCATTACAAGGTATTCTTAACCACTGTGTTTTATTTATCTAAATGCAGGTCCACCATACCAACCCACAAGACTTCTCCTACAACCAGATTTTACTGGAAGAACTCTATGCTTTGCCGTTGATGGAAATATAATAGCAGAACCAATAGGTGGTTTAAATGTTTCCATCTTATCCCTACCAAGTAAAAGAAGTTGAAGCTCTCCACCCTCATATTCTTCTGGATCAGAAAGAATTAATGATATCGATAGTTTTCTACAATTGTCTGGATCATACGTTGATGCTGCAATATCAACATGCCAAGCATAATGAGATCCTTCTCTATCATATAAAGTATATTGTATTTGATCACTCCACTTAGTTAAATCATAATTGAACTCTGCAATATTTGCCGATTCAACAAAGTGCTTCATCATACCAGCAATCCAATGATCCATTGGAATCCAAGTATGAGTTGATTTTCTTATTTTCGGATCTACAACTAAAGAAGTACCAGAATTAATATAAACTGAAGACTCTTCATGCTCCATTGTATCGCATTCTTTTATAATAAGATCGGCAACTTCTTTACTGATACCCGTAGGAATAAAATAATAGTTTGGAAACAGTTGCATTATTATATAATAATAAATGGGCAATATCGGATTCGAACCAATGACCAACTGCGTGTAAAGCAGCTGCGCTACCGCTGCGCTAATCGCCCTTACTTCTACATTCTATCATATACTCTACGGTATTGGCAACATCTTCCATTGCTTCTCTTAAGAAAGGACGTTGACCCGAGTGTTGGTCTCGATGGAGTTCTCCATTCTTCCACTCTTCCACAAGGGTCCAACGCCATTGCTGCATACCTTTTGAATACCAAAGATTAATTTTCATCCTTAGTTAAGTTATTCACTCTACTATCTAGCTTACCAAATTCACGGATAAGTAGCATATGCTCGTTCTCCAAATCTTCTAGACGGTATTGGAGTTTTTCTACTAACTCATAAAGGTTAGCACAGTTTGCTATATTCTCTTCACCCCGATTAGTTTCAAAGAACCAATCTAAAAATCTCTTCGTTCGTTTTTTCATATGAAAAAGGGGATCGTTAGATCCCCCATTATAGTAGGTTTACTTAAGACTGTCAACAGCAGCAAGAGACTTCTGTCGAATGGATTCCGGGAGAGGTACGTATCCCAATGAATCCGAAATCCCCTGAGCATCT
>Ga0213860_10000481_pt1 | contig 15963 bp, 6 predicted proteins | sample PICome_3_FD_160118 | JGI IMG/M metagenome (GOLD analysis project Ga0213860, IMG submission 160118) | Coastal seawater microbial communities near Pivers Island, North Carolina, United States - PICO550 | ecosystem: Environmental > Aquatic > Marine > Coastal | place: USA: North Carolina | collected...
AATATAGACTTGCGGGAATCGCTCTTTAGGAAGTTATTTGCCCACCTATCTACCACATCATCACTAAATAATTTAGCCATCCCCGAGCGCAGGGTATCCATGTCAAGCGAACCATCATCCTTCGCGATCCTAAGTTGTTTGTAGATAGAATCTTCTGAGCTTTTTCTGTGCACCCACTGACCCGAAAACTGTCCTTGCCCCTCCTTTGTTTCCTTCTTGAGGATGAACATAGCATCTGTGATCGCCGCCTCATTCAGCACTCGAGGAATTGTTGCGTAACCTAGCTCAACCGGACGACGATAGAAATCAACCATCTCACCATTTATTAAAGACTGAACCTTAAAATCATCCTTGATTCGGTTACCTAGCTTATTGAAATTATAATCAGCCTCAAAGTCTCTTGCCTCTATGGTTCTGCGCACAAGCGTAACCATTGCTTTTTTTGTTTCCGCATTGAGCCTACTTTTGTCGGACACATTTGCGTACTCTTTTAGGTGCTTCCAAACTGTACTCATCGCACTCTCTTCATCGCCCGCATACTCGGGGTGATTATCCATCCACCACCAAAGGTCTTGGTAGAACTTGGTAAACAGATTGTTTCCATCTATACCCAACTTGTCCATGAGGTTGAGGTACGCTACATTCCATCTCTTGGCGTAGTATTGTGTATCAGAATTTATATCCCTAAATAAAGCAGATGTACGGGACAACATGCCGGCAAGCTTCTTTCCCTCATACCCTAATCTATTTAGCCTTGCATTGAGCGACTCTATTCCTGCCATCCATGCTTGCTTCCTTATCGTAAAATACTGGTCTCCGACTGGTTGACTTGCTGCTCGGTTTGCTTGCTCGCGCATTATATCATACCAAGGCTCATGCTGAAATTCTTCCCTTGCTTTTTCGTCCCTTAAGAACTCCAAGGTTGATACATTTGCCTTAACGAACCCGTCTCGATCCGCGAGCGATCCTCCGCTGTATCTTATTCTATAGTCATCAAGCTCCCACTGATCTCTGATTTTACCTGATGTAATGATGTTACCATCTTTATCTTTCTTCCTACGCATGACCTTCATATTCACGCCATGCCTAATATCTATAGGTTCAAGCTCTCCAAGGGCAGTTCTGAGTCGTGTCTCCCTTGCTAATATTTGCCCATCTAGGGCTTCATACATACTCTTTTCACTCAATTTCTTTCCGTAGTCTGCCTCTATCTTGAGACTCTTCAGTTTTAAATTCTTCAACTGCAAAAGTTGTTTATGTATCCTATCCTTACCTCTTTCATTATAAGCTTTGTTTACCTCACTTACTGTCTTAGCACCAGTGATCGCCGCTATTGCATCCATGTATTCCTTTTTTCGATCACTATCCTTATCTTTAGCTATTCTAAGTAATGTGAATAGGTCTACGCTTATCTTAGCTTTTGTAGCAAATGCGTGCAGGGCAAACTTACTATCCCTTAACCATGAGAGTCTTGAATCCGTTGAACCCTCTATTCTCTTTACCATTTCTTTCTTGGACATAGTTTCCACAGAGTCAGACATTTCAATGATTGCATCCATGGCATCTGCAACTTTCGACTTCAGGTCTGGTCTTTCACGAACCTGCTTCATCTCCTCTACTGTTATCTCTTCCCCATCTAGCCCCATCTCCTGAAACATCTTTTGCATTTGAGGGACATGCAGGGAATTTAACATCTTACCAGTCAAAGCCTCGGCTAGCTCTTTAGGTGACACAAGTTTCCCAGACTTCATCTTCTCATGCAGTCTATCTAGTGAGGCAAGGTCAGCCTTTGCCTGATCTATATTTTCTCCGATCTTAGCTTTCTGCTTGCGAGCATTATTCCTTATTGCACTCAAGTACTTAACTCCGTCAATCATTGCTCGATCACGAGCCCGTCGGTTTAAGCCTTGGTCGCCAATGTAAATCTGGTCCACCTGCTCACGCTTTACACCAAGTAGCTTTGCATAGTGATTCTGCCTGTCATCAAGTTTGTTACCAAACTTTTTTATGAACTTTTGAAGTCCGTCATCCCCTTTGAACTCATCTGGCAAAGACTCCCCGAGGGTTGCATAAACCTTAGTAAGCTCTCGTACTATTTCATTATTAGCTGCGGCACTCGCCTCATGGTAAACCATTGCACCTGCATCAGGATCAGTATTGGGAAACTTGGTAGGTACTTCTACTTGACTGTACCTATTGTCATCCGACATGTATTCTGCTGTTTTGATTAGGTGATCTTTTGCTTCTTTTAAAGTTTTAGTATGAACTGGTGGCTCAATAGTAATTCCCAACCCTTCTGTCACCTCAGAGATGATCCAAGAATCTGTTTCTGTGCGCTGTGGGCTTTGTATGTAAAACTCTCTTTTACTTGGGGGGTGGAATGCGATGTAGAATCCTGCTTCCTTTTTGCTAATATCCAGAGCGCCATCACCAGGATCAGGCACTTCTACCTGACTGTACCTATATCCACTCTTCCTTCTGTACCTAGCATGCGCACGTTGCATCTCTGCGTATAGCTTCTTTCGATTCAGTCCTAGCTTTTCAGAATATTGGAATGCAATATCGCCATCTAAATACTCGTTGCCTGGACTAATGATTACATCCGCAACCTGTCGATATACGCTCGGAGAGTTCTTTTGAATCTTATGCAAACCCCAAAATGTAGGAAGATCCGATGGGGCTTCTTCAACTTTTGGATCAAAATCAAAGAGCATTTGTGACATCCTCTCCCTGTTATCAAATGGCAACTGCCCCATGTATTTACCCATGGGTTGAGCCTTTTTAATAACACTCTTTAAATAATTATCTGCAGTGCCCAGCAGGTTCGGCTCAACCCCTACAATGCGCGCAATCAATCTGCGCACCCACTGCCATATTGTTTTAAAAGGATTCCTAGATGACATGCCGAGTTTCTTGGAAATCTCAGGTGTCATGCGCGCCTTTTTTAAAATATGGCGTAACTCATAATTGCTTGGAAGTTCCGCAAAAAACTCCTCCACCGAACTCAATGCATACTCTACTGGGTTTACGCCATGCTCTTTATTAACCTCACGAAGGTAAGGAATTATTACATCCTGTATGTTTTTGTATATTTTTGCCAACCCTTCATTATCAATACCCAAGTTTAATCCAGCTAATTCAGAGAGCATGGATTCATCATTATTAAGGCGGGCAAAACCGACCTCCATGCCGAGCCTTACCGGCACATGGGTCATTTCATGCACAATTAAATTAGCTAGTGATTCATCAGGTGTTACCTTTTCATCCACATAGAATGTGTCGGTAATTAAAATCTCATTGGCACCTGGGCGGTAAACCCCAGCTGAAACACCACGATCTGTGACGCGCGCATGTTTGCGAAACTCTGCCCAAGGCATGAACTTAATTCTTATATTATCAAGAGAGCTACTTCCACGTAACATGGACGACCAAAATGTTAATGAATCACCATTTTGATAACTTGGTTTTATGTCATCTATTACTTTCTTTAGGGCTAGTTTTCCGCTAAAAGATCCTGTGGAATCTCCGCCTTCTGTAAATCTATTGATTGCTGCCTGAGCAAGAGTAACTAGCTTAGGGTTTACTTTACCTATGGGATTCTCCTTAGGTGCAATAACTGATGTTTCTGACTGGGATGTTAGGACTGCATCCGCATCTATATCGGCAGGTGTTTGTGGTACCTTCCTATTATTCTCAACTGCTCCAGTAACAAGGTCAGGTCTATTGGGTATAGCTGGTGCAAAATGCCTGCCCTCTGCGTCGACCTGATTAGTAATTTGTGTAATATCATCCAAGGATGAAGCCTCGTATTCACCCAAAAATGATGAACTGTCTGCGCTTACCGGTCTGAAAACTTCGATGAGTATATTCTTATAGTTAGGAATATCCTTCTCTAATTTTTCTAACGCTTGATCAATTTTACTATCTCGTGCGTCTCGTTTTTTTGCTTTGATTTCTTTTTCGCTGAGCCTTCCCCGTTTCTCTAAAGAAGTGAGCTTGTATGCCGAAGACTCCCACGGTGGGTCAATCGACTTAAATATTTTTGATGGGTCATCAAGAAACATTTCCCTATCCCGAGCTAAATCGAACTTTCCTTGGGCTCTTAATTGAGCTCCCCTACCCTGTTCCCCTACTCCGGATCCTTGCGCGGCACGTAATAATTTCCCAGCCTCTGCCTCATCCATATTACTCTCAACCAAGTAATACTTCAGTAGTTGCTGTAACGCCTCGGGGGATTGTCTAGCCTTATCAATTAGCTCGGGAGTAACTTTATCTATTGTCGCACCCCTGAAAAGTTGATGCTCCGCATAAACCGATTTTTCAGCAGTAAATAGCTTTTTAACTGTGAGATTATTTATTGATATGCTCTTCTGCTTTTCAGGGAGAAGATGCTTTACTGAATCATAAAGATTTTGTTTTTTTTCCTCTGATGTTATTTTTCTTTCTTTATCATCATGAAAATGTTGCTCATTAAGAATCGTTACTAAATTTTTACCACCAAAAACCTGTTCGGTTTCATGAAGCATTAAAAATTCAAGGTCTTCGTCTTTAAGTTTAGACCTGGGAAGTGCTTTTAATTTATTGTACTTTGAGTACCTATCAAATAAGTCAATCAAAGTAGCGTACTCTTTATAGTACTTCTCCATTGCTTGCTGAAGAAGATAACCGGATTGATCCCTAAAAACCTTTTTGTCTACACCCGCCTTACCTGAGAGTGATTCTATTTGTTTTAGCCTATCCTCCTCCTCCTGCTTGTCTCTCAGTTCGCGCACCAAATCTTTGTGCTCCTTGTACTCACCAGGCTTTAGTTCGCCGTCCAAGTCATACTGTGCACTTATTTCCCCGTAATCAAAGTCGGGGTTTGCCAAAGCCAGCATCCTTTCTACTTGGCGTATCTTTCTGAAAAGAGATTTTACGCTTACAGTATTTTTCTTGCCACTATCCTTGGTGTACACATCTGCAATTACTTGCTCGTTGTGCTGTGGTAATCCTTTATCATCAAGACTATCCTTTACATATCCGCCTCTGACTAAGTCATCCCTCAGGGTCTCCGCACTCTCATAATAAACATCTATCGGCCCCTTTGTGTACTTCTCGTCTGCTGTTATGAAACCGACAAGATCGTAAGTGCCTTCATTCCATTCTGCTGTGTTAAGTGCCTGTCCTTGCACAATATCGTAAGAGGATATTCTCGACCCATTCTTTTTAGTAGATACAACCCTAAAACTATCCGTGGGAAGACCATCTGGAACTGTTCTCCTGTAAACAGCAAAAGCTTTGCCGTATGTATTACCACTGAACTGCACAACATTCTTAACCTTTTCCTGGTCTTCAAGTAGCGTACGGATGTTGTCGTCAAAATATGCATAATCTAATGAAAGGTCGCTAGGTAAAGTATTGACCTCTGTAAACTTATCTAAAGGTATTTTTTGGAGATCCACCTCCTGATCCCCAATCACCAACTTAACGATTTCACCTATAGCTCGGTCGCCAGATACCTCTAGGTTTATATCCTCAGTGGTGCCATCGGAGAGCTCAACGGTAACGACTCCTCCCAAGGTTTTCCTTAGAGCAGTAAGTAACTTACTACCCTCTTTTGTGCTTGTTATATTTCTCGCAACCTCATCAAAGTCTGCTCCTTCTACAGTAAAACCCTTTTTAGCCTTCTTGCCAGTGGGTGTGTAGAGTGTGAACTGAAAACCTTTTTCGTAGTTTATATTATCCGGTAACTCAAATTTACCATTTACTAGATCGTATTCTGTTTCAGTTTTACTTCCACCCTCCTCTGTTGTTCTTTCAACAAGGGGCTTATTGAGTAACGCAGGGTCGATAAGAATATCAGAGCCCACCATGTTCTCTAATGCGCGCTCAGAAAATTCATCTACCTTAATATATCCATCTTCCTGAGGTTGCTTTGGGTTTTTAACTATACCCTTTACTACATAGAAATTATTACTACCACTCTTTTTGATTACTTGAGGTTGATCCTCATTTAGCTCCAATCCCTTTCGATCTATGTTCTTGTAACGAGTCTCTGCCTTTTTTCTCTCTCTATCTTTTGCAGTCTCCTCGGTAAGAAATTCATCATATGCAGTCTTCTCTTGCCAGTTGTAGTTATCACCAAGCAAGCCTGACTGTCTTAAAATCTTCAAGGCTTCTCTGTCATTTGTAAAAGCCTTATCATACACTTCATTAGTGATTAACCCATCCCGTCTAAGTTTACCCAATAGTCCTTTTACATTATAAGTATCACCTTGGCGAATCTGCGATCTACGATCAGAAATTGCGTTCTTAAGTGCATCATAAACAGATAGAGCATTGTCCCTATCTAATCTTGATACTTTCTTTACGCTTTGTGCTTTGGCTGAGTCCGAGTAGTCATCCTTGGGTGGATTGAATACTTCATTACCAACCTCTACCCTCACCTCAGGTTGCAATCCCTTGCCGCCCCCCGTCTTTTTTTCCTTAGCAATTTTCTTGTTCTTCTCATCAACTGTAAGATCTTCAAGTTTTTCCTTTGGCTTCTCCGCAGGAGTTTCCTTTTCAAATACAGGAGCAAGATGACTGACTGGAACCTGTTTAATCTTCGTGATCTCAACCCCATCAGCATCCTGCTTCGTGGATCGGACGGTAGCTACCCCATCTTTTATTTTCTCTATCGTTCCCGATATGCCGTATGGTTCAGACACTTCTTGGCCAACTTCAAACCCAAGTGTTTCACCTGGTCGATCCGCAAGAATAGTGTCAGCATCAGGGCGTTGCGACACATCAAGCTTTGGTTTATCCGAATCATCAACTTCACGCGGTGGCGTTTTAGGGCCTGGGATTGCACTAAGCATTGAAAACTGAGAACCACCTGCCGCACCCATGAGCCCCGCATTGATCATACGCTCAATCTCCTGACCGGTGAACTCGGTCATATTCTCACCACGTGCATACTTTTCTGATGCCATGATGATAAACTCTTGCGCACCTTCGGTTGCCCCCTCGAGGAATACACCTTCTGGTAGATTGCGTAACAATCTCTTAATGTAATCGGAGGATGCCTTCTCGCCTATACCAATAAGCTTGTTCAGCATTTTTCCAGCTGACACAAAATCAAGTCCCGCAACTAAAGCACCACCCGCAAAGGATACATTCCGTACTGTGTCTGGATCTATGTAATCCTCATGGGTTTCCGCAAGTTGTGTGTAAGGATAAAGTTCTGCGTAAACCTCTCCAGTACCCATAACTGCAGAACTAGAACCTAATCCCAAGCCCGCACCTATTTTAAATGCTTTCTTCTTGGCGAGCCGTTCAAGCTCCTCCTCTGTTATGTCTCCAAGCTCTTTCTTAATTCTTTTCTTAAGTAAGCCTTTACCTGCAACGCCAACCAAGCCACCGACCCCACCAGTTGCCGCCGCTTGCGCAACGGAAGGTAATGCTCCACCTAGCAAGTTTGCACCATACCTCAGTACCTCCATAGGTTTATCCATGCGCACATCAGCGTAGCTATCTATTGTTGGTTGTGGCCCTTCGGCTGCTGACTGAGATAATTCCGCGGCTTTGCGCATCGCAGCATCACGAACGGGATCGAATAATTCACCAGGCATTGCATCTGCCGCTAAACCTACTCCGCCAAGCGCAACCTCGCCCAATCCAATAGCTTGCCTACGAAGACTTGCCATCGCATCCCCGAACACACCCTGACCATCTACGGGTTTATTCTTTTCGTCTAAATAATTACTTAAGAATCCCTCACCATAAGTGGAGGCAATGTCATCATTAGTTCTACCACCTTGTATTAAACTATCCCCAAGCCTCTTGACGATTTCTCTGTTACTGAGAAACCTTGTATCCTGCCCTACCGCATCGAGTTGCGCTCGATATTTTTCAGCAATCGGATCATCAATATCATTGGGTATTAGGCTTGGCATTATTTAAATGGCTCTAAGTTTTCCAACTCCATTAAAATAGTTTCAATATCTTCGGGGCCTTCCTCTGGCATGAACTGCTCCATGGGCATTGGAGTAAACTCTGTAGTTGTAGTCTTTTCTATTACCAAAGGATTATCATTCACCCCCACGATGCCCGGCATTAACTCTTCCCTCTTCTCGTAATTATCTCTTTGTCTCTGCTTTGCCTTATCCGACTCTTCCTCGATATGGTCAAACATTCCATCCAAAAACTGATAAGCGGAATCCCCTACTGTATATGCCATCATAGGAGCACCAAGGAGTCTTGCTCCGCCCAATCCAAGTCTAGCTAATTCATTTCCTAGTGATCCTGTGGCCGCAATCTTGGGAACAGCATCCATGAGAGGTTTAGTTAAAAGAGCCCCAGTTGCCAGCCCCGAAATCTGTTGTTCTCTTGAAGGAGCATCAATCATTGCTTGCATTTGCTCTCTTGGAGTAAGTGCATTCTCGGCAGGATTGCCGTGGTTACCATGCTCTAAACTTGGACTGTACATCTCAATCTATGGAGTCAAAGCATTGCCTGATGAATTGCCTTCTAGTTCAATAATGGACTGCTCTATTGCATCCAACTCCTTTGCTTCCTTCTCTATTTCCTTTTGCTCCGACCTCGACAAAGCCTTAAATACTCCGTACGCACCCAAGGCACTTACAAGTGCAGTTCCGGCAACCCGTCCCTTTAATGTCTGACCTATTCTTCTCATAGCATCAGGGAACCTTCTTGCAAATTTAGTTATTACCATTTGCTTCTTTTGCGCTAAATGATCACGAATAGCAGACTCATCAAGTAATCCATTCTTCATCCTGAAGTCGTCTGGGTTCATGCCAAACTTAGACACAACTGCATTAGCCTTGGCTTGCCTTGCTGAAGTTTCTTTTAAATCAGGATCGCTATTAACAATCATTCGCTGAGCACCAATTTGCTTGGGAACGGATTTCTTTATTTGGGATACCTCCTTGTTCCTAGATTGCTGACTCTTGTTTCCGTAATTACTTGCCGACTTAATTCTGTTTTCGTTCGTAGTAATATATTTTTGAGCGGCTTGATTCTTACTACTTAATGCGTTATTGGAATCATTAAGAGTAGCCTTTTCCTTATTTAATGTCTGCCTCTCTAGCTCGTCACCTATCCTTGGATTCCCAAATTTATCCACTTTCCGCAATCTTCTATCTATATCTTGGATGCGCTTATTGTTATCAGCTATTTGCTTTTCGTTATTCGCGACCAATGCTTTTGCGTCATCTATTTTCTTTTGTGCGGCGGCAGTAACGCTACTTACCCTTTTCTTGTCGCCCGCAAGTTTATTATCTGCATCCTTAATCTTTTTGGTCTGCTGAGGAGTCTCACCACTTCTGATTGTGTCACGCACGCCTTTATCTAAAGCCGATTGGTCTACTTTTGTCTTCTTAAATTCTTGGTCGGGATCAAGGTTTTGAGATACCGTTAATGCACTCACCACAGGTATTGCCGTACCCGTTATTAATGCACCCGTTACGGGATCTATTCCACTCTTCTCTTCTTCTGGGGGAGTAGTAGTGGTGTTCCGTGGATTACCCAACTTACTTAATTCATTAAAGAACGCATCATCAAACTGACCGTATTCATTACCCGGATCTGTTGGCTGGATTAAGGCCTGTGGTTGTGCGGCGCCTGGCGCACTTGGTGCACTTGGGGTTAATGCATTACCTCCAGGTTGAGCACCCCCTTGAACCTGTGCTCCACCGGGAGCAGTAGGTTGTGCAGTAGGTTGCGCACCACCTCTTTGCGGGATAATCCCTCTCTTGATGGCTTCATTTATAATAGTAGCATAAGTCTGCCGTGCCTGAATTTCCATTTGCCGTATAGCTGGCTCATAGTCTTTCTTAAACTGTGCCGACAAAGGTCCACCTGCATCAATTTCATCCATTGCATACTGATATAATGCTTGCTGAAGTCCAGGTGTGCCTAGTGGAACTACCTCGCCTTCTTTAAGGCCTAATGCCTGATGGAACTTTTGGTAAATCGGAGAAGTTGTAGCAAATCTTTTAAACAAATCGGGGTCTTGAAGTACTCCTGTCGCAAGGAAGTCTTTCTTGAATTGCTGTATCTGTTTGAACCTTGTGCCGGGTTTACCAGGGCTTCCCCAAAATTCACTAATTTTATTTAACTCTTGTCCATAGAAGCCTCCGAATTTGTTTTGGAGTGCCTCTCTTTCCAGTCTATCCATGTCCGCATTATCAATGCGCAACTGACGAGATAACTCATCCTTATAGTCTGCTAGCTCAAGCTGATAATTTTTTTCTCTCTCAAATGCAGCATCTTTTCTGTCCTGTAAATTATTATTAGCTTCTATCTGTCTATTTAAACGAGCGTCATTTTGCCGAGCCAATAATGCAGCGGCTTCCTTTGCATTCTCTGTGCTATAAATCGTACGCGCATCCGCACGGTCTGATTCGTATATGGATCTGGAGTCTGTGCGATCTTGAATATTATTATTTTGCTCCACCCTCTCGAGGTACCTTTCGCGCGCGCGATCGTCCTGACCAACCCTGACTGCTGGAGTCCCGCCTTGCCTACCATCAATTCTACTGCCCACCTGCAAGGCATTACCTTGATTGTACTGCACCAATTGGGCGGGATTTATACCCTGCCCTCCCCTGATAATTGGAACAGGCTGACCCTGCGCAGCGGCTCGGGCTGCGTTAAATTGTGCAAGCAAAGGCATAGCTTGTTGCATATTTGCCTGAGGAATAACTGCTCTTGGTATGCTCATTGGTCTAAGATTCCTTTGATTTTATTGTAAGCGTTCCTCCCCTTGTCTACATAGCCTGGTATATCAGAAAGTATATCCAAGAAGTTCTTGCTTTTTGTGGGTGCCGTGGTTGCTGGGACATAAGCATTATCATCAAATGCAGTCTGCCCTGCGGGTAATGTTCCCGTGGATGTGTATGCAGATACATTTCTAGCAAGGGATCCGAGTCCAGCCAATCCAGCCTCACCTGCAAGCGCAGGAAGTGTTGCCTCCTGAAGTCCAAGTCCTGGAATCAAGTCGGTATTGGATAGCTTTTGCGCCATAAGTGCTGTGTAAAGACTTTCATCTGAATCAACAATTGATTGATCAAGACCAAGGTTTTCTGCCTCTGCTCGAAGCGCAGGATCACCAAAGTCAAGTGCTGTATTTGCACGACCTAGCATTGCTTCATTTCTATAAACATCAGCAAGTGCGGGATTAATTTCGCCCAGTGCCTCGAACCTTTCGGCTGCAATCTCTGCACCAGCAAGATCCGCATCGGTATCGACAAGGCTTTCAAATTTCTTTCTAAAGTCAACTCCCGCGCGTCCCGTTGTATCTGCAAACCCTACATCTGCCGCTCCTAAACGACTTGCAAAGTCTGTGCCCGACTGTCCCATTTTATCGGCAAAAGTAATATCTGCCTGTCCGGTAGTGTCGGCATAATCAATGCCAGCTTCACCTCGTCTTTGCGCATCCCTAATCATTGCATCGGCAAGAAGGTCACCCCTCCTTTGACCGAGCTCTGCGCGAATCATGGCATTTGCCATATTCTCGCCTGTGCCACTGCCCTGCCCGACCATCGACCCTCTGAGGGCGCGCTGTCTGGCGTTGGCGGTTCTTTCGACATTACTTGCGGCGGCAAGAGCTTTCAGTCTTTCAGCTTCCAGTAGTTTATCTGCCGCAGTTTCCCTGGAATCTTTTAATCTGCCTGCTGCATCATATTCACTCCCGAGAACACCACTGGCACCCGCAACCTCGCTGTCCAAAATACCTTCTGCTGCACCATACTGACTATCCATCAGTGTACTTGCGGCATCTACTTCACTCTGCAGGGTGTCACCATACTTACCTCCAAGCTCGCGATTTTGCGCACGAAGAATTTCAGGTATTCTATCAAGCTCGTCATACTTTAAATTGGCTAGAGCAACCTCCGTATCAACAGAGTCACCTAATGAATTTGCGTATTTCTCAGCCTCAGTAAGCACATTGTCCTGCAATCCAGCAATACTGTCGGCAGATCTAAGATTTAAATCCTGTAGTTCTCTTGTTATATCCTGAGACCTATCCTTGAAGCCCATAAGAGCTTCATCCATAGTTCCGTCATATATACTACCAAGCGTATCTATTGCGCTTTGGTTCATACCTGTAAGCTTATCCAGTGTAGGCTGGAAATCCTGCATTCTTTCCGTGCCCGTGCCTATAAAGTTCTCTATATTTGCACCGACATCCTCCATTCCTTCGATCAGTGCATCACCACTTTCTCTTAAATAATCGGGGAATGGATCAAGGTATGTACCTTCTTGCTCCTCTAAAAATTTAGTTACCGCATCGTCATCCGTGACATCGAATAATGTTCCCTTTCCTCTGGAGAGAAGGGTGGTTGCATAATCCTGGCGTGCTCCGCGATCCAGCCTTTCCTGTTGATCGTCAAGAGCTTCCTCGCGCGCTTCATCTGCTGCAGCTTGTGCTTTTCTCTGCGCTTCTTCTTGCTTTCCTCTTTTGTAGTTCGAGCTGAATACTTGGTGTGCCATTTTAAAGTTCCTTTACATAACTGATTTCAAAAGGGACGAATCCTTTTCTTTCATAAAACTTTGAGACTTTTTGATTCCAATGGTAATGGGTCATGTGCACTCGATTGGCTCCGTTCGCCTTGAACCAATCTATTAGCTTGTTAAAAAGTTTTATACCAATGGGCGTTCCCCGATCTTCCTTCCTTACATACCAAAAGTCTTCAGCTCCCCATTTTTCTTCTTTTGCCCAAGGGTGCTTGTTTACACTACCACCAGCCGCACCAACAATTTCATCACCTCGCTCAGCAATAAAAATTGCAGTTGGCACATTCATTTCGATTCTACTTTTGAAGTCGGAACAGAAGTCATCAAGTGATGTACCTTCTGAAGATTCAAGCTCGGGTATATGTGAATGCGTCTCTGAAACAAATTCATTCAACACCAATCTTCCAATTTTAGGAAGTTCACCAACTGTAGCAGGTCGAATGATTGTTTTTAAATGACTCATATCACCGTTTGATCCATGGGTTGATTATTGCCTTCGCTGTTTGTAACATAAGTTACTGAGCCAATTATATCTTGTCCGGGCATCAATTCTATTTTGAAATTTGCACGGAGAGTTAAATATGTTCGGCTTACCCCAAAGCTATCGCTGAAATTACTAACTTCACAAGAAAATGGTGCGCAATCCCTAGTTGGGACAAATGTAGAAGATTCGTAATCTATATTGTCAGTGGACAAATTGGGAGATCCGCTTCCATAAAACGGTACATCTCCGGCCTCTAAGAAATTTGGGTCGGGTTGCCATATTCCTCTTGAGTCAAAAGAACAATTATAAGGTAAAGGTCCAAGGCGCACATACCCCACCGATACTTGATATTGCTTAGTTACGGAATCAAAGCCGGTTTCACCTATATTATTGAAGTTATCAGGGAATGGCTTCAGTCGAAAAGTCATATGAACAATCGGACCAAACCTTGCAAAATAACAATTATCAGCATAGGGGCCAGGGCTATTATGGTTATCAAGTGTTAAATCAGCATTTCTTTGCTCACTAATGTTTATTCTGTGGGTCGTTCCTGCTTCCTTAGTAGAAGCACCAGGATAAACTCTTGATTCCGAAAAAGTATCATAAGCCTGATCTACTGCACCGTTTCTGATATACTGCTCATCGACATTAACTTTTCCGTCACTTCCGCCAATTAAGGAATCTCCTAACCTAATGCCGCCTAGTCTAGTTGCTGTTGCTTCTGGTAAAGTGTAGTCCTTTTGCTGGTAATAACCCCATTCAATTGCCTCGATATGACCGTAACCATCTTGTACTAATCTAGTGATTGCCGGAATGTATGAGATTGTAGTTACTTCAACATTACCATTCTCGTCAACAACAACCTCTTCAGAGCTAGGAGGCACAACGGGGACCTCTAATGCCACTAACTTGTGACCAAGCGCGCCTGTGGAACTGTCAATAAATAGACCACCTTCCACAGAGGAATCCTCAGGATTTGTAATCTTACCAAGATTCAATTTTAATCTATGGTTTGCGTCCGCAGTAACTGTATTTCCCAGTCGAATTACTCCATAGTTAAGCATGGTTGCGGGCGTAGCATCCATAGTCTCAATATTCACAATGTGACCATAGCTATCTACAGAAAACCCTGAAACTAATATATTCTGACGACTTCCATCTATTGCTTGATCTCTGCTTATATGATTAAATGGGTAATTTTCTGTTGATGAATTGTTACCAGCACCGCCGTCTAGGTCTTGAAGGCTTTCGTTCATGAAAGATGCGGCGGCCCTAAATGTGTGATGATCATCAACACTTATAACGCCATTTGAAACATTTATATTGGTTCCAATTTTTACGCCCCCTCTTGTGCTGCTTGTAGCTGCTGGCAAGCTGTAATTATTTGCACTTGTAGCTATTCCGTTCAGCTTTGAAACATGCGTGGATGACATGAATCCATGCGATGATGTGGTTGCAAGTGGGTGATCTGAAGACCTATCTGATCCAACGTGAAGGTTAAAAGCCGAAAACAAAGAATTATAGTCTGAAACAACTGTATTGTGCTCTCGTCTTAAAATTTCAAAATTTTGATCAACATCGGCATGATCCATAGGCTGCCCGCCTTCATTTGCGCGCAATTGAATTGAGTCATTGGATATGACTATATCGCCATTATTATTGATTACATTGGCCATTATTCTGTCCTCGGAACAGCAACCATGAGCTGCTGGCTTTTCTTGTATTCCTCAATAACCTCGGCAGTCCAATTCACCGAAGCGATTGCCTGAACCTCTGCGGGCTCATTCGACATGTCAGCACCAGGCGATAAAGATTTTTTTCTTAGCTTTGAGGTCTGCAGTATTCCATCCTCAACAAAATCAGTTCTAGTTGTGTAAAGAATCCTACCACCTGGGGAAAGTTCTATATTTACCAAGTTTTCCTTTTTCTCGATCATAATTATCCGTCGTAGTTAGCTAAATTATAAGCAGTTGTGGGGTATGAAACTGATCCCCACCATGCGGCGTTTGTCTGTGCAATATACGGCCCACTATAAAAAACTGCATCTGCTCCATAGGGTCCATGCACAACAAACATTGTTCGTGCCCTGTAATCATCTGAAGCTATATCCCATGTATGCCAAGTTCCCATGGTGCGCCAAAATTCATTATCCTGTCCGTCAGTTAAATTATCTGGCGAACCACCTGAGGATCCATAGTCCCAGACTTCGAAAGGCAACCCTGAATACCTTGCCCATTGACCCGACGTAAGACCATCGTGATTACCTATGCTTTGGAATTGCATATGGCACATGCCTCCCTGCAATACATACCTGTAGTCTATCTCGAGTCCCGATGAGCCCCAGTTATTGAGCCCATACTCATAATACAATGAACCGTCGCCGCGCTCTTCTGTAATCTCTATTTCTTCTATCTTTATATCAGGCTTAAAATGTAAAGGAGATGCAAATCGCTTTAAGACAATAGGATTGAAATAAATTGTCTCTGGATCGACATCGAATACAAAATCATAAGCACGCCATTCACTTGTTATTCCCTTATTGCTGTACAACCAAGTATATGAATCATCGTTTCCAGCTAAAATCTCTGCATCATATGTGCCTGTGCCTTCGGCACCATCTGGATTTTGCGTGTAAAAGTCATAATACACTGTATCTCTTATGCTTTCACCTATGCCGTAACCTGCTGTGTAGCCCCACTGGGATTCTCCTGCCGTGACATTGTTTGGGTCTTCCCCTGAATGCAATGCATGCTTTTGCCATATACCGATATAAAAGCCAGAGCCGTATGTGGCATCTGCTTTTGCGTAAAATCTTAATCTGTACCTTTTTTGCATCCTAAAATTTGGATATGTTTCGTACAGAGATGCAGGCATATTTGGGCAGTATATGACTGGTCCTGCCATGCCGTTATAGGCATTGCTAGTATCTGCTAAAGTCGCATGCCTATTGATGTAGTCATATGAGATTTCATTACGAG
>Ga0213860_10000483_pt1 | contig 15943 bp, 10 predicted proteins | sample PICome_3_FD_160118 | JGI IMG/M metagenome (GOLD analysis project Ga0213860, IMG submission 160118) | Coastal seawater microbial communities near Pivers Island, North Carolina, United States - PICO550 | ecosystem: Environmental > Aquatic > Marine > Coastal | place: USA: North Carolina...
TGGGAATCCTTCTTGTGAAGGAATGTCCCGTAGTGCTTGACGGTAACTGGCTATTTCAGAAGGCATCGTAACGTCTGACATTCCATACCAGTCAGTATTAGCTAATAGAGCATTTCGCTTGATCCTAACCTCTTGGGCAGCACGAGCATCAGCACCTTCTTCCCACTCAGATCGTTCAGTTTGAAGTTGCGCATTTTCTTCTACAGTTAATGGTACAACCACTCCGTCAACCATTTTGGTTAATGTTTCACTCATAAGTTATTTCCTATACTGTAATTTTGTAAAAAATAAAAGTTCCAGATATATTACCTGCGCTATTGAACAAGACAGCACTGGTACCGGTAGAACTATCGCTAGCGTAGCTACCCGCACCACTGACGTTTTGAGCTCTCTGATCTTGGTTCATCATACTGCCGTTGTACCACATTGCTGGAAATTGACTACCTCCTCCCGGGTTAATATAAACTATTCCATTTAAGTGCCCATACATTGAACTGCTGTCTGATCCAACTCTACCAGTGGCAAGTCTAGACTGGGCTTGGTTATTTTGAGCTGCTTCCAACCCGCCTGTAGAGGTCGTATAACTATAACCGTAAAGGCTAGACGTCAAATTGCCAAACTTGACAGAAAGATTACCAAATCCACTATGTTCCCCACGCATATCTTTAACTACGACAGCGTATAATGATCCTCCAGATAATGTGAACGAAACACTTGTAACATCTGAAGCAGTAGTTGTTAATGAATGTTCCCAATTACCACCACCTCCAGCTGGAGCAGTAGACTGCCAAGTTGAACCATTGGAAGTTAGAATATTGCCTGATGTGCCCGGCGCTACAGCTTGCACTGCGCTTGTGCCATTTCCAAGAATCACGTTATTAGCTGTCAGTGACGTGGAGCCTGTACCGCCACTAGAGACAGGAAGAGTGCCAGTAACTTGAGAAGTCAGGTTTACATCAGATAAAGAGCCGCCAAGAGTCAGGTTGCCAGAGCTAGTTACAGTGCCAGAAAGAGTTAAGCCCTGTACTGATCCTGTGCCTCCGACAGAAGTAACGGTACCTGCACCTTTTGCATCAAGTTGTGTTTGTATTGATGAAGTAACGCCATCTACATAGTTAAGCTCTGCTGTGGTCGCGGTAACTCCGTCTAACTTATTAAGTTCAGCAGCAGTCGCAGTTATGCCGTCTATTTCAGTTGTAGAAATAACCCCATCTGACAAAATACTACCAGAAGCTAAAATATCTGCTAAATCTCTTGCTTTACTCATCTTATTCTCCGGGCACTCTGGGGTCCACCCAGTTTGTATCTTCTGTCCAAGTTCCGTCAGCGGAACAAAAGTATTTGCACCCAAACCAAAGACTGTTGCCCTCAGCATCGACAGGCTCAGTAACATTTTCTATTACAGAAGCGTTGTTGCTATTCAAATCAAGAATAATAAAGTCAAGATTTGGCGGGTCACCAACTTCTATTTTTGTCGGTGTTAAAAATACCTGTTTATCATCAGCTAACAAGTAACGTGATGTATTTGTTGCGTTATCTATAATAGTTTTCATTTACAAGCCTTTAAGTAAAAGTTTGGTTGCTGATAATGCTTTACCCGCTTCTACGCTTGGGGAACCTGCTGATGTAGCAAACGTGCCGTCTGTTTGAACATAATAAGTAGAGCCAGCAGTAAGACTAGACACCTTTTCTGATACACCGCCTCGCAGCATAATATTGCCTGACGCAGTATCTGATATAGCTGCCTCAGCGACACCTATATAGTTCGTAGACGTTAAATTAGTAGAGCTACCGCCAGCCTTTCCTAATATAAAGTACAGGTCACTGCTAATTTCACCTATCCACATATAGTGACCAGCCTCGTCTTCTTGTAACGCGACATTACTCCAAGACGCAGCAATAGTGTTACTAGTGTCAATTTCGTCTTCCGAGCTTAAAGATATTGTAGAACCGTCTGAATTTGACGTAAGTATTTTTACAAATGGTCTAACTCCAGAACCGCCGTTGTAAGCATAATAAACTGGAAAAACCAGCGCGTTGTTATTTGTATTGTTCAACCCAACAACTGTTTGTGCGCTAACGCTAGAAATAGTTGTATATGTACCGTATGACAATGTTCCGCTGCTATCTGTCACAACGTGATACGATGGGTAATTCCCGCTGTTTTTGACAGAAGAAACAATTATTTTTGACGATGATATAGGGCTAATAGATACACCACCTCCTGCTACATCAGTAGAGCTTCCATACTTTGTGCCAACGCTAATGCTAGTTCCTGATACAGTTAACACTTTCATTGCTAGTGCAGCACCTGTGTCTCTGTAAGCAAGATATGCTTTTGTGGTGTCTGAGTAATGTTCTCTTATTGCATGTGTGTCATCACCGTATCCGCTGGAATCTGTTGCTAAATTAGTAGTTGAGCCTCCTGCCGTAACAGATGTTCCGCTTACTTGAAAAACGCGACCTTTAAGCGTGTTATTTGCAGCGTTTGCGTCTGTCCACATACCTAAAAATGTTCCGCTCGTATCAAGGTTTATTAAACTTATAGCCCCTCTACCGCTAGATGTGAATATAGGCTGGGATGTATAAAAAGATGTTTCTGACCCAAGACTAACGCTTTCACTTCCCGCACTTCCTGATATTGTTGCAACACGGACAGCACCATCGTTACTATTATTGTTGTACATTAATAAAACAACATTTGCCTGAGCTTTATCAAAGCAAACATTAATTTCCCTGTTTGATGTGCCTCCAGTAAGTAAAGATATGGCAGAAGATTGGGTAATTGTAGTTCCAGAGCGAGTAAACACCTTCATAAAGGCATCTTTGTTACCTATATCATCAGCATATACGGCTACCCATCTATTTTCGTTATGAGGGTCTGCTGCAAAATTTATGTACTCTGTATTATTACCATCAACCAAAGTTGTTGAGCCTATTGGCGCATCTGGACTGATAGCTGTTTCTGCTACTTCAGCAACCGTCCCAGCAGTTTCTAAAATTACTGGCTTACCGCTTGCAATTGCTCCATTCGCTGTAAAACTTTGGACTAACGGAGTTCCAGAAATACTATCAAATTGTGTCTGGATATTTGACGTAACACCATCAAGGTAATTAATTTCTGCTGTAGTAGCAGTTACTCCATCTAATAAATTTAATTCAGCCGCTGTGCTTGTTATGCCAAGCGAAGCTATCGCCGTAGCGCCAGATTCAAGGACAAAATTACTACCATCTCCAACAATAAAACCTCCATCGCTTGGAGTTAAGCCTGCTATATCAACAAGTTGAGGGTCGGCAGCTGAAAAAGTGGTAAAAGCTTCTATAACTACAGAATCTCCCGTAGTTGCTCCTGAAGCCAGCACTATAGAAGTTCCGTTTGTAGCAGTATATTCTGTAGAGTCTATCAGTAATATACCATTTAGGTATACATTTACATACCCTTGAGTGTAAGTAGCAGTAAAAGTTGTCTGGCCCGACGTGGCTGTATAAGAATATTTAGTATAGGCATTTTGTTGGATGTCTGCAATATTCCAAGCAATTGCTTCAAAAAGATCTCCTGAAGTTGCTGCGCTTGCTAATACAATAGAAGTAGTATTTGTAGCTGTAAAGTCAGAGGTGTCAAGTTTTACACCATTTAACCATACATCTACAAAGCCTACAGCATAAGATACAGAAAAAGTAGTTTGAGAAGAAGTAGCAGTATAAGCATACTTAGTATATGCACCGCTAGCAGCACCTCCTACTTCAACAATAGAGTCAGATCCGTCGTTTTTCTTAATGTAAACTTTACCATCATAGGTATTGATGGCAACTTCCCCCAACGCCAAATCAGACGTTGAGGGGGCAGCACCCTCAGTTGCAGAGCGTTTTAATTTTACTGTTTGCGCCATGTGGCTCTCCTAGAAATAGCGTATATACGCAGGAGTTATTAAAAAAGTGTCTTAGTAAGTGCCTCCATCTATAGTAGCCAGGCTTACTGCTCCACTTGATACTGTAAATTCTGTTGAATCAAAAGATGCAACACCTTTATTAGAAGAAGTAGCGTCTTCTACAGCGAGAGTAATCGCACCATCGCCGTTTGTAATACTCATTGCTTCACCTGCTGTTAGGGTAGCAAGAGCCATATCTCCGTTGGTTCCGTGACCTATAAGTAGCTGTCCTGCAGTTGGTGCAGAACCATCAATTGCAGTAATTGAGCCTGCAAGAGTTAGTCCGTTTATATCTAAATCGCCTTTTGTTCCTGAAAATACTTCAGACGAATTTGTTGCATCAGGAATAAAAGTAAATTTACCAGTGGAATCATCATAACCAAAGAAACCTACTTTAGCTGCTGAACCTGTATGGTATCTAAATTCAATACCTCTATCCTTATTATCATCAGAACCTGGAGCTGTGTCTCCTCCAAGAGTAAAGATAGGGTCGTCCACAGTTACAGTAGTAGAGTTAACCGTAGTTGTTGTACCATTTACAGTTAAGTTGCCTGAAACAGTCAGGTTGTCATCTACTTCAACCGTTCCTCCGGCAGAATCAAGAGTAAGATTTCCACTAGAAGTATCAATTTCATTTGTGCCTCCAACTCCAACTTGTACATTATCTACAGTTACTGCAGTAAGTCCTGCGAGAGTAGTAGAAGCTGCTCCAAGAGAGATAGAGGTAGATCCAACAGTTACAGCACTATTTGCAAGATTTGCATTTGGAAGGGCTCCAGTTACATCTGTAGTGAGGTCAATTTGTGCTAAAGTAATTTCTTGACCGCTAAGAGTTAGATAATCGTAAGAGCCTGCGAGAGTAACATTGGTTGAATTGTCTGTTCCCGCAGCATCTACACTGATTGCTGTACGAACATCTGCAGCGGATAAATAAGTAAGTTTTCCTGCACTATCATCCCATCCAATAACTGCATCTGCGGATCCCGCATCTACCCCATTAATTTCTTGAGTAGAAAGACTTAGAATATCTGTTACGGAAGCGTTGAGTGTTACTGCTGTAGAATTATCAGTGCCTGAAGCATCAACTCCTATAAGAGTACGAACTTCTGCTGCTGTAATTCCACTATAAAGAGCAGGAGTACCTGAATTATCATAAATTGCAGGAGTATTACCAGAGTAAGCAATAGAAACTTGATTATCTGATACAGTAGTGGTAATGTCTGTACCACCATTAAAAGTAAGAGTTTGTCCAGTAGTAAAAGTATCTGTAGTAGATCCGTCTGATATTGTAAAACTACCAGAAGGAATTGATGCCCACGACAGTTGACCAGAGCCATTAGTCTTTAGATACTCATCAGCACCCCCGTCTGCTTGAGGCCAGTTTTGTCCATCAAGTACAAGATCCCCTGTACCATTAGGAGTAATATTGATATTTCCATTCGTATCTGTAGAAATAATTGTATTTCCATTAAAATTCAAATTATCTACATTAAAATTATCAATCTTGCTGCTTGCATCAACTACAAGAGCACTACTAGCAGTAAGAGCGCCTGCAGTATGATCAAGCATATCTACATATACTTTACCACCAACTGCATCAATATCCCCACTGGTTCCGCCTGGACGACCTATAAAAAGTTTATTACTATTAGCAGAATACGCTAGTTCTCCATTAGCGAGAGAAGTAGGAGATGCTGTAGTAGTACTCCTTTTTATTTTCATAGTAGCTGTCATTTAGTATCTCCTAAAAAGCTCCCGCATCTAATGTGTCGGAATCTTCACCTGCGGTTCCTAATATAATTGGAACCCATTGAAATGTGCTAGGGCTTGTTTCTCGATAAACATACATTTGATCATCATCTGTATCATACCAAGTATCTCCCTCTTGTATATTGTCTCCTGTTGGAGTCGAAGTACCTCTAAAATCTTGGTCTGCTAGCTGTTGCAGCGCTGCTTCTAAGTCTGTAGCCGTAATCGTATTATACGGAGTTACGCTTATATTCGAAGCATTTACTGTAGACGTAGAAGGAAGTGCTACAGTAGAAACTGTAACATCTCTGGTTCTATCAGTAATTTCTACTGAACGAGTAGGATCACTAATTACTACAGAAGTTATAGCCATTAAAAAGTTCCTGAATCTAAAGTATCGCTATCGGTGTCTCCTAATATTATAGGAACCCATTGAAATACTCCAGAACTTGTTTCTCTGTACACATAATGTTGATCGTTGTCCGTATCATACCAAGTATCCCCTTCTGCAATATTATCGCCTGTCGGAGTACCTGTAGATCTAAAATCTTGATCAGCTAAATGCTGTAGCACATATTGTAGTGTTCCAGAGGGCACTCCTCCAGAACCTGTTATAGATATATCAGCAGAAGTAGAAGTGTCAGAAGTAGAAGGAATAGCAAAGGTTAAATCTATATTTTTACTTTTTCCTCTATCTGTAACTATCACTGAAAAAGCCATTATCTAGTTACTTCCCGTGTAACTTGGGCACTGCCTTGAATAATTCTTTCTACTGTTGCATCTGCTGCAGTATAAATTTCTAAATCGTAATAATAAGTGCCTTCAGAAATAGATGAAGTAGTTGAATTGCTAAGCTCCATTTTTATTGTTCCTGCAGAAGCACTCACTACAGTACAAGTAAATGTAGCTGTAGCAGTTTCATCATTCTTTGTACGGCGCAGCTGAGCACGGGCTGAGTACCCTGTTAAATCAAAAGCAGCACTGTCTTCTTTTACTGCTAAGTCTAAAACAAAGTCCGTTCCCTGATCGATTGTTATGTTATAAGTACCAGCACTCATGTAAACGTCTCCATGGTAAAATTATAGCAAATGACACATACTTAGTCAAGAAATATTTTTTAGGTGGTATACGGGTAAGCGTATCGCTCATACAATTCTTCTAGGTAAGACATAACCGCTTCATCATTCCTATAGTCATCTTCTGTACTTGTAAAAGTTTGAAACTCATACTCTACAAATTCTGGATTATTCTTAAATGCAGAAACTCTAAAAGTATCTTCTGAAACTTTATGTGCGCTGAAAGAAACTATATATTCGTTATTTAGCATAATTATCTAGTTGCCTTTGCATCGGCCCTAATATCAAAATTGTAGGGTCCGCTTTCTGTACCAAAACTGTCCGTAAAATAAAATGCAGCATCAATAGCATAGAATATTTCGGCACTTAAAGGTGTACCTCCAATACCCATTTCTGCTTCTACAAATATATTACTTGCTCTTGATGTACCTACACTATAGCTAGTGCCGCTTGTAAGCTCACTATACCCTGAAGAAGGATTCACTACACCGGAATCAAATGCTCCATTTCCATTATTAGTAGGGCCCGTTGATCCTGTAGCAACTACTCTATAAGAGCTTAAATTACTTCCTGGTGCTGAGACAGTATATGCTGCTACTGAGTTTCCACTATTTGTAGTAAGAGACCCAAAACTTCCATTTGGAGCTTCACCATCGAGAGTTACAGTAATTCCAGAGCTAGAGCTTGTAATAATAAGATATGTTTCTGCTTTAGCGATAGCCGGACCGCCTGACGTAATATGTTCCGCAACAGTTTTATATGAAGTAGTTCCAGTAGTAACGCTTGGTCCTGCTACATTTATAATATTTAGATCAGCAGTATCTTTTATAACTGAATAATCACTTAGATTACTTAATTGAAGAGTAAGAGTTTCTGTAGATTCTGTGTAAGCTGAGTCAAAAGTAGCGGAAACACTAAAAGTTCCAGTGTTGCTATTTATAGTAAAACTACCACTATCCGTAGCAATATCATTTCCAGGATCGCTTGCAAGTCTCCAATACAAAGTAGTTCCGTTTGATACATTTGTAGTATTCACGGTAATTGTAGAAGATTGTCCTTCTGTAACATTGTATGAAGCTGCACTAAACTGAAATGTAGGATCTGTAGAAGTATCGTTAATTGTAACACTGGTGGATGCCTGACCATTATCTAAGGCTATATTAAATGTTTCTGCTCCTTCTGTAGTAGCATCTTCGGTAACATTGAAAGTGAGAACATCATTATTTGTTACATTTCCTGTTAAACTAGCACTGTTAATATCCCCCGAACTAACTCCTGTAATTGTGTACGCAAAACTCCCGCTTTGATTTGTTGTAAATGTAATTGTAAAAGACCCTCCCTCATTTACAGAAGATACGCTACGAGTCAAAGCATATGAAGGAGTAACAGAAGTATCATTAATTGTAACAGGCAGTGTTCCAGTTCCAATAGTTGGATCGAATCCGGTAACACTGGGGCTACTGATTATGCAAGAAACTGTTTCTGCTCCTTCTGTAGTAGCATCTTCAATAGTTGTTATTGTTACAGAGTCAGATGTTGTACTATTACTAAATGTAAAAGATCCTGAAGCACCGCTTGTAGTATAGTCTGCCCCTCCTCCTGTTGCCGTTCCTCCTAAGCTAAAACTTACAGTGCCTGTAATTGCAGTTGAAGCACTTGCAGAGAAAGTAAAAGAGCTTCCTTCATTTACAGATGTTGTGCTTCTTACTACATTAATTGTAACCGGAGTAAGAGAAGTATCCAATACAGAAAATGCTTGAGTAAGAACCGTACTACCTCCATAGCTTACACTAAGAGTATAATTTTCTGTTCCTTCTGTAGTAGCATCATTTTTTGTTGTAACTGAGAAGCTGCCTTGACTTGTTGCAGAAATCGTTCCTGTTCCGCTTACTGCATTAAAATCTGCTGTAGTTCCATTTATACTCCAATTAAAACTTCCACTCGTAATAATGTCATTTACATCTTCAAATTGAAAGGTACGAGTAACTCCCTCGTTCATAGAAGTATAAGTTTGTACCCACTGCCAAGACTCAGCAGTTGCTGCAGCTCCGTAAAAATCAGTAAGGCTTATCTGCCCGCTTGTCGGAACTGCCGCATTTGTTCCTGTATTTGGAACAAGACTTCCTCCTCTATAAAATTCGCTCAGAGAAGAAGATCCTGTATCTCCAAATTCAGTTTTGAGATCTTGAAGGCTTATTGCACCACTACTTTGAAGAGCCACGCTTTAGTTCCTCTACTTCTTCTTTCAAGTCTTTAATTGCTTCAATCAAAAGCGGTACCAGTTTTTCATAGCGAACTGCAAGCATATCATTCTCTCGTTTTGCTACAGCTTCTGGTGCGACTTTTAATACTTCTTGTGCGATTACACCGATGTCATGCATTCCTTCATATGGGGATACATGATTCCAATCAAACTCATATCCTCCTAGTTGAGTTACTTTTTCAAGTGAGTTTTCAATTGGAGTAATATTGTCCTTCATTCTTCGGTCAGAACTATAGAAAGCGGTAACATCACCAGTTGCTGTAATTGCTCCGGTAACTGTTAAAGCTCCAGAAGCAAGAGTACCTGTAGTTGATAGGTTTTCATTTCCAAAACTAATAGACCCCGTAGAAGAGGTGATACTTCCTCCATCTACTGCAAGTGTTCCATCTAGTTGAAGATTTCCTGAACCATTTATACTAAATTTTTGAAATCCAGAAACTGAGCCCTCTATAAGATTAGTTGCATTAGCAATACTTACAAATCTTGAACTCAGAGAGCTATAGCTAGTCTGTTGAACTCCGTTTACAGTTGATCCTTGATTATCATCTCCATATGCAAAGGCTCCTGCTTGTCCACTTATAGTAGCAGCACCTAAACCCACTGAATCCGTATTATTTCCAGTATTTTCTAAGAAAAGTGCTGCACATTTAGCATTATGAGCAGTTTGAAATATTGCAGTAGCATCGTATGCAGTACCTTGAATTTCTAGACCCGATGTTGCTAAACCAAACGAATGACTACCCCCACCAAAATCCGTAGAACTAGACTCTAGCTTATCTAAAGTGACCGTTCCAGTAGCTATATTGCCGCCATAGATAGTTGTATAATTACTTCCTTGATAGCTTAAGTTTACTCCTTCCGAAGAGTCTGTTCTTTCTGTAAAAGTAACTAATCCAGTAAAATTAATTCCTGTATCTGGTGTAGTAAAACTTGCTGTACCGCTACCAGACCCAGAGCTATCCTCTTCTACATTAAAAATGGAATAATAATAATCATATGTTCCATTTGCATCATAAGTCGGGGGAGTAACACTCCATCCAGAAGTGAGACTAGAGAAATTTTTATTTGTAAAGCTCCATGTACCTGATGGCTTGCCGGGTGCTGTTGCTCCTGCTGTTTCTGTTTTATACACAAAACCTTGCGCTGTTCTTAATCCATCATCTCCAGTTGCACCAGTAGCACCTGTTGCTCCTGTTGCACCTGTTGCTCCCGCACTTGACTTACTGAAAGTTTGTTTTTGTGTGCCAGTAACACTGTTTTCTATATTTAGGGTATAAGTAATTACTGCTGTATCAGCAGTCATATTACTATGATCACCAATGGTGAACTTATTTGCGGATACGCTTGTAGTTCCTGCAGTAATATTTGAAGCACTTACACTTACAGAAAACTCTCCAGCTCCTGGAGTGCCTGTTACACTATCTAGCTCTGTTCCGCCTTTGTAAACTTCTATGTCTGTTCCAGACCCAGAGTAGCTACTTATAGTTCCAGAGTTATCTGCAGTAAAAGAGTGAGCAGCATTTGTAAGTATAACAGTATACCCATCTATACCTTCAGCACCATCTGCTCCTTCAGCAACAAAGAATATAGAAATTGTATCAAAAGCTACTTCTGTCGTAGAGTCAGCAGCTTCTGCAACTCCTACACGAATTGTTAAAGGATTGCCTGCCCAACCAGTCGTACTTGAAGGTATACTATATGTAAAAGTATCTGTGTTTCCTGTGCCGTCTGTGTAGCTTGTCTCATCCGTAATTCCATCCCCTGTAAACTTAAAATAAGGATCTGTAAAATTTAAAGCAGTTGCGGTAAAAGTAAGCGTACCGCTCGGAGAAGGATTAGACGTAGTTCCATTTTGCGCGGTTTCATAAACTACAGAATAATCGTCTGAAGTTAAACGAACAAGCTTACCTGCAGCTCCTCCTGCACCGTCTTGTACAAAAGGAATTGTAATATTTGTAGTGCTTTGTTTATTCGTATTGCTTTCATCTAGTTCTTCTGCAACTGTAACAGTAAATACCAAATCAGTAGATGAGTATGTGCTTACTTTATCAAGAGTCTTTGTTGCAGTAAAAGTTGTGTCTCCCGCAGCAAAACTTGAATCCGCAGACTGAGATATTTCAGAGTTTGTAAAGCCTGCACCTGTAAACTTAAATACAGGACTCTTATACCCAAAAGCAGTTGCTTTTAGTACTAAATTTGTATAGCTTGTTGTAAGAGTTCCGCTTCCATCAAAGTTTAGAAAAACAGGATCTACAGTAAGAACTACACTTCGTGGAAGTTTTCCTAAGTCAGGATTTATACTGAGACTTACAGGAAAATATTTGAATGTTCCACCATCATTTCGTATTTGTGCGATTATTGCATCTTGATCTTTGTCAAACTTAAAAGAGTTTTCGTATGCGGTTGTCCCCGCAGAGATAGCAGTAGTAAAACTCTTATCAATTCTTACATCTGTATCGGACGCTACATAAATAACACGAGCGGCTTGAGTACTGCTAAACTTGATAATATCCCCTACCGCTAACTCACTGGAAAAAGATGTAGAAGAGCCTACAACTTTATTTGAGTTTGCTGCAACACTTACAGTTCCTGCAAGAGTTGCCCAGTTGCTAGTGTGAGTTGTATTCCCTGTTCCTGCATCGTAAAAGTATCCATATCCTAAGTCGTCGTCTCTATAGTATTTTATAAGAGTGAGAGGATCAGAAGCATCTGCATCAAACATTATAAAGTGAGAAGAGAGTTGTTTCTCTATCTCATTCGCAATCGCCGAAAAGTTTACAGAAGCAATATTCGAACAGTCTTGAGTATACTCAGCTACAGGACTACCATCAAATTCTTTAACAAACTGAGGATCTCCTGCGGGGGAGATAGCATAAGCCTTATCTTCAAAAGTAAAAGTTCCTGCAGAAGTTATAAAAGCAGGAGAAGAAACTGTTGCTCCCAAAGCCATACCAAATGCTCGCGGTACAGCTTGCCTAGCAGGATCTTCAATAGTAAAAGTAGCTTTTGTTTTTTCAGACATTTTTCCATTTATAGAAACTGTCTGAATTCCTATAGTAAAAGTTCCTACAGGTAGATCATATGCGATTAAGCTTCTTCGTTCTTTTGCAACCTTTAGTGAGGCAGGCTGGCCTGGAATATTTGAAGTAACTAAATAATGATCTACATATCTATAATCAGGACTTACATTGTCACCTGCGAATGTAGGAGAATCCCAATAAAAAATTATATCATTATTAAAAATTCCTGAATTAAGATCACTGACGTGAGCATACGCATTTGTAGGCGCAGGTATTACATCAGTTGCTCCAGGATTAGAAAAAAGTGGGTCTGTAGTAGATAATGTAAAATTAGCGTCTACAGAAGCATACTTATCATTATAAAACTCTACCGCAGTAATTCCATATTCATTCTTGCTTTCTTCTGTGATACTAAGAATTTTGTACATCTTCTTAGATCCAATTACTTCTACACCGCTTATGGCTTCTTTCAAAACCCATAAACTTTCAGCAGTTGGAGCAACTGTAAATGCACTTGCAGAAGAAACGGATAGAGAAGAGACAGTTCCTGCAGAAGTAGTAACTGTTCCAGTTTCTACATTTGTATAAGGTTTCCAAGTAATATCTACATAGTTTCCACTATCATCAACAATATTTGAAGCTTCCGGATCAGTATCAATAGTAGAAATATCAATAATATCTCCTCTACTATAAGAAGTGCTACCTATTGTTGCAGAATCCTGTGCAAGAGTTGCCACAGAATCTGTAAAAGTAACACTTAGTTCATAAGTAGAACCAGAATTAAGAGTTATACTTCTATCTAAGGGTATGGAAGTAGTTGTTGGAGTACCAGTATTACTTACTCGTCCACTATACTTTAAGTTGCCTGGATGTCTGTCAGAGTCCTGTACATTAATTATATCTCCGGGCGCAAGAAAGGCCGCATTGATTGCAGTCTTAAAACTAACAATTTCGGTTTGATTTACCGCAGTCCATAACTTCCATCGACCGTAACGAAGAGCTTGGCCTTCTGAAGTTGCCCCATAAGCTGTTGCATTTTCAGAAATAAGTCTGCCAGTCTTTATTATATTTTGACGATCTTCTACTATAAGATTTTCAAGTTTATAGTTTGCTTCTGGATTATTCCAAGTTACAATTATTTGATTTGCACGAGTCTTGCTACCTGTAGTTTCGTAGGAGAAAGCCCCCTCTATAACATTGGCTTTTGAGAAATTATAAACAGGGTCTCCTGGCTGATCTGCAACGGTATAAATTTCTCCATCAAGCCAGTAAATCATACTTCTAAAAATAGAAGCTAAGTCTTTTACAACTTTATAGGCGTCAGTTGCTTTTGTAAGATATACATTGGTAGTAAAACGAGGCTCTGTAGCTCCGTTGCCATTGTCTACCATTTCATCGCAGTATCGTCCAATTCTATAAAGTGCATATTTATCTATATCAGTTTCTGCTAACCATTCTCCTAACCCATAACGATTATTTGTAAGAATATCGTAAAAAACCCATGCAGGATTATTTGTGTAAACTTTATCTGCACGAAAGTTTCCATCCCAGTCTTGGTAGGTGCTTTCTATAGAACCATTACTTACATTTCTTTTATAAGACGGGGCATTATCTGTTTCTGTACTTTCTTCTCTTGTAACATAGTTGGAAGGTACTTTTACTTTTAACCCCTTACAGTGATAAGTACGAGTAGGAAGCTGTTGAAAATCTCTAGAGTTTAGTCGTATCTTTGCCATCGCTGTCAAAGGATAAGTAAGATTTTCTTTTATAATTGTGCTTAATGAAGTAATACTGCCTACAGATTGAGTTGTATAGTTTTGATTCCATGTGTTTGTTTGTGCATTATAAGCAAGATTACTGTAAGTTGTTCGAGTAATCTTAAGTTTAAAATCTGTAAAAGGCTGATATTTCTTTAGATCTATAACATGGTTAAAAGTAAGAGGAGCATTAGATCTTCCTTCATGTTCCCAAGTATCTGTTATTTCTTGATAACCTCCAAAAGATCCATTTTGTTCAATTGCTATATAAGCTGTATATCGGGCCGTAGCTTCTGTTTGCTCGCCTTTTTCACTTCTATTCCAAAGTTGTGGATACGAGAAAGTAACTCGTATTTGATCTGCCTGCTCTATCTGAGCTGAAGTTAAGTTAAAGCCTGCGGCCCCTGTCGTATACTCTCTCGTAGCATTTGAAGTATCTTCCAATGAACAGGCAGTATCATTATAAGTTGTACAAGTAAGATCTATACTTGTATTCGAAGGAGTATTTGTTATTGCTATTACGCCAGGTCCAGTATTTCCAACTTCTGTAAATGAAGGTTGAGTAAGTTGTCCTGTACGAAATTGCACAGCAAAGCTATCATATTTAGAACCTTGAGACAGTGAATCTTCTAAAGAAGTCTTACCATAGTCTGTGCTTACAAAATCACACTTGTAGGTTCCAGTAGCACCAGTAAAGTTAGATGAAAGTGTTAAAGATGCTTCATTTGCAGCTACAGAAGCAACTTGAAGTTTACCATCTAAAACAACCGTATAGTTTCCACTTGTTAATGCAGGATTTAAGTCTGATCCGGAAAAAGGAGTACATACAGCTACAGTGCTAGAAGTAAATGTTTGTACATACCCTTGAAAAACAGTCGTAGAGTTTGAATCAAGTAGACGAATTACAGGAACAATACTTGGATCATTTGGGTTGTATACATAGCTAGAAGCAAAGAATGCATTACTCGCTGTAATAGTTACAGATTTAGTATTTGATAGACTTGAAAGCGCAACTGTAGCACTTTCAGTATCTAAAGCTCTTACTACTAGATACTTGCTTCCATTGTCTGTATCCGCTTGAATTGGCTTAGTGAAATTATTCTTATTTATTGTTACTGAAGTGTTTCCATTTGTAAATGAAAAAGTAACAGGAGTTTTTGATGCCTGTATAAATGCTTGTTTTGTTAGCTGGCTCGGATCATCGTTTAAGAATACAGATGCTCCTCCATCTACTAACCCATAAATAGGGCCTTCAGAAATAATATCAGTAAATACAGCTTCTTGAGAGTTAGAAGGAAGATGCTCAACTTCTCCATAATTTATAGGAGTGCTAGCAATAGAGGAAACTCCTCCTCCCGTTGATGTTGAATCTAGTGATCCATCTGTTTGAGTGGCGGCGCTGTTTGTTTGAGCAATTCCAACAGGATCTTGATAAAGTCCTCCGTTAAATACATTACCTGCTTCATCCATTTCTTCTATAGAAGAACTTACTTTTGTATTTTCTCCCACTAATTCAAAAGAAACTGGATGTCCTGGAACGCGTAGCTCTCCATAAAGAAGAGGTATGGGCATGCCTTCTACAATATTTCGTTGAGACCCATTAAATAAATACCCTTCGTCTTCTTCATCTACAGAAGGGTCCGGTGCCATAAGCTGCTGAATGCCTGTAATTGCTAAGTTTACAGCAAGACCTGCAGCTGTAAGGCCTGCAACTGCATATAGTCCTCCAGCGCCCTGCAAAGCTCCGAATACGCTTGCAGAACTCATTGTTCCATGAAGGCCTACAAAGGCTGCTCCGCCCGGTACAAACAACAAAGCTGCAATTGCTACTGCGGTAAGAATCTTTGCTCCACCAGACTTAGATCCGGCAGCAACTGGAGTAATTACTATATCGCCTTCCCGTAAAGGAAGCAAACACTCTAAAGGAGTTTCAACTTCATTCTTGCCTACTTCAATATGAAAGCCTACATCTGCTTCTGCACAAGCTATAAGATACTTTTTTAGACCCGGATTATTTGCTTCAATAAGACGTAAAGCATCTCGAACACTCTCTCCATGAAAAGAGTGTTTTCTTCCAAATTTTAATCCAATTTCTCCTTCGAGATAAATATTACGTTTCATATCTATATATTCCAGTTAAGTACCTTTT
>Ga0213860_10000484_pt1 | contig 15943 bp, 21 predicted proteins | sample PICome_3_FD_160118 | JGI IMG/M metagenome (GOLD analysis project Ga0213860, IMG submission 160118) | Coastal seawater microbial communities near Pivers Island, North Carolina, United States - PICO550 | ecosystem: Environmental > Aquatic > Marine > Coastal | place: USA: North Carolina...
TCAAGGTGTCCATTGATTTAGGCTAACGCCTGATCAATGACCACTTAATACCTAGTTTTGTCTGACGTTACCTGTTTATAATGTATACGCCCCCAAAAACTGTTGCCATGTTCCTGCTAGGGATCATTCACTACCATTTTTTTTCCACAGAGTATTTTGTGCGTTTGAAATAATATTTTTTTCATGTAAGGGTCGATTATGTTTAGATGGATAAAGAGGTTATGGAATGCGGACTCCAGCTTGGCAGAGGAAAGAGGGCAAGAACCCAGAGGGGGGATTGAACGCAAAGGGTCGAGCAAGTTACAAGGGGGGAACACTAAAGCCTCCAGTAAGGAGCGGCGACAACCCTCGAAGAGCAAGCTTTCTAGCAAGGATGGGGGCAGCCAAAGGTCCCGAAAGGGACAGCAAGGGAAGGCCAACCCGTCTTCTTCTCAGCTTAAAAGCGTGGGGAGCCTCAAGCAAACAGGACGCAAAGGCAAAGGCCAGAGCAATAAGCCGAAGAAACAAAGCTAAGAAAGGAAAAGCATAATGCCTATGGGTAAAGGGACGTATGGTTCTCAGGTTGGCAGACCAGCTAAAAAGAAGAAAAATATGTTGACTGAAAAGCAAAAGACACTGCCGCCATCTTTGAAAAGAAAGATATTGAAGGCAAAGAGTAAGTAATGGCTCAGAAACCAAAGTCTTTACTGCGTCCAAAGACTAGAGAAGATAGTCTTGAAGAGATACAAGCTAGGATTAAAGTTCTTCAGGATGAATTAGGTACATTCGATGACTTCAGAGCTAGTGGTGGTAGAGATAATCTAAAGATACTGCGTCAATACATTGGACGCGGTTTTAGTTTTAAAGAGGGTGGATCTCCTGAAGAGAATGCAAAGATAAGAGAAAGACAAAAGCTTCGAAGACAGAAAGAAAAGGAGCTAGATATTCTCTTAGAAAAAATTAATAAGTTTCCAGATCCAGATGCAGGGAAGTTTAAAGGGAAAGTGTAATGGCTGAAAAAGAAAAGATATCTGCTATACGAAGAAAACTTAATACTTTGAGTATTCAATTTGCTAAAGGATATGGTGTTTATTCTTTAGATCCTGATATCAAAGGTCAGTATGGTAAATTTTTAAAAGATAATAATCTTACGGTTACAAAGTCAGCAGGTAAAAAAGTTTTTTCTTTGCAAAATTATTTTAAAAAAAATAACAATCCTGAATCTTCAAAAATAAAAGAAGCAGAAAATACTTTATCAAAATGGCTTACACCTCTTAAAAAGATTGATGCTATGTCAGGTCAACAAAGGCTAAAAGCTAAACGTACATTATTAGGATCTAAGTAATGGCAGTTAATGCAGCAGGTAATTATACAAAGCCTAAGATGAGAGCAACTTTGTTTCGAAGAATAAAAGCAAGGGCAACACATGGTACGGCAGCAGGTCAGTGGTCTGCTCGAAAGGCACAGCTTCTTGCCAAGGAATATAAAAAGCGTGGTGGAGGATATAAATAATGAGTGATACACAACAAAGCGCACAAGTAACCCAAAGAACTGCATTTAAAAATGCTCAAAAAGGTTTGACTGATACAGAAATAAGAAAGGTAAATTCTTTTTTTAAACCTGTTATGACTTTAATTACTATGGGTGAAATTGATAAGGCCAAAAGCAATTTTAGTAGAAGAATGGAACAAGGTGACAAAAAAGCAAACCTTGGCATTAACAGTAAAATGGAAACTGCTTTAAACAAAATGTTTAGGCTTATGACCACAGGTCCAAATAGTAAAGAACTAAGAGCAGCTTTTAAACAACAGCTTTCTAAAACAACAAAACAAAAAAGTCTTATGCGAAGAGCTGCTAGGTTTGGAGGAGGTGGAGATATGAATCCATCAAAAGTTAGACCAGAACTTGTAACACCACCTAGGTCTCTTTTACAAAGATGAAAAAGTCACAGAAGTCATTGCTAAACTGGGGAAAACAGAAGTGGCGCACTAAGTCAGGGAAGAAGTCTAGTGAGACAGGTGAACGGTACTTACCTAGCAAGGCTATTGCTGCTCTTAGTTCTGCTGAATATGCAGCTACAACCAGAGCTAAACGAAAGGGTAAGGCTTCGGGTAAGCAATTTGTGGCTCAACCGAAAAAGATTGCTAGGAAAGTAAAACAATATAGGAGTTAATTATGGGCTGGAAAATAGCAAACACTGATGAGTTATATGATGGGGAAACTCATGAACTTGCAGGAAAAACTTACACAGGTAAAACAAGAACCTCTGAGTCTCGAAGACTGGAGTGGACTAACGAAGAGCCTAAAAAGAAAGCACCAGTAAAAAAGAAACGTGCTAGGGATGAAAAAGGTAGATTAAAAGCAGACGACCCTTCTACGCCAGATGTTAATGAGGCTTGGGAAGAGTGAGTTTTGTAAATACTTTGAAGGCAGAGGAACTTACTATGCTTCGAAGAATTGTGAAGAAAGTACATTTTCAACACTTTGATCGCAAGCATGGTAAGTCTTTTGTTACTAATAAAATGGTAGACAATGTAATAGAAAACATTGGCCCAGAGGTCGTTGAGAAAATGATTAAGTCTGGAGTTGACAAGGGGCTGCGCTAGTGGTCAATTTTAAATATAAACCAGACGGTGAAGTTCTTAAAAGCTTTATGAAAGATGATACTTTCTTTCGTGGCATTCGAGGACCAGTAGGATCTGGTAAATCAGTAGGATGTTGTGTTGAAGTATTTCGAAGAGCTTTGGAACAAAAGAAAGCCCCAGACGGAAAACGAAAATCCCGATGGGCTATTATACGAAACACAAACCCACAGCTACGAACTACAACTATTAAAACATGGCTTGACTGGTTCCCAGAAAATGACTGGGGAAAATTTACTTGGTCAGTCCCTTACACCCACAATATTAAAAAAGGTGAAATCGAGCTAGAGGTTATCTTCTTAGCATTAGATAGACCAGAGGATGTAAAGAAGCTTCTATCTTTGGAACTAACAGGGATATGGATTAATGAAGCAAGAGAAATACCAAAGTCTATTATTGATGCTTGCACTATGCGTGTTGGCCGTTATCCTTCAATGCGTGATGGAGGTCCATCTTGGACAGGGGTAATATGTGATACTAATGCCCCTGAAGAAGATCACTGGTGGCCTATTATGTCAGGTGAAGTACCAATACCTGATCACATTCCAAGAGAGCAAGCAAAGATGTTAGTGAAGCCAGATAACTGGCGTTTCTTTACGCAGCCTTGTGGAATGCTCGAAGTAAAAGATGAAGATGGTGAGATAGCTGATTACAAGCCTAACAAAGATGCTGAAAACAAAAAGCATATGTTAAACAACTATTATAGTAATTTAGTAAGGGGTAAAACAAAAAGCTGGATTGATGTCTATGTTATGAATAGATTAGGATCTATCCAAGATGGTAAGCCGATATACCCAATGTTTGCAGCAGAAGTACATATAGCCAAAGAAGAAGTAGCGGTTGCCGCAGGGTATCCGTTATATGTTGGCTTGGACTTTGGGTTAACTCCAGCAGCTACTCTTGGGCAGAAGATCAGAGGTCGTTGGCTCGTCCAGTCGGAGATAGTGGCCTTTGATATGGGGATTGTTAGGTTTGCCGAGGTGTTGCGTGAGGAGATCTCCTCCCGATTTTCCCAAGCATCTGAGGTATACATATATGGCGATCCTGCAGGGGACTTTAGAGCGCAAACAGATGAATCAACTCCCTTTCATATCTTGCGCGGTGCAGGTTTGAGGGCATTCCCTGCCCCTTCTAACTCTGTTGATCTCCGTCTTGAAGCTGTTTCTTCCCAGCTAAACAAGATGGTAGAGGGCAAACCTGCATTTTTAATTGATCGAAGATGCCAGCAGCTAATCAAAGGTTTTGAGGGTGGGTATCAATATAGACGTATGGAAGTATCAGGTGAGAGGTATGCAGATAAACCTGATAAAAATATGTACTCCCATATACATGATGCTTTGCAGTATATGATGCTAGGCGCAGGAGAAGGTCGAGCATTATTAAATAATCAAAAATTATCAAAACCTGTTGTAGCCTCAAGAAATTTTGATGTTTTTAACAAAAAACCTAATAAGAATAGAAGACAAGGACTTTGGGCAAGATTATAATTGTGCGTTGCAATTTTTAATTTTCTCTGATTTTGACAAAATAATAAAAGGAGATTCTTATGTGTGGCAGAAGAAGACGAGATCCTCGTATAGATGAGGAACAGAAAAAAGCTAGAGAGCAAGCTGATCAGGCTAAATTAATAGCTGAACGTGAAAAAGAAGAGCAAAGACAAAATTTAGCAGCATCTCAAGAAGCAGCCTTACAAACTGAAGCTGAAACATTAAAAGCTGAAGAAGGTAAAGCTCAACGTCAATCTGAAATGATGGCAGGTAAAAAGCCAAGTCTTGCAGCTCTTAGAAGAAGATCAAGAAGAGGTGGTCGTAGAGGCAGAAGTTTATTACAATCTTCAGCAGGTGGAGCAGGATTTTACAGTAGGTTTTTATAATGATAACTGACCCAATTGCAAAAAATTATTTGCAAAGATACGAAAAAGCCAAAGCTAAACGTACTAACTTTGTTGACGTTTTCGAAGAATGTTATGAATATGCTTTGCCGCAAAGAGAATCTTTTTACTATGAAGTATCTGGGCAAAGACGAGATGATAAAATATTTGATGAGACTGCCGTTGTAGGTGTTCAAGAGTTTGCATCTCGTTTGCAATCAGGACTTGTTCCTAACTTTGCAAGATGGGCTGATTTCACAGCAGGGTCTGAAACTCCTAAAGGTGAAAGAGATCAGGTAAATAATGAGCTTGAAGAAGTAACAGAGTATGTTTTTGAAATATTGCAAAACTCTAACTTTGCTCAAGAGGTGCATGAGTCCTTTATGGACTTGGCAGTTGGTACTGGTGTCTTAGTATGTGAAGAAGGTGATTCAATAAATCCGATACGTTTTTCAGCTATACCGTTGCCTCATGTCATACTAGACACTGGTCCAGATGATCAAATAGATCATGTATTTAGAGAAAGAAAACATATTAGATATGATCAATTAAATATTCTTTATCCTAAAGGTAATTTTAATGATCAACTAATGTCTTTTATTCAAAACAAATCTGATCAAACTACAACAGTTCTTGAGGTTGTTTGCAGAGATTATAGCAAAACTAATGAAGAAGCGTTTTATCATTACGCTATTTGCATGACAACAAAATCTGTTTTGATGGCAAGGCAGATGTCAGGTGTTGGATCTAACCCATTTATTTGTTTTAGATGGTCTAAATGTGCAGGTGAGGTATATGGTCGAGGACCATTATTTAATGCATTGTCAGCCATCAAGACAGCTAACCTTACTGTTGAATTAGTTCTTGAAAATGCACAAATGGCAATCTCTGGCATTTATCAAATGGAAGATGATGGTGTTATAAATCCTGATACAATAAATCTTGTTCCAGGGACTATTATTCCAAAAGCTATGGGGTCAGCAGGTTTGCAACCTGTTCCAAGTGCAGGTCGTTTTGATGTAGCTCAACTTAATTTAGATAGAGCGCAAAACAATATTAAACGTGCATTGTATAATGATATGCTTGGAGATCCTAATAAAACTCCTGCATCTGCAACAGAAGTAGCTGAACGTATGGCAGATCTTTCTAGGCGAATAGGTTCTGCTTTTGGTAGATTGCAAGTAGAGCTTGTCCAACCTGTTCTTCAAAGAGTTGTTTATATTTTAAAGAAGCAAGGTCGTATTGAAATACCAACAATTAATGGTCGAGAAGTAAAAGTTAAGTCTGTTTCACCTTTGGCACAAGCTCAAGCTAATCAAGATATAACTTCTGTATCAAGATTTTTAGAACTAGCTAATCAAGCTTTTGGTCCTGAAGCTGTAAATATATTAATTAATAGTGAAGAAACAGCTACATATCTAGCAAAGAAGTTTGGTGTTCCAGATAATTTAATACGAGATGAAAAAGATCGACAAGAAATGATTGCATTAATGCAGCAAATGCAGCAAAGTCAGGCTCAAGCACAACAACCAATGGAGTAAAGCTTGAGCAAAAAATCTTATGTTGCAATTGATGGCGTTCAAAGATCTCAACAACTTGACGAGCAAATAAGTTTAAATGTTGCCGCATTATTAGCAACACCTACTGGTGCATCTGTAATGCAGTATCTAAAATCTATTTCTACTGATATTGCTAATGGACCAAATATATCTAACGATGAATTAAGGCATTTAGAAGGCCAAAGATTTATTGTTGGTTTATTATCTAGTAGAGCGGATCATGGCTCTAAAATAAAATCTAGGGAGAATAATAATGAGTGAAGAGCAAGTACAAGAATCAACTGAAGAAGTAACTACTAATGAGACAGTTCAGGAAGAACAAAGACCTGAGTGGCTTCCAGAAAAATTTAATGACCCTGCTGATTTAGGCAAAGCATATAAAGCTCTTGAATCAAAACTTGGTGAAAAAGAAGAAGATATAAAAACTCGTCTTATGGATGAGCTTTCTCAGCAAGCATCAGAAGGTGTTCCAGCAAATGTTGGTGAATATGAATTACCTGATTATCTTGATGAAGAAGAAGCCATTGAAAGCGATACATTAAAAGCTTGGGCTGATCATTGCTTTGAAAACGGATATACTCATGACGAGTTTAAAAGAGGCATTGATATGTATATGAGTGCCTTACCTGAAGAAACAGATATTGAAGCAGAAGCAGCAAGACTAGGAGATAATTCCGATGCTCGAATAGATGCTGCATCTAAGTTTGCTACAAATTTTTTTCCTGAAGAAACAATACCTGCTATTGAAGCTCTATGTGAATCAGCAGAAGGGATTATTGCATTAGAAACTATTATGCAAGCACTTAAAGATCCTTCTGTTTCCGATCAAACAAATATTGCATCTAATTTAAATGAGGTAGAACTTACTGAAATGATGAGGGATGAACGGTATCATAATCCTGCAAAACGCGATATGAATTTTGTTAAGCAAGTAGAAGAAGGCTTCAAGAAACTTTATGGATGAAGTAAAGATATTACAAAGTGGGTCGTATTATATGACCCCTTTTAATAAGTATCACATATTACAAATGCTTCCTATACTTCATAGTGAAACAGAAAAAGAATTAAAAAATCTTGGATACCCATCATCATTAGAAGCATTGCTTGATTTGTGCAATGATGCTGAAGTTTATACAGTTAGAGATAAGAGTTGGAATATAATGATGGTAAGTGGTGTTTTCTTTTCTGAAGAGCCTCCACAGCTTTTTGCTTTATTTACTAAACATATTTCTAATAATTTCAAAGGGTTAGCTAAAGGTTCAAAACTTTTAATATCTTTTTTAGATGAGTCTTATGATGAATTATCTATGCAAATAAGAGAAGAATATGTATCAATGTTAAATTGGGCAGTATGGTTAGGCTTCCATCCTGTCGGTTTTACTAATGAAAAAAATATACGATATGTTGATTTTGTGCGTTGCAATCCTAAAAAAAATTATGTTTCACATGAAATATCAAGGCCTGTTATACACTGAGAAGCCCATTCGGACACCTTCATTGAGGATGTAGAGCAGATACCCAAGATGCTTGTAACTTAATTTAGGAGAAAGAAATTGGCTAATACAATAGACCAAGCCTTTATTAAGCAGTTTGAAACCGATGTTCATCTTGCATATCAACGCATGGGTTCAAAGCTGCGTAATACCATTCGTTCAACGAATGTGACAGGCAATGTTGCTCGTTTCCAGAAAATAGGAACTGGATCAGCATCAACCAAATCACGCAACGGAAATGTCACACCAATGGAACTAACACATACTAATGTGGAAGTAAGCATGTCTGACTTTTATGCTGCTGAGTACATTGACAAACTTGACGAGTTGAAAACAAACATCAACGAGCGTCAAGCTGTTGCCGAAAGTGCTGCTGCTGCATTGGGTCGTAAGACTGACGAGTTAATCACAACTGCAATGGATGCAGGTGCTAACTCTACTCAGTTGCACGACACATCATCTGCCGTTGAAAAAGCAGACCTATTGTCTACATTTGAGACATTTGGTTCAGCCGATATTCCTGAAGATGGACAACGCTATATTGCTATGTCTCCTGCAGGATTTGCAGACTTGTTTAACATTAACGAGTTTGCTTCATCAGACTTTGTTGGTCCACAGAATCTACCGTTTGCAGGTGGTATGACAATGAAAGAGTTCTTAGGATTTAAGATCTTTTCAACGTCTGCTGTCTCTGGTGGTAAAAACTTCTGTTACCACATGAGAGCTGTTGGCATTGGTGTAAACTCTGATGTTCAAACTGAAGTTAACTATGTAGCAGAAAAAGTATCGCACCTAGCGACATCAATGATGTCAATGGGTTCTGTTGTCATTGATGACAATGGTGTATACGAACTGCTAGATAACAACTAAGAGGAGACTTTATTATGGCTTATTCTGCATCTGGTCTTACTCGCATGGCAGGTGGTGGGGGTCACAATATGTGGTTCTACGATTCTACTGATGCTATGACCGCAGTTCGCGCATCTGGATATTTTAATGATGCTGCTGGAATGATTAATGTAGGGGATGTTATCTTTGTATTAGATAGCGATGCTCCAACATTAAGCGTTGCTCTTGTTCTTTCGAACACTGGTAGTGTTGTTGATATCTCTGATGGTACAGCGATTACTGTAACAGATACTGACTAATAGGTTGGGGCTTCGGCCCCACCTTTTTTTGAGGAGAGAAAATTGGCTGTAACAAGTACACCTGCTGCTTCACCTGTTGATGTTTGTAGTAGAGCTTTAATTTTAATAGGAGCTGATCCTATTTCATCTTTTGATGATGGAAATAATGAAGCTTTGATTTCTTCTAATATGTATGAAGATGTTGCAAGGTCATCATTAGTAAATACAAGGTGGCGTTTTTCTTCTAATCAAGTTGTTTTAAATAGATTAACTGATGCTCCCACAGGTAGATTTGATGCTGCATATCAATTACCTTCTGGGTGGTTAATGACTCATGTTGTTACAGTAAATGATTTTCCAATAGAATATCAGACATATGGTAACAAATTATTTTGTAATGAAGATGCTTCAGCTAGTTTAGTTTTAGATTATACATATCGAGCTGAAGAACAAGATTGGCCTTCATATTTTACTTTAGCTGTTGAATATGAGTTAGCTTCTGTTTTTGCTGTTTCTTTAGCAAGAGACCAGTCATTAGCACAACTTATGTCACAGCAAGCAGCAGCAAGTATGATAAAAGCTAGGAACTTAGATTCACAACAGCAGACAACAAGAAAGCTTACAACAAGTAGATTTATAGTTAACAGGCGTACATAATGCGAAAAGTCAGAGTACCACTAACAAACTTTTCATTTGGAGAAGTAAGCCCATCTTTATATTCTAGAACAGATTCACCAATCTATAATCAATCTGCTCAACGAGTTAAAAATTTTTTTTTAAGATCTGAAGGCGGTGTAGTAAAAAGATCTGGTCTTCAATTTTTACATAAGTTTACAGATATAACAGTAGACACTACAAAGACTCAACAAAGCAGATTATTACCATTTATATTTTCTGATGATGAGCAATATATTATTTCTTTGCAGCATCAAAAAATTAAAATTTTTCAGATAGATCCATCGACAGGTAACGTTTCATTTATTCGAACTATTACTCAAGACATTAACTCTGCTACATTAGTTTTTGATCATGATTATCTTCATGAGTATACATACGCTCAGGCAGGAGATGTGTTATTTCTAGCGCATAATACTTTTGTTCCACAACAATTAGTAAGAACAGGACTAACAACATTTCAAGTTGAACCATTTTTGTTTGATCAAAAGTCAGATAACAAAAAAGTTTATCAACCTTATTATCCTTTTCAAAATGCAGGTGTAACACTTGATCCTTCTGCAACTAGTGGATCAGGTGTAACATTAACTACAAGTTCTGCTTATTGGAATACAGACTCTCCATCAAAACATATTGGTACAACAGTTAGATATAATGGAAATGAGATAGAGATTACTGGTGTTACAAGTTCAACTGTAGCAACAGGCGATATTCTCGATGCATTAACTGTTAGGTTATTACCAGATTCTTTAAGAACAAATCATAATTCTAATATTGTTGAAGTAACACTTACAAATCATGGTTATAAAGTAGGTGACGCTATAACATTTGCAGATTGTGATACTATTGGTGGTATATCAATATCTAATTTAAATGGATCGAGAACAGTTCAAGCTGTGATAAGTGATGATAAATTTACTTTTACAGCAGGCGGATCTGCTAATGATTCAGAGTTAGGTGGTGGCACACCAACATTAACAACACATGCCCCAACGACTAGTTGGGATGAACAAAGTTATTCAAATTTAAGAGGGTATCCTGCTGCTGTTACCTTTCATGAAAATAGATTAGTTTTTGGTGGAACATTAGCACAGCCTGATAGTATATGGCTTAGTAAGATTGCATCTTATTATAACTTCGATGTTGGTGAAGCTAAAGATAACGAAGCTATTCATTTGACTGCTGCTGTTGGAGAAGTTCAGCAAATAAGACATTTAGTGTCTAATAGAGATTTACAAGTCTTTGCAGCATCAGCAGAATTTTTTGTACCTGCTTTCCAAAATCAATCTATTACTCCAACAAATGCACAAATTAGAAGACAAACACCTTTTGGATGTGGGTTTGAAAGGCCGCAAGCTATCGATGGGGCAACTTTGTTTGTGCAAAAAGGTGGTCAGATTGTAAGGGAATATTTATTTACTGATGCTGAAGCAGCTTACACGGCAACACCTATATCAACTATTTCTTCGCATTTAATTAAAACACCATTAGAAATGAATACATTATATGGTGCTTTATCACGATCAGAGAGTTATGTTTTTATATTAAACAATGATGGAACTCTTGCAGTCTTTAATTCTAATAGAGTTGAGCAAAGAGCAGGATGGGTAGAGTTTGTTACTAATGGAGTTTTTCATTCAACCGTTACTATCGATGATAGAGTTTTTGCAAATGTTGAGTATGATTTTGGAGATGGAACAACAAGAATTGCTCTTTGTGAATTTAACGCAAGTTTTAATTTAGATACTGCAAAAACATTTTCTGGCACAGCAGGAGTGTTTACTGTTTCTTCAGTCTTTGAAAATAATGCTGTTGTTAATGTTGTAGATGGTAATAACTATGTTGGTCAATTTACTGTATCAGGAGGTCAGGTAGACGTTTCAGCTATTGATGCAACATTAACTTCTGCTGAAATAGGTTATAGTTTTGATGTTGAACTTAAAACAAATCCAATAGATGCTAATATAACTAATGGACCACTTACTGGTATTCCTAGAGGAATTGGTAGTGTTTATTTAGATTTAAACAATACATTATCATGTAAAGTAAACGGAACACCTATGATTGTTAGAAACGTAACAGATGACTTATCTCAACAGCTTTCATCATTTAATGGTAAAAAAGAATTTAGATTATTGGGATACAATAGAGATCCTCAAATAACAATTACACAAGATGCCCCACTTGATTTACAAGTAAATGGTTTAATAGCGGAGTTAATATTTTAATGTCTATATTTCAGGTTGTAGGTTTAGGTTTAAAATTAATGGGTGCTGCTCAAGCTGCTAGGGCAGAAGAACAGCAAAGCAAAGATACTGCTGAAAATATAATTACTGATCGTATTCGAGGAGAGGCTGCGGCTGCACAGGCTCAGTCAGCTAGGTATAGACAATACTTTGATGACGTTGCTTTTAATGAAGCAGCTTTACTAAAAAATAGAAACTTTGATTCAAGTATTTCTGCTTTTATGGAAGCACAAAAAGAAGTTACCTTTGATGATTTAAGAATAATGGCAAGCCAAGCTAATATGGAAAAGTCCAAACAAACTTTACAAAGTCTTCTTGAAATACAAAGAGGCAAAAATAGAGCAGCAGCTATTAGAATAAATGGAGCAGCAAGCTTTATGTCTGGATTGCATGACTTACAAAAAACAGCAGTAGTAGCGAGCGGTGGTGGTGGCGGTGGTGGTGGAGGAAAATAGATGGCGCAAGTAATACGAAGAGCAGTAACCGCAGCGAATAAACGTATTGGTGTTGTAAGCTTTGATACTGATGCAGCAGAAGTAGGAAATGCTTTAGCAAACGCAGGTGAGACTCTACGTCAAACTGCATATAGAATTGATGCTCAAGATGCTGAAGAAGCAGGAGCTAAAGCAGCAGCAGCCATAGAAGAATCAAAATTTAGATCCTTTGATGAAAATGGGAAACCTATAGCATTAAAGGTTCCAGATGGTTATGGACGCATTGCAAGACAAAAGTTTCAAGAAGTAGCCGAAAGAAGATTCATTGAAACAATGGATAATGATATTCGCCTTGAAGCCAAAAGACTTGGAGTTAAGCATGATAGAAACCCGTTAGGTTTTCAAAATGAAATGGATGCTTATTTACAAGGGTTATCTAAACTATCAGATGGTAGATTTCGTCAATATATTAATAGCGTTGGCAATGCTGTTAAAGAAGGCACTTATATAGGTTTAATAGAAAAAGAAAGAAACAGATCTCGACAAGATAATGCTGAGTTTATTAATTTACAAAATGAAGAATCAAAAAGTAATATATCTCATTTAGCATCACAAGATGATAAGGGTTTATCGAGTAGTCTTTCATACGCATATGAAAGAGCAACAGCTACTAAAGATGCAGAAGATGCAGATTTGTTTAAGATTGGAGCAAGCCAGTCATATTTTAATGAAGCAAAAGGAATAGCAGCTTCATCAAATATTATAAGTGAAGTTTCTAAACAAAACTTTACAGCATTAGAAAGAGCATTACTTGAGCAATCTATTGCAACATTTGGTCAAGATTCAGGTAATGCAAAAGTAAATGCATTATATAACAAGACTATTCAATTTAAAGCAGGTGACAAAACTAAAACAATTTTACTAAGAGACTTGATAGACGGAAGCAATCAAGTCGATGTTCAAAGAAGATTAGCTTCAGCTTTTCAAGACATTAATAGTGTTGAAACTATTATACGATTAAATCAAGAAGATGCTAAAAGAAAGCAAGAACAAGATTTTGTTGTAAGAGAAAATAAATTTAATACAGAAGTAAGTTCTTTAATAGATGATTATACTCGTAATGCATTTAAAAATGCTCGATCTGCATTTACAGAAGGTTCTAGTATTGAAAGCGGTGTGTTTTCTGCTTTCAAAGATTATCAGTCTTTTGCAAATAAAATAGATACTGAAGTTCAACAAAACCCACAATTTACAGCTTCTGAAGGTCAGGTAGCAAAAAATAGAGCTATGTATCAAATAGCCTTGCCATATGTAAAACGTGCTGCTGCAACTGGTAAACCAGAAAACTTTATGGCAGCATTGTCTACTTTATCAACAAATAGTGATGCTTTCAAAGCTGCAACACCAGAACAGCAAGAAGTTATAATAGCTTTAAATAAACATAATTTAATTAATGAAAATCTTGCAGGTGAATTTTCTGCTGCAATAAATCAATCATCAAGTGCTTTAGTTGAGCAACAAAAACAAGAAGAAACTACAATAGATCTAATAGATCAGTTTGATGATCTTATGGTTGACTATAGAAATAAACAAGCATCAGAAAAAGATATTCAAAAATTCTTTTCTACTTTTGATAAACAAACAAAAGGTTTTATTGGTATAGGAGAAACAAAACTAAAGCTTCAAGGTTTTGTTGAAAAGGAAGATGCTCGAACAAAGTTATTATCTTTTATTCATTCTTCTCCTTTAAATGATTCTACATTTATAAAAAATGTTCAGTATTATATGTTAACAGGTGATGACAGTTTTTTAAAAGTTGACGATAAAAGAAACATTGATTCAATTATTAAAGATTTACCTTTGTCTACTCAAAAAGAATTAACTTCTTTAGTAGAAAAAATTGCTGTTGATAGAAGTCAAATAGAACAAAAAGCTTCTAAAAAAATAGAATTAAATAATAACATTAAAAAATTTGAATCAATGGCATTACCTAAAAACCAAGGTAGCGAAATATCTCAATTATTATTAGATCAAAAAGGTTTTAATATTGCTGACCAAAAAACTTGGACAGAAGAAAATATGCGGATAGCTGCTAAGTACATGCCGCAAGATATTGGTAATCAATTAAAAAACTTTGCAAGAACTGGTGTTGTTCAAAACTCTGAAAATATGTTGATGTTTTTTGGTAGGTTATATCAATATAGACTACCTAATAATGTTATTCATAATATGACAGAAGGTTTTTTAGATGACACAACAGAGCTTAAACTTCGTTATGCATTAAAAAATAGACAGTTTGGTAGAACATCAAATGCTGTTGATGCAATGCAAGAAGTAAATAAAATTTTTTCAGAGCCAAATGCATCAGCTATCGCAGCTAGAAAAGAAACTCTTTACGGAACAAAAGGTAATAAGCGTATATTAAAAACACAAAAAGAATTTTTAAGAGATGTTCTTGGTAAAGATTATGATGCTATGTCTTCTCAAGAATTAGGTATGTATACTGATATATTAATTGCATCTAATTTACCTGATGATCAAATCATAGCAGAAATTAAACAAAAATTTGATACTCGATATAAAGAAGCAGAATATGTTTTTGATACATCACGACCTCTTGGATCTAAATCAAAAACACGACACGCTTTAGCATCTTACCTACAACCTGAAGAAAAAGATTTCTTTGTAACAAGTGTTGAAAGTCAACTTAATGAACATGGTTACACTTTGTATGATCATGTTAATGAAAAAGGTGTTGGTCAAATTTTTGATCCAACTAAAGAACAAAAAGGTTTTATTCCTACTGTATTAGTTCCAATGTTTCCTGAGTTAGTTCGACCACAAGACCAAACATTTATGCCAATGAAACTAATGTTTGTTGATGAATTAGGTACTTATGAGTTAGAGCCTATTATTATTAATGAAGGAACGGATAAAGAAATTACTGCTGCCTTTCAAATTTCTGATGAAATGAAAAACTATCTTGGATCGCCACAATCTGTTTTAGATTCATTATCTGCTGAAGAATTGCAAGAAATGTTTGATAGAGCTACAACAGTTATAGGTGGTGATCGAGCTAATCCTGCTCTTTTGTTTTAGGTGATAAATGATTGACGCATATTCAGTAAGCCCATTTTTAGCAACAAGTCGTGAACCTATTGCAAGAGATAATAAAGCATCACTTATTGATACATATGGTGCATTAGTAGGACAATGGTCTCCCTTTGTTGAGAACTTTACAATGATGGGTGATGATATGTTAGATTATGATCCTGATTTTAATGTTGTTGATGCTGTTGGTAATCTTGATGCATCGTATTCTAAGTATGCTTTTAATCTTATGTTTGCTCGTAGCGAAGATCATTTTAATTATTTAGTTGATAGATTAGATAGATCTAAAACTAGACAAGAAGTTTTAGCTAATTCTTCAATAGGAAATATATTAATATCATCATTCTTTGATCCTATTAATTTAGTATCATTGCCTTTGGGTATTAGCAAAACAGCATTGCAGACAGGTATGAATGTAGCAAAAGCTAATGTAATTTTATCTTCTGCTGAAGAAGCTATTCTTTCTGCATCTGATCCTGTTCGAAGAGATCCTACTGTATCTGCACTTAATATTGGCACGTCTGGTATTGCAGGTTTTACACTGGGTAGCTTGGTTGGTTTAGTTAAGAGTGGCAAAGCTCCTCAAGTTATAAAAGCAACAACAGAAGAAACTGATGAGCTTATTAATAAAATGAGCGACTCTCCTGCAGATCCTTCACTGGTAAAAAACTGGTATACTGACAGTTGGTTTTTTAAGTTTGCAACAAGTCCATTTAAAAGAACAATGCTTAATGATGCTGTTCCTAGAGAAGTAAAACAGTTTCAATATGACATAGACGGTGATTTAGGTCAGCTTCACAATGCTCA
>Ga0213860_10000485_pt1 | contig 15939 bp, 14 predicted proteins | sample PICome_3_FD_160118 | JGI IMG/M metagenome (GOLD analysis project Ga0213860, IMG submission 160118) | Coastal seawater microbial communities near Pivers Island, North Carolina, United States - PICO550 | ecosystem: Environmental > Aquatic > Marine > Coastal | place: USA: North Carolina...
AGATTTATTAGGATCTCTAAAAGTCTCATGTAACCAGAAACCAGTATTCTGTTTCAACGGTTTACCATTCACAGTAGCAGGCATAGTCTTATCAGCACCCATAAACCAATGTTCATGATTTGCTTGATAGTAATCAAGTTCTTGCCAAATTAATTTGAGTTCATCTTCGGTGTATAGATCCTCAACGTAAATATACGGAAAGGGATCATTAATAACAGAAAGTTTCATACTATATTGAAATTGATGTTGAATCTACCGTGTGCGTTTGTAGTTGTTGATGAGCGATGCTCTGATGCAGCGTCAAATACAATTAGACGGTTGAATACACTATCTATTTTACTCCCATCCTTGAATTCTGTAAACCCATCACAAGTATTTGCAGACCATAGACAACCTATATTCTCATAATCATAATCTGTATGCCATCCATGCTGTTTAATTTCTTGAGTCCATGGATAATAATTACATTTAACTCTTATTAGTGCTCTACCATTAACTTCCTTCATAATCTTAGGAAGCATATTTTTTGTTATTTCTTTATAGAAATCATGTTGTGGAGCATGAAAGTTATACAACTGACATGTGCCATATGATTGCCAAAATGGTAAATTCTCTTCATCTGTACCCGAAACAGAATTGGATATTTGATATGGTAGAGAAATTTTACGATCCATGTGACCGCGTTGGATTCCCGAAACTACTGAAGAAATAAAATCTGCCTCTACGGGATCTAGAAAATTATCAATAAAAATAGGATTCATTAGAACTCCTCACAAAAAGTTGCAACCAATAAAATCCTACGCTCACCAAAAGTTGTAGGACATTGACCCTGATGGTAGTTCATCCCATCAAACATAATTGCAGTATCTTCTTTTGGCGTATATTCTTCGTATTCTTCAAACTTGGGTCTATTTTCAATACCTTTAAGTCCTGTGCAAGTTTCTTTATATACTCTCGTTTTACCACCAGTCGTGCATTCTGGACTTAGATATAACAATAAATTTTTATGTGGAAATCTATGATCAACATGTGGAGCACTCCAAGATTTTTCCTCAGGAGCATATCTCAACATATTGATATTACATCTAAAGATACATCCTAATTTCCTACCATTGAACGCAAAAATTTCCTCCAGAAGACGCAATACGTCAACTAGAGGTCTGGGTTCCTGTGACTCTGGTCTAGGTGTTCTATAAAACGGACCAGGACGATTAAGAAATGGCGTAGAAAAATGTTCTACATCATTATCCCAAACCCAAACATCTGGACCTTGTATGTCCTTTCCGCATGTGTAGGGTTCGTTATACCAACTTTGATTATTACTAAGGAATGATGACTTAAGTCCCTGATATGTATTTGTCGGGGGGACTTTCAATTCAGTGATTAGACTCATAATTAATTAAACGATGCTCCACGCTCCAGTAGTTTCTACAGTTACAGTATAACCGTTTGCAATTTCGACAGGTCCGACTGTCATGCCGTTAGCAAATTCGCTACCAGCAGTAGCACCAACAGTAAGATTTTCGGAAATGGTAGTATCATTGGTTCTAATGATACTTTTTTCTCCTAAAGAAGGACCACCGCCAGCAACCTGTGCCCATCCTGCGACACCTGTTCCATTATCTGCCTTGTAGATCTCAGCAGAGTCAGTGGTAGTGTTGAAACGAATAGTTCCAACAGAAACACCAGTCGGTCTCTGCGCTTGAGTTCCAACAGGCAGTCTGAATACTGAAGTAGTATTCAGAAAAGTCAGGGTACTTATAATTGCTTCAGTTGAAGTGGAAATTTGATTTCCACTAATTCTTGAAATAGCCATAATGGACTAATTAACCTCACTGTTATTTAGTGAATTAAACTCCCCTTCTAGGATTTGAACCTAGGACCGAGCGATTAACAGTCGCTTGCTCTGCCGCTGAGCTAAAGAGGATTGGTTGGGTGGAGGGATTACTTCATACCCTCAAGTTATGGGAATCGCTTAAGCGAAAATTAGTCATAACAACAATGGTTCCCTTGGTGCGGGTTCACTTCCTTTAGGGAAGGCGAGTACCACCTCTAACCATTTACATTACTCCGCCTAATTCCAACAGAGTTTTTCAGTCACACCCTATGGAACTGATCAGGTTCCAATGGAGAATAGGAGACTCGAACTCCTGACATCCTGCTTGCAAAGCAGGCGCTCTACCAACTGAGCTAATTCCCCTCAAGCCCCTGACAAGATTTGAACTTGCGACCTGAGCTTTACAAAAGCCCTGCTCTACCACTGAGCTACGGGGGCGAGGTTTTTTCCTCTTTAGATGTTTTGAAATAGAGTTTATAATACCTCTTTCTCATCTCATCTAGTATAGCATTATCTTCGTCAAATGCCATATATTTAGTGAGTTGATAACATCCTTCTAACTCGGAGAGTAGTCTTAGAATGTTAACAGAGTCACGCTTCATTGTTTTAATGGCCATGGACCAAAATAGTCTTCCTTATCTAATTCCAAGTACTGATATAATGCAATATGAAGATGCCAGTATCGGAGATACCAGTCAGACATTAGACCATACATCGGAAGTTCGTGATAGTCATTTTCATTTTGATGAAGCATCTTAATTAGAGATTCTTTATCCATAAAAATGACTATCAACCAAACACACTATAAGGAAGTTAAACTCGGATGAAAATCATCCCGACCAGGGCGCTTTTATAGTCGTCCCGAGACTATGCGAGTGGGGGGACTTGAACCCCCACGACCTTAACGGTCAACAGATTTTAAGTCTGGTGCGTCTACCGATTCCGCCACACTCGCATCATAAGTTGGAGCATGAAAAGCACAATATTCATTGAAAGTGATTTTCATTTCCTTGTTAGTCAGATTAGCATGTTTTGCTGCTTTAGGCAAGTTCCACTTAGCAGTAAACAGCATTTCCATCGAGTGACGGGTTTCAGGACGCATTTTCTTCTACAAAATTTTTACGAAACTCTTCTACCTGATTTTGAATTTCTTCAGATACAGGAGGAATTTCATTGACAGGAACCATCATAACAGATTTTCCGTCTGAACGAGTAATCTTCCAGATAACTCTTTGATTATCAGTCAGATCAACCATGAACTCTAGATACTGTTCTGCTTGTTCTTCAGTGACTCCAATAGGTCCAATCATTTAATAGCAAATGTATAGGTAATAAGGTCATGATCAACGACTTCTTGGATTCCAGAAATGGTTTCAGCGAAACCTTCGGATCCTTCATCATCCCATTTCCAGGTTACAGTTTTATCATAACCTTCGTTGTCTACGATCTTGATTGATCGCTTAGAGAAGTTGATGAAGATTTGCTCAACGCTGGTCTCTTGCATGAGGTGTCTCGTTTACCCCCATATTATAAGGGATATGAGACCAGATGTCAAGAGGTCGTTTCGTATCGGAGAGCAGTGTTACCCAAATCTTCCTTGAGAACGCCATCGGTCATAGCATCATTATATAGTTTTCTATTAGATGCGAGAGAAATACTGTATCCACTGTACAACGTTGTCTGATTTGTATGGTAGTGCTTCAATTCATTTCCACCAACAGTAATTGATCTCTTACCCCTGAGTTTCTTGGTGCCTGTATTCTCTACACCAATCAATTCTAAGAGGTGTGGTGTGACAACTTGAATAGAATTCTGTGATTGTAATGTTATCTCTAAACCACTATAAGTTTGAGAATCACTTGTATTTTCAAAATATCTTCCAGTAATTCTAGTCTTTGTAGCAGAGAGATCCAATTCACTACTCTGGAAATGTAATTTTGCACCAACAACACTCATGTCAACATCAGATCCAAATTTAATCGCATGTTTCTGAATCTTACCACCTTTCTTAGGAGCACCCTCAGCAGATAAAAAGAATCCACCACCAACTTCTAAATGACAATTACCAGTGATTTTAAGATAGTAATCACCATCAACTGTTAGTGCATTACTGCCCGTAACTAACTTACAATCATCACCATGAACTTCTTGTGTCAATGTGCCTGCATAAGAGATATGATCTGCAACTAAAGATCCTGTATCACCCTTTCCAGAGTTTTGCTCTCTTCGATATATCATTGCAGCATTATCAATCTGCTCTTGAGATGCATCAGGATTATTTTTCTTAAACGTATCTCTAGCAACTTTCTCTGCAAAGTGAGCATTGTTTAACGACACAGAAGTATGTGTAGTTCCGTTGACTCTCTTAGATACATCCGCTTGACGACCAGGTGTCCCTAACCATAAATCATATGATCCATTGATATGATTCTTTGCTGAAGTCAAATAAGGATCAGCATCTCTGAAAACTGAAGAGAATAAATCAGTTGATTTTTTAACATCTCCACGAATTTTATTAAGATCTTCAAGTTCATCTAAAGGACAAAGAGTCAATCCAAACAGAGGATACCATCCTGCTAACTTAGATGCACTTTCAGCAGTTCTAGTACAACCAGCACCAAACTTACCTAGTAATTTGAACGTTTCATTGATACTGACATATTCATATTGACCCTGATTAAACAGAGTAGTTGTAGATTCAAAAATGTCTAAACCTTTTACCCAGTGATCTAAAAGAAGATCTACCTCATCATTGATACCATCTACCTTTTTCTTTACAGTATCAGTTAGATCTCCAACCTTCTTTATCATGTCAACAACATTCTCCAGAATGTTTTTAGACACTTGATTGACACCGTTCTTAACTAAGTCTTCTTTACTTTTTACACCAGAAAGATACATATCTAACTGCTCTTCTACTGGTTTCAAGCAATGATCAACATAACCATCTAAATTTGCATCAAACTTACATGCTTGATCTAAAATACTAGTGATTGCTTTCACTACACTGTTGTATACTACAAACGGCGTTCCATCTGTTTCAAGCATCAATGTAGTAATCTTAAGATCATTCGCTAGTGAAATAAGTGACTGTCTTACTGAAGAAATTACCTGAGCGTAAACAACAGTCAAATAATTAGATAGTGGTGCTAATAAATCTTTTTTCTTAATTAATTTTCCAGAAACTAAATCTAAATAATCTCCTGCTTCTGCCTTTACTAAAGAGTTTGAACTAGAAGCTAAGTCCTCAATAAGATAAGAAAATTTATATTCAATACTCTTCCAAGAACTACCAATACCATTTGCCGCTGGGATTGGTTTTTCGGGATCTATTGGTTTAATTGGATTGGCACCACCGCCAGGAATCTCTACACCAATATTTTTTGGGGATCCACTACCACCAGTGTCATACTTAGTGTGACCAGGATGTGCAACAGCATTTCCACCACCCTGACGTAATACACCTATAGGACTAACAACATCATTTTCTGCTGGATGTACTGCAGAATTATTAACAATCTCACCTTTCTTTAATACTTGATTTGTGAAAGATAACTTCCTTTCAGACTTTGTAGAATCTGATTTATTAACGCGCATCACACCTAAGACGATGGGCATCTGTGCCATCTCACCGTCCATAAAGAAACCTAGGACAATCGCACCTGGTTGCAACTGACCAGAACTTTCGCCCTGACCATCATTACCTGCCTGAGAAGTATGCTGCAATACAGTTGCCCAAGGTAAACTTGCCGTTGGTAGGTCTGCAAGTGTTCCACCTGCAAAGTTAGTATAATATCCAAGACAACGAACTTTAACACGCCCTAATTCCATAGGGTCTTCGTTATCTTCTACTTCACCAACCCACCAGAAAAATCCGTCCTTACCGACGAAATTTACCTCAGATTCGCTAAAGATGCCGTCAGCAAGTGCCGCCATTATTTTAAACTACTTTTTTAGTATTTATCGACGTTGCTCAACGTATGACCGAAAAGCTTCTGCCATGTCTCTATACCCTTGACCAACATATATCTGTCCTGAGACAACTGCAACTGTAGCAGCGCCCCAGAACCAATAATACCACTGAGTTTTTACTTGATGTAGTTGTTTTCTCTTAGCCATTCTTCAGTCATAGGTGTAGGATCATAATCAGTCCACATAGTGCCACGAGCACAAGATTCAAGTGCCTCCTGAGTCATATTCTCAGTCTTACCTGCCCAGGTTGCTTCTGCTTCCCAGGGTTGTGCATGTGCAGGATATGTGCGCTTAACCATTTCTTTCCAGATCATAGGCACATCTTCTTCATTTTTGATAATAGCGATCATATTGTTTTTGATCGTGCCTGCCATACAATCCTGAGCAGCGTGCCAACCTTCATGCCTGACCACACTCATGAGTACATGTGGGCGATGCACATATGTGCGATTGAGATAGAAGTGATTACTTACAGTATGATAGACACCACGATGTCCTACAGGAAAATACTTTTCATCGGCAAGGTGAACATGAACACCAATCTTCTTGAAGGCAATCATGATTTGATCAAACTCGTCCTTGACTGCATCCCAATTGGATTGTGGAAATGCATGTTCAAGATCAATGGATGAGTTGATGCGTTCTACATCATCAGTGCATTCTTTAAGAAGCATACAACCCATAGCGTCCATGGTATAGTATCCTTTAGTGGGTTCTGCATTTACTGCAGCACCATGTGCTAAACCAAACAGAAGACCGCTGAGAATAGCATTACGAAGTTTCATTAGATGTCATAGCAAGTTGACAATGGGCGAAGAGGGGATCGAACCCCCGACCGACTCGGTGTAAACGAGTAGCTCTACCGCTGAGCTATTCGCCCTTTCTTTTAAATTTATATGGGTTATTAGAACCCCAAATCATTACACCGTCAGAGTTATACCCCTGATCGCATGTATGAATTTTATCACCAAAAAGGATCATCATAGAATTAACTCGATGACCCTTTTTGTCGATACAACTATCACCAATGATGTTTCCAATCCACTGATGACCGTTGAATACAAACATCATATCACAATCTTCGGATCTTGTCCAATCTAAGTGATAGTTCTCAACCTTTACTTCAGTATCTGAGATACGATTGATTTTATGATACCGTTCCCTATAGGGAGAATACGGTGTTTTTCTATAAAAATTTCTTGAGTGCAATCCACCATCAATCTGATCCCATACCAATTCTACTGAAGAGTACATGATGGGATCGGATTGTGCTTGGGATACGTTAGTCCAATGTCCAAGTAAGTAATTCTCAAAGCTCATAGAATGTTTCTGAACCACTCACATGGTTATTATAAAGGGATACCAATTAGGTGTCAAGTCAGTCTTCGTAAACTAAACACTCTGGTTCGGAAGGATTCTGATCACAATACAATTCTAAGTATGATGGATCGTGATGATCACCCGCTTCGATTTCTTTTTTGTGATGCTCAACATAGTCCTCTAGATCATGCAGTTCGCCTTCAATATGACGACGCATTTGAGGATTTGTGTTTGGATTATCGAGGATTTCCTTATCCTTCTCGATATGCTTTTCGATGCTTTCCATAGGTTTGTATACTACCGATACGTTATTATTTATTTGAGAATAGAATCTTTCATTAATTCTATCTCTGTCTCTATCTTACCCACTGTGGCACTATGTGTCAACCGAACTATCATGTAACGCCCACTATAGCGTCTGTCAGTTGGAACTGTAGTGCCTGCCTTGAATGATCCAGGTAGAGTAATATGAATACCACCACCTGCATATAAGTCTATATTGCCAGGGATTCTAACCAATGCTTTTAGATTTTTAAGAGTTTCAACACGCATATACTGATATGCTTGCAATTGAACTAATTCTTGATAATTTTTCTGAGGATTATTTTTATATTTTGGATCGAACGCTTGACTAGGTAACATGCAATAACGAACCCGTTTTGGTTTATTAAAAATAGATTGAATCTCAGTATCCATTTGAGTATGAGGATTTGTAGTTTGCTTAGGATCTAAGTGTTCCATCTTTGCCCAAGTATCTTTCAAAGAATATTCGTATGCTAATTTAGAAATATCATTACTCAAACCCATAGAAGATGCTGTAATATTAACTGGATCAAATCCAACACTATACCCAGCGATTGTTCCATGACGTTGAGCAACTAAGTTCTTGTGTTCTTCAGGAAAACTGATACCATTGATAGTATAGTTATCTAATTCTTCATTAATGTTTTTAGGTGCATATGAATATCTGTACAATCTCTTAGTATTTGTTCTAGTATTAGTTTCAACTTCTTTCATATTATTGATATCTTCAATTAGACCATCAATAGATCTAAAGTTATATCCTTGTGAATTCTCATAGAACAAAAATCCGTTTTGAAGCACACCACCCTTCGATGATTTACGAACACTTCTATCAGTCAACCAATAGACAACATCTAAAGGTCTCCAATTAGGAATAATAAATGAATGTTTTGTTATTGTTTCTTCTACAAAAACATCTTTATTAGATCCTAGATATGAATTATTTTTGAGTAACGTTTTGACAATAGTTTCAGTTCTAGTATCTTTATTAAAAATAACTTCAGATGATCCAAATACATTTACAGATTCATTTTTGACAAATTCATCTGATAATGCATTTATCTGAAACATTTCAGTGTTATTCTTATCTTTGACACGATTGAAAACACCAGTAGTTCTGAAAAAATAAGTTCTGTCTGCTAGACTAGTAAAAACTTCCAACTTAATAACTTCACTTCCTGTGAAGATACCTTGAAGACCTGCTGCATCTTGGAAAATAAATTCTGCTTCCATTGTTGCAAGAGAAATATCTTCAGTAATACTCCAACCCCTACAAAAATCTAATAAATTAAAATCAGTTCCATCACTCGCAAGTCGTTCTCCGTTTCTGAAAACACTGAGTTTCCACTCAGCTTCACCTGGCGTAGTTCTTTGAATCGTCATGAGAATACACTGCCTCCAGTCTTATTTAAGCCAGAATTAATAATGGATGCCATGGCACCACCAATAGATTGAGTAATTTTATTACCACTACCACCAGTTAAAGTACCACCTCTAGCACCTTGACCAGCAGCAAGGTTAGCGATAGCAGATTGTGCTGCTGCAACAGATGCTCTTACCTGAGCATTTGCTGATTCAACTGCTGCCATGGTTTGTTGAACAGTCTGCTGAGCACGATCATTCATCTGTGTTCTTGCATATTGTCTCTGCTGAGTAACTTTTTGAATTTCTGCAGATTCACGTTTTTTAGTTTCTTCCTGTCCTCCGAAATTAATTCCTGTATTAGCACCTTTCTGTCCACCCATTCCTAATAATGCCATAAGAGGATTACCCTCCATAGCGCCTCTTTGAGCGGCACTATCATTCAAACCATGTTCAGGAACACCACCAGATCCACCGCCAGCACCACCGCCACCTTCATTAGCACCGAAAGGATTTTGATAGTAACCAGAACCTCCAGCTTTTCTTTGTGCAGTGAAACTTCCAACATTCATAGCACTTTTATTTGCGCTACCAGAAGACCTGAACATATCACCAATACCACCACCTAATGTTGGCATTGGCATTTGATATGGTTTTGTTGGACCTGGGCTACTTGGAGTTCCTGATCCACCAGTCCCTGTGCCGCCTGTAAATGGATTATTCTTAATTAAATCCATGAATTTAGTACCACCAAATCCACTCAATGCACCACTGAAAATACTACCAGCACCACCACCTTGTGCTTCAACTGCTTTTCTCATTGCCTGATATTGACCATCAGACATCTGTGCTCCTTGAGCAGACTGAGCACCACCAAGACCACCAGTTGTCTTTTCAGCAGCAGTTGCAACAGCTAGATCTGGATAACCATAATTACCAGGTGGTTTTCTCTTCTTACCGTAGAACCAAGAACCCCAATCATCTAGGACAATTGATTGTAACTTATAATTAGATCTACCAGAATAAAGCATCTCAGCAAAAGACTTCATTTTAGATCTCTGCTGTTGCGGATCACCCTGATAATTATTCATATTCATTGCAATACCCTGGGCATGAAGCGGACCACGAACTGCTTCTCTACCAGCGGGTGAATATCCTTTGGTGTTAGGACCATCTTCACTCCAGTTATTTCTTCTGAAGAATCGATGGTTGAATACTGTCATGCCCTGGGTAAGACCCATTCGACCAATTTCTTTAGCCTTCTTAGGTCCAGCACCATCTAATGCAACGCCTTCACCACCAGCAGCAGGAGCAGCGTTTCCTACACCCATGGCACCAGCAGTGCCTTGCATTGCCCCCAGTGACTCTTGCATACTACCTGGGAGCAGTGACAATGGAGATTCTTGCCCTAAAGCAATTGCCAGCATCTGAGGAAGTTTACCACCAAGTAAGTTTTGCTTACCGAACAGATGCAATCCTCTTGCTAATAATTCAGGTAATTTCTCACCAAAAGTCTTACCATCTTGCTTGAATAGTAAATCACCAATATTTACAGCGCCATTTACAAAATCTTGTGCATCTCTACCAAATAATTTCTTACCTTTTAAGAATTCAAATGCAACACCAGCACCACCACGAATTACATCGTACCAGTTTGCAGAACCATCTTCATTACTTCCACCACCACCAAAGATGGTTTGGAACATATTACCAATAGCATTTCCCTTGCCTTGCTGCCCAAATAATCCACCAATTAAAGATCCAAGTGCTCCACCTTGCTTAGAGAAACCTTTGAGGATACCACCAAGACCACCCTTGACTCCACCACCTTGATTATAATCAAAACCAAATAACTTATTACCAGTAACCATTGCGGCATACTGAGTGCCGTTGGCGAGAGGACCCATTCCAGAGGTCTCATCACCACTTCTATATCTTGACTCACCACCCCCAAATAAATTGCCAAAATTAAATGATGGTTTCCAACTCGAACCACCACCAAAGTTGATATCTTTTTCAAATTGTCCAGATACCCCATAGTTATAATCTTGACCCATTATGAATGGATTTGATTCACCAAATCCGCCAAATTTCAGACTAGGAGATGATGACTGCTGTTGCCCACCGCCACCAAAAAGATTACCAATACCACTTGCGATATTGCTGAAGAATCCACCACCGCCTCCTCCGCCGCTGCTCTTGCTACCACCGCTGAAGAAGTTACCAATACCTTTGGCAGCACCACTGATTGCCTTACCAATGCTACCGAAGAACATTCCATCTTTACCTGCTGCCCCAGAGACAGAAGATCCACCAGGAGAATACCCAGATGCTTTAGGCAGACTCTTAGGAAGATCAAATCCTGCCATATGCGCCATCTGCATATTAGCAAACGTTGATCCTGAAGAGTTGAATGGGATAACGTATGAGTTACCTACACTATCCTTAGAGATGTACTCTAGACCGTGACCGATAAAGTCGGGACGATGACCCGACATTGATGCTAGATATCCAGACTCAGGACCATTGATCCATCCACCACTGGACATCTCTTTGAGATTAAATCCACCCTTGAGTGCTTGACCAATTCTCTTAGAAGTTAGTCCAGGATTTTTAATAGTATCTGGTGTTTCAAACGGGATAACAAATGCATCACCACCAGGTTTCTGTGCTACAAACTCTCTACCATGACCAATGAAATCAACACCCCTACCATCTAAGGTTACGGGATATCCTCCCATAGGTCCATCGATATAACCACCTTGAGATCTTCCTCTTCTTCCGAATCTAAGCGCACCTCTAAAAAATTGACCTACTCGATTAGGTTTAGTTTTTGGAACTGGTTTGGTTTTGACTGGTTTTTTACCACCACCAGTCGTTCCAGATGGACCACCCCTACCTGCTGCTGTTTTTAGTTTGTTATGTCTTTTCTGAAGATTATTATTGAAATTAGTGAAGACATTTCTGAATGCAGTAAGAGTCTTTCCTGGTCTCAGCAGGAAATTCATTCCTAAGAATGCTGCACCAATAACACCAAACGCTTTTAAGAATCCTGTTAGTCGTTCCCAAGGTGTTGCATCATCCCTAAGTAAGTCGTACATTCCATCAATGAATGTAACGACAGCAGACTTAACTAACCAAGAGAAAAAGTCTACGACCTTTTTAATACCCTCTAAAATAGAGATAACTTTTTGTTGGTTTTTATCATCCGCCAACCATTCTAAGATTGGTTTTAATACCAGATACTTAAATAATCCACCAAGGAATCCTAATAACCCACCAAAGAAGTCTGGAGCAACTCTACCAAGAACTCCTGAAGAAAACTTAAATGATCCTTTTAGTTTTTGTGTTTCTGTATATCTTGCTTCAAAAGAATCTTTAAGTCTTCTCTTTTCCTCAGCTTTAAGACGCTTTAATTTTAACGCTCTAATACTATCTAAAGTCTTTGAAATACCATTAAGACTTAGACCAATATTATTAATCGCCTGTAATTGTGTTGCAAATACTTTTGATTGCTTCTTCTGCTCACCTCTTGCAGCAGCACTCATACCGCGCCCAAAAGATACGTTGCTTATTCCTGTCGTAGGAATAACTTTATATATGTTTACTGTCTTAGTTTCCATTTATTACTTCTTAGCGGGCGCTGGCTGCTGCTGGGCTGGTGCCTTTTGAGGAATATACTGTGTATTATTTATCGGTACTGGGCGATCGATAGGAACTAACTTCAACAGAATCAGAGGGATAGGAACAAATTCGAGAGCAGTTTGCATTGCATATTCACCAGATATACCCGACTTAGGATCAAAAGCACTCATGTTCTGGTTAAAAATACCAAAGACTCTAGGATCAACACCCAGTTCTGGGGATTGTTGCATTAAAGCAGTCTGTTGAGTCATACCAGCAATGCCAGCTAACGCATCGAAAACACCACCCATACCAAACTGACCTGCTAATGTTCTAGCAATACCAATAGGTCCAGGCATACCTGGGAATTCTTCCAATCCGAATAGATTTGACAGTCCAGGAATATTAGCAACACCTGGGATACTCTTGATAATTGCACCGACTGTTGGATTCTTCTGAATAAACTTACCAACACCACCAAAGAATTTCTGAACACCCTGAGGTAACATACCACCAAGACCACCAATTGCTCCACCAATACCTCCTTTTAGGAATCCATTGACAACACCACCAAGACCTGATCCTAATGTGTCTGTAACTCCTGAGAAGAAGTTACCCATAGTTTCTGGAAAGAAACCAGTTAAAGCACCAACAGTGTTGGTAATTGCACCAATAATATCACCCGATGCAAGAGCTGTAACTGCCTTAATACCAGCAATGACAGGTGCTAATGGTGGGAAAATAACACCAACAGCAGTTGTAAGTAAACTACCAACTGGAGAACTCAGGAAGTTACCAACACCACTTACAACATTACTGACTGCCTTTACAACACCACTAAATGCCTTTTTAATACCTTTGAAAATACCACCAAGGAAGAATGGTTTCAGGTTGTTAGGTACTTTACCGCCTTTGGAAAAACCAAATGCCTTACTGAAATCAAGACTACCTGTCTTAAATGTTCCGATTGGGTTATAACCCGTATCTTTTGAATAATCACCCCAACCAGGAATCTTGTCTTGCCAACCCGTAGAGTTGGTCCACATGTCCACTTTTTGACCATCTGGACCATATGGATTCAGACCTCTATTGTTTCCGAAAAGATCTCTTAAATCAAACCCGTGTGTTCCACCGTAGGTGTTAGGATTAACGGGTCCTTTATTTTGTGATGGATCACCAAATATTTCTTTAGCAACGTCTTCTATAGAATAACGTCTGCCTGTATTATCTGTTAACTCTCCGCTTTGGTCACCGTAATTTAAAGGATTAATGCCGCTCTTTGGACCAGCATATCCATCTTCACCTGGTGAAGGATATCTAGAGGCATCGATCGAATCTCCACCAGCCCCTGGTCCTTTATCACCTAATCCAAGGAGATCTAATACATTAAAATTATCCTGTTGACCTTGCTTAAAACGATCTACTGCGTCTGCTAGTCCGCCTTCTTTTAATCCACCAACAGTGCCTAAATCATAGGCAGAATATTTTTTACCTAATAACCCTTCAGCAATTGCCTGCGCCTGCTCAAACGGTAAAGCGGTGTCTGACTCTGAAGATTGATAGGGGAGAATCGCGTAGCCGCGACCATTCTGTGGCGTAGTTGTTGTACTTTTTGTAGGACTGTCTTCGCTTCCTCCCTCAGGATCTGGTTGCCAAGTTGTTCCATCCCAGATAACAGGTTTACCTTCAAGAATTGCTTTCTGACCTACAGCACGACTAACAGGTGCCTTATATTGCTCAGATTCTGTAACGAAAGATGTCCTAGGTTGCACTGCTGGTGTTGTAGCGCCTGGTGGGGGAGTCAACTTAGCTCCAGTCACCTTAGACATGGCTTCATACATCATTTTCGGAGTGATGTGCGCCTTATTGGATCCTACACCCGCATAATAAGACTCACCCGCCTGCAGTTGCTTTTGTGCCCCTCGCATCGCGTATGGAACTGGGATGGCAGCCCAAACCCTAGCGAGTCGTACCATCGCTTCATCAGGGTTATTTTTCATCATATCAACGGTTACACCCGCCTGACCTCTTCCGATCAGATAATTAGCAATTAATAATTGATTTTCCTTATTATAAAGTGCTTTATCTGGGTCAAGACCAACTGCTACTGCTCTAGCCTTTAGAAATCTTGGCATGTTTTGATACATACCAACTGCTCCAGTTGCGTTTGCGGCAACCTGAGATATGGTCATTTTAGTAGCACCTGGGAGTGTTGTGCCAGGATACATAGATTCCCAACCACCAGATCCTGCTTCATACTTAGCGATTAAATCTAAAACAGGAGCATAAACACCACCACCACTATTAGTGCTTGTGTTTGGTGATACAGTAGGAGTTGAACTAGAACCAGAACCAACACTTTGTGTTTTCTTTATCTTAGTTCCAGCATTGAAGCCTCTCATAACGACTTCTTTTACATCATATCGATTTCGTTTTAATTGAGCATTACCACCACCCAATTTAAAGAAATTAAATGCTTCATCGCTGTTGAAATTTCTCCTTGTTAAAGGACCATACATTTCAACTTTATTCCATCCACCCTGTTGACGTACATAATATTCTTTAGTTCCTCCAAAGAAGAAACCACCTACAGTCTTATATGCTAGTTCAGCATCTTTCCAGTTTCCTGTATTATCCCATGCTCTAATTTTAAATCTTTCTAAGAAAGCATCTCTTGCTGTTTTAAGTGCTGCTGCTCTTTCTTCCTCTTCTCTACGAGCAGCTGCTCTCCTCGCCGCTGCCGCATCCGATCTTTGCTTTGCGCCAGCCCGACCACCAGTGCCAGAAGCACCTTGTCGTGTTTTGAAAAATTCAACAAATGCCTTAAATGCTTTTGCTGCAGTTCCAACAGCATCAACCTTGATAGGAGTTACAGGTTTGTCATGATTAAATGCTTGATCAAATAACTTTTTAGCAGCTGCAGGATCATAAGGTAATGATAATACTGATGGGTCTAAGATCTTAAATCCACCAATTTTAAATCCAAGAATATCAACTTGAGGAATTTCAAACTGAGGCAGTGCCTGCCACATTCTAACGAAACTCGTTTTGATAAAGTTTCCCGCATCCCCTAATGCATTTACAGTCCACTGAAATGCTGGAACAATATTCTTCTGCCAGAGATCTCTGGCATCCATGATAATTTTTCTCTTGACACCCTCAATGCCACCACCTCTGGGATCATTCTTATTGAAGAACATGTAGGCTAAATCGCCTGCATATTGACCCGCTATCATACCAACGGTAGATCCTATAATAGGAATAGGAATAACTGCAGTACCAATAGCACCACCAATTAAGGTTCCGATTGTTTCAAAAGCAACCTTTTCAATGGGATCACCATCTAATAATCCAATTGCAGCGGTAATAAGACCACCGACCCAAGGAACTCTACCTGCCCATGTCTTTACCCCTGCTTTCAGAGCTGCAGCACCTGGTCCACCAAGTAATGCAGTAAGAGGTTTAGCACTTTTACCAAATACTTGAATTGCTGTTCGCTTAGGAATATTAAGCAGTCCTCG
>Ga0213860_10000491_pt1 | contig 15859 bp, 15 predicted proteins | sample PICome_3_FD_160118 | JGI IMG/M metagenome (GOLD analysis project Ga0213860, IMG submission 160118) | Coastal seawater microbial communities near Pivers Island, North Carolina, United States - PICO550 | ecosystem: Environmental > Aquatic > Marine > Coastal | place: USA: North Carolina...
CATGTAATTCTGATATGAAGTGTGTTGCAAGGAAACCAGCCCCACCAGTAACCACAACTTTTTTGTTTTTAAAGTAACTCATTAATATAATTATTTATTTTATTGTAAAAAAATTCTGCCTGTAACTTATGACCAAGTTCCCCATAGTGAACATCGTCTACCTCTCCATTTGTTTCATCCTTTATCGTTACATTTCCATAGTGTCCAAATTCAATATCTGTTTTTATTGGAAGTTGTGGAGTTTCTCCCATAATAAAGTTGTTTTCAATCGTTTCATATCCTTCTGAAAACAGTTTTGAAGTAACATAACTTGGTATATTGTTTTCAAAAGACCAAAAAAACACATGAACTCCTTTATCATTACACATCTCTAAAATAATCTTTGTAAAATAAACGATTTCAGAGTACCAAGTTTCTTCAGTTCTATTAACATGAATCCATTCTTGTATATTTCTCGGTATCCATTCATATTCAGGTGATGGTAATACATCTGATAAGTGTTGGGTTTGTGGATTTGCAAGTAAAAATCTATAAATAGAAGTCCATCCTACAATAATAATATCACCTTTTTTAAAATTTTTACAAAAATCACAAAATTGATAAAATATACTATAATTTGAAGATGCACCTATTCCTTTATTTTCGTTTTTGTATTCAAGTTTTTCAGAAAGTATTGTTGGCCAGACATCAGGTAACTCCTTTCCACGATATTCTCTAAATAAATCATAATTATTTGGTGGATTACAATTTACTGGATGATATTCTGCAGTAAAACTACAACCAAAACTCCATAAACTATTCATATTGTATATTATTTAAACCGTTTTTAAGTATTTTTTCTAATAACCCATATTCTACTTTTGGTTGATGTACTCCAAGTGGGTTATCATATTCCAAATCCTCAACAGAGAACTGTTTTGCTATACCAATATCAGGTACTTTACTTTCTAAGTACTTACAAAAGTATATATCTTCTTTAAAATAAGAATCGTTTGGAAATTGTGTAATAGTATCAATCATATCTTTCTTTTTTCTAAAAGATAATCCACCGTTTCCAACAAATTTTCCTTCTTTTGGTTTTAACCAAGGTGCTCCTATGTAAGAATATTCTAAAAATTCATCAATACCACTTCTAAGTAAGATAGAATCTGTTTGAAATATTAAAATATTTTCGGATGTTATTCGTTCCCAAAAAGATACATCTCTAAATATAGAATCATATTCAACCAATCCCATAGAATCATAATCTATTTGATGCAATACAACATTATCTACTCCACTTACAATATTTTCAACATATTCCTTATTTAAGTTTCCATGAAATATTTCTAACTTCCATTTTATATTAGAATTAGATTCATTTAAGAAGTACATCACATTCTTAATAACAGTTTCTAAATCCTCATGTTCTCTTGTTTCCATTATCACTGCAGAATAATTTGATTCAAAGGATTTTATTTTATAGTTACTAAGTTTTAATTTAAATTTAGTTAAATAATTATTCCAGATTTTTTTATGTTGTGTAGTTTGTACTGCCATTATATCCTATCTTTTATTTCGTTATAAATGTACTCACCAATTACTTTGTATCCTTCCAAGTTGGGATGATAATCCCCTTCGTAATAATTATCTTCATCATTCCAAACCATTTTACTTCCATATTCCCAAACTGATTTTTTGTTTACCATTTCTTCAACTTGTAATTGATATGATAATGTTCCAAGTGGATTAATGTAATGATTTGGAAACTTATAATCCACATCTTCTATAAATGGATAAAATCCATTAAAATAAAACTTTTTATAACCAAAGAGCAGGTTATCAAATTTTTCTAATAACTCCTCTGGTGTATATTTGTTATATCTTTCATATCTATGAGGATATGAAAATACAATTATAACAACATCATCTTTATTTATAAATTTTAAGTTTTCTTTTACTGATTTGTAAATGTATTCATTTCCGAATCCACAAACCCCAAGGTTAATATACGAAATATTTAGCAAATTTCCAAGTCTTTTTGGAAAAGAATTTTGCTCTCTTAACTTTTCTATGAATTTAGGTGGTGTTGGATTTTCTTTGTATTCAATTTCAGTTTCAACTCCGTGTCCAGCTGTCCAACTATCACCAAAACAAATTAACCTCATATTATTTTATGTGTATCAAATTCAGAATATACCTTTTCATTCGATTCAATTAAATTGTAGAAAAAATCCATATCTTTTTTCTTATGTTCTTTGTACAAATTAATCATAATCATTCTGTTTTTTTCAAATCTATCTTTATTATTCTTAAAAAATATAACTACCTCGGATTCAATTTCTGCCAACCTATTGACTTCACTCATAACCATTTCAAATCGTTTTTTATCATTTTCTTCCAAATCATATGAATGGTCAATAAAATCATCAAACATATCTAATTGATATCTTTCTCTAATATCTTTTAAATGATACGGTGTTGCTACAAACAATGGTATCTGATAATTAAAGAACGGTCTTAATGATTTTTCAGTTACATGAACAATATTATCAATACTTGCAAAATGAGATTCAGTAACAATGTTTATATATGAGTTTTCATAAGTGCTCTCAATGTCAGGCACTAAAACACTTTGGTCAAAATCATTCTGATGTTGGAAATCTCCATTCTCATTAAACCACTCTCTCTTTTCATAGTAATCATACTTAAAAACATTATTAACAAATGGAACAGAATATTTTAAATTTGAAAATTTTAAATCCTCAACTGAAAATAATTTCAAGTAGGGTACTAAACTTTTTTTATCCAGTTCATCATTTGGTATAAATGACCAATTAACTTGATTTAGTATATCACGAGAATGAAGATATGCCAAAGTACATAATCTGTGATACTTTGGTTTTTTATTTTTACATAAAAATAAAAACTTTCTATCTTTTTTATACTTTGTATCTAATTTTGAAATAACCTCTGATGATGAGAAATCTATAAAGTTAGATTTATGTGCAATCGAAGATGAGTTATATTTTTCTAATTGATTTTGTGTTCTTGAATTGTTATTAACAAAAATTAATTTATTTTCATTTATATTTAACTCTCTAAATTTATCAATTAAAAATTCTATCCCAAACCTAAGTTCAGATTCATGTTCTCTACAAAATATAACACTAACATTTTTTGATGAATCCTTTAATAGTGAAATTATACTATGGGGTATTGGAGTTTTGTAAATAGTCATTTCCAATAAACCCAAATTTGCATTACAAATTGAATAAAAATATTGTTCACCTGATTTTACATCTTCAGGTTTTACATAATTTATTTTTATTTTTCTAGTATCATCATTCGATGTAGGGATATTTAAATACCCATTTATGAAATTTGAAAAATTAAAGTAAACTTCATGGTTACAAATTTCTTTATAGTTTAAATCATATCCATTTGCAATAGGACCAGATTCATTCCACTTTGTATAGATTAAATTAATTGTTTTTTCTCGTATTTCCATAGTGAATTACAGTTACCTTATCTGATTTAAATTCTCTCCATGGGTCGAGTACTATTGAACCTTTTGGAAAATCATAATCATGGTGTTTTCCCATATGACCTAACAGATATACCGCCTTATATGGATGTGGTTGGTCAAACTCTGGTACAATACCATGTTCTTTGATATAATGTGCAGTTAATATAGAAGATGAACCATCTAAATAATCCACACCTGGTTTATATGATTGTCCTAAAATAATAATTGGTAATTCATTTTCTTTTGATAATTCAACTAACTTGTCTGCCATGTTTTTAGCTTGAACTTCCCTTGCTCTCATTATTGCATCGAATAAATCATAACCCAATCCTAAGTTTTCTGCCATATATCTTAATGCAATATTATCTCTTGGATGACAACCACCACCATCTCCCATTCCTGCTTTCATATAGGTTTTTCCTGTGATACGATATGTACTTCTTTCCAATGCTTGTGTTACAACATCAACATTCATGTTACCACTTCTTTCTGCAACATCTTGCATCATATTTACCAAAGCAACTTTTGTAGATATAAATGTATTATAAAATATTTTAATTGCTTCTGCTTCATCCCAAGTACCTACTTCATATCGTGTACCATCAACTATGAATGTTCTATAAAAATCTAATAGTAGTTTTGCATCACCAGTAAGTGAACCATCTTCAGTACCAATAATCACCATTTCAGGATGAACCATATCCCACTTTACAGTACCCATGGCAATTAGATATGGGTTATAAATAAATCTTGTATTAGATAATCTATCAATAAATTCTCTTCTAATTGTACCAGGTAAAACTGTTGAAATAAGAACTACTAATTGTTCTTTATTTGTGTATTTGTTTACTTCATCTAAAACAGAATTCACAATTGAATAATCAAAATCTTTATTTTCTAAATGAGAAGTTGGATATCTACCATCGTACTGAGGGTGATGTGGGGTTGGTACTGCAATAAAAATTAGTTCTCTATCTTTACATACCTCCTCTATCGAGGATACCATTTCAAAGTTATCTGGTTGAACTTCTGTAATATCATAACCTATTACATCGTGTTTTTCGGCCATTACCTCTGCCGCTTCTTTTCCGAGTTTTCCAACTCCAATAAAACCTATTTTCATAATTCTTTTATTTTACTTAATATTCTATTTCCTAATTCATTATGACCTTCTTGTGATATATGTGAATAATCATAATCAGTTGTTTCTCTGAGATATGTTGGGTATTCTCGTTGTATATCTCTGTAATTTACAACATTTAAATCTACCCTATCCTTGTAATCTTCATAATCATCGTTATAATCACCATTTACAATAATAAATGGTATTTCTTTGCTTTTACAAACTTCAATTATTGAATACATTATATTTTTTGTTTTGTTTGTATAGAATTCTTCACTATAACAATAATCAGTTTTATCCTTTATAATTCTTTTTAGGTTTTTATCATTATATAGTTTGTATAAATCCCATTTATATCTAAAAATTGCACCATTATCTAACTCTTCAACATAAGACATTCCACCATCATACGATACCACATCTTCTTCGAGTACATTATTATACCATATTTCATCTCTACTTCGTTCAGTAAATTGTAATGTTACAAGTGTATTTTTATTAATACTACCTTCTCTTAAATAATTGAAAAACTTTCTAAATATTCTACTATTACTACCACACCCAGCTCCTTCATGAATATACTCACAACCCAATTTTTCAGCCACATAATGACCATATGGTTTTGTAACTTTCCACATATAATCACTAAAAGAACACCCAAAAGTAAAAACCTTTTCTATTTTCATTTTTTTAATCCTGTTACTTGTAAAGTGTATCGTGGTTCTATTCCAATATTACTCGCAGCGTGAGGAGTATTTGTACTATAAATTACATAATCACCCCTTTTCCAATTTACTAAACCCTTACCATCATATTCAAAATAATGACCAGGCTTCCAATCTTCCAAAAATACAATAGCTCGATAAACATCGTTTCTATCTACATTAAATATTCTTGAATAAGTTTCAAAGTGGTCAATATGTGGTGGCATAATATCTAACTGGTCCATTCTATATATTACAAACCCACAATTAGTTAAACCAACTTCTTCAGCAATAGAATTTACCCAATCTGGCATTGGATTTTTACTACTATACATTGAACCAGAAAAGCTTTTGTGATAGTATCCTTGTTCTCTCCACTTAACAAGTTCTTCTTCCTTTAATGGTTGTTTGGTGTAGTCAAACTCTAAGAATTCATTACCTATGATATTTGATTTTATATTTCCAACTTTATACCAATTCATTATTCTCTTACTAAATCCGTTGTTACACAATGGAACGAACCACCTAAAGTTCTTGAGTGTCTTATTTGACAATCAAGTGTATCGATTCCATATTTCTTTAATTCTGTTATAAGTTCTTTTTGTCTGTTATCAACAATCACAGTATTCTCATCTACCGATAATAAGTTCACTCCAATCCATAAAGATGCTCTGATTGTTTGGTGATATCCAATATCAACCATTGGTGGACACCAAATTTTATCCCATGATTTCAAAAACTCTGGCATATTGTTTTCGTTAACTCTTTCAGGATTCAATAAACATAATCCTTCTCGTAAAACTGCAATCGTTGAATCAATGTGAATATAAGAATATACATCTTCGATAGTATGTACCCTATACTCACTCCCTAAGAAGTTTTGCAACCACTTAGCACCCTTTAAATTACCTGTATTAGATACCAAGTATAAGATATCGTTATTACATCTTAGAATGTTTGCCGCATCGAATACTGGTTCATTGTTATTTAGAGTGATTTTAGATAAGTCCTCTCTTTGATACATTGAATCCAACAATCTTGGTTTAGGAGCAGATACCCAATTAGCACCTTGTTCCATTTTTTGAATGAAGATATCTTTGAAACAATCAGTTTCGTATTGTCTTGACCTGAGAGACATTGGTGATTCAATAATATTGTTACCAATTACTGTTACTGTATCTCTTGGACAAAAAGTATAGTATTGAGTAGTTTCCCAATGGCCGTTTGATATTGTTTGGGTCGTATCGATTGGTGTTGGTCTATAAACTTTGACGCCAATATCAGTTAAAAGATTAGAAAGGTTTTCTAAATCTTCATAAGTTTCCTCGTAAACTTTTTTATCCCAAAATCCCAATTCATTTTTTGGAATGGAATCATCAGTAGCATAATTTATACAATGTAAATCTTTACCATGAGTTGGCATATTTGCATTATCTACGGTTCCTACTACAACCTCTTTGAGTTTACCCCACTCGTTATTTACATTAACCATATTATTCTTTATTATAATTATAAGAACATCTCCAATATCTGTTTTTTCTTTGATAATGGTACGCTCTATGATAAAATTCGATTGGTTCCATATTTTCCGTATCCCAATGGTCTAAAGTTATCGTTTCACTATCAATTCCTAAAGTGTTCTTTAAAGTATCTTTTTTATATGTTTTTTCTATTGGGTAAATGTTTGTATAATCTCTACACATATCTAAATTTAATCTCACTACATCTGATAAATCCTCTCCAAATCTATCTTTACAAAACTCAGTTAGTTCTGTTTGTAGTTTATCTCTATTTTGTGAAAATACAATAGATGTTGCTCCTTTATATTCCCAAAAAATATCATCATCACCCAAAACTTGTCTACCCCAAAACTCTCCTCTTTCAAAAACCCCTCTTAGTGAGTTTTCACTTTCTCTTACTTCTTGTCCAATTATACTATCTTGTTTATTTTCAAAATATGAATACATTTCTTCAACAATATCAATGTGTTTAATCCCATACTTGTTAAAAATATATTCTAAAAGATAGTGGCCCCACCCATAATAATAAAATACTATTAGTAAGTGGGAAAACATATTTCCTTTAACAACAATATCTCTTGTTGTAGTGTTCGTCCCAACCACCGCTAAAGTTCTCTCCACTATATAATCTTCCAATTCTTCTACACTCAGATAAAAGGTATCTAATGGAACATCAACTGTTTCCAATCCATACTTTTTAATGTACCAAGGTTGTCCCATTGTTGCATTATACGTTACAACAAGTGGATGTACCATTAAGAAATCTTTTTGACCTAACTCAATTAATCGTTGGATGCCATTTTTAAGTGTATCATAAGTTTCTTCTGGCATTGGCCAAATTAATTCTGAATAAGTTGGTATATCAACTTCTTGATATTTGTGTAAATAAGTTAAAGCTTCTTCTGTTTTAAGATTTAATCTTTTTGAAGCATCTAAAGTTTCTTCATTCAACGATTGCATTGCAAAAGTAACACCTTTGAATAATCGTGTTCCTGCGTTTTTATCCATCATTGCAATCTGATAAATTCTGTCAGAGTTTGCCTTTGCCCAAGTAACATCCCAAAACTTTGGGTATCCTTTTTCTTGTTTTGTTTTAATTACATATTCTGTAATATCAACATCTCTTGGCATCAATCCCCAATTGGAATCACAAACCGCAACATACTCAATCTTTTTATCAGCCATCCAATCAATTTCTGCTTTGACTCTCTCCATATCAAACATTTTGATTTTCTGCCAATAATCATCTCCAATATCACAAAAGGTACATTTGTAAGGACATCCTCTAAGAGTTTCATAAGTTACCTGCCACATTTGAGGTCCATGTTCTTTTTCTACTCTTTCCATAATCCAATCATAGAAACCTGTAAGTATTGGAGATGGGATTATATTCAAATCTTGTACTCTTGTTGGAAGTGGACAAAGTTCTCCACCTTTTGGAAATACATGAGGGATATCATTATAGTTTTCTCCTTTAAGATATCTTTTTAGAATTTCTCTTGATGCATTTTCACCCTCACCCATTACCGCAACATCAAACATCGGATATTTTTCAAAGAACTCTTTATCTCTTTTATCAACATGAGGACCTCCTGTGATTGTTAAACAATTTGGGTACTTTTCTTTTACTCGTTTAGCAAGTTCTTTATTATATTCCCAATTCCACACATAAGAACTTAACATCATTACATGAGGTTCTTCTTCGAGATTATTTACATAATCAATTGGTGATTTTTTTTCAATTAACACATCGGAAACTTTGAAGTTTTCTTTTACTAACTTACTTGTACTCGCATACATCCATTGGTAACTTATGGCAATAGGTAAAAAACTATTAGGGCCGTATTTATCAGCTACTTGTATGAGATATAAGTTTTTCATTTTAAATTAAATATTTTATTTTCTTTCAAATCTTTATAAGATTTCCAAGTATGAGTATCTTTGTGTTCTGTATTTAATTGATTAAATAGTATTAATCCTCTCGCGGCATCTTCTGGTGTCATGTACATATGATATCCAAATATTTCAATATCATCTTCAGTTTGTGGTTTGTTTAAATCTCTACCATCGTATCTTGCCTTCACTAACCAATCATATGCTTCTTTATCATCAGTTAAAATCATACCACCTCTACCAATTGGTAATCTTTTTTTGATTTGAAAAGAAAGGGTTTGAAAATTGTTTTCTCCTATATACATTCCTCTTGTGAATCTTCCTGCAGAATCCCAAATGTTTAATGGCTTAATTTGATACAAACCTTCCCAATGTTGTTCTTCTAAATTTAATCGTTTATAACCAGCAGTAACTACAATATTTGGTACTGAAATATAAGTATGTGATGGTAGTGTAATTGTTTCTTTATATTTTCCTAAAAATTTTAAACATAAAAAGATTGCATTCGTATCACAATCTACCGCTACTGCGTACTTCGAACCAGCATATTCTGCTATTTCTTTTTCAAACATTTCCACAATTTCGTGTGGTTTATCCCAATCATAACCAAGTTCTCTAATTTGGTCTGGTTCTGGTCTTTGAAATTGTTTTGGTATTTTTCCTAATGGCCAACTATTATACATAAATTATATATTAAAATCAACAGGCGGAACTAACGAATTTAATTTATCAGAAAATTCTTCCATATCTTCTTCTGAAAAATTGTTTTTTTCTAATATTGGGTCATTTATCCACAAAGCACCAAGATGTGTTGGTGGAGAAAACTCTACCTTATAGTGTTCTGCAAAATCACTCCAAGATGAACCAGGTGATAAGATTTTATATCCACAAAAAGATAATATAAATAAATCCATAACATTATCAATTACGTTTCCATAATTTATCAAATGACTTAAATTGTTTACTTTTTGTTGAAATTGTTTTTTTCCATATTCTCTAACATCTTTTTTACTTTCAATTATATTTCCATATTTTTCATAAAATGGATTTAAAAACTCATCAGGTAAATCATGTGAAATATAAAATTTTTGTGTTGGTTTAATTTCTAAAAAAGCATCAATTAACTTAAAGTATTTTTCATTTGGATAATAAAGATAAGTATCACATCTATCTTTCATATAATCTCTTTGAAATTGTTCATATTTTATTTTTAATGAATCTGATAATTCAGTATAATCTCCTTCATTAACAGCAACTCCATTTCCTCTTCTAATGTGAATACCAACATAAGATGCATATTTTGCTTCTAAATTTTTCTGAACACTATCAATTGATAATCTTATTTTAGATAAACTTCGAGTTTCTCTACGATAATCATTGGATTTATTATAATCAATTCCATATAATTCATTATAAATACTTTCCATTGTATTATATCCAATACAAGAATTCCAATGGTCTCTTTCTAATATTTTTTTAAAATTATTTGTTCTATAACATTCTAATATTAATTCCTTATTCAGGTCTTTTGTTAAAGTTATAGTATCCAATTCTTTATCAAAAATTGTTCTAAAATATAAATTAGCATGTTGATATTCCGAATACCAATCACTACCTGCCATTTTATAATCTACTAATATAGTATCAGGTAAAGTTAGTAGAGGATATTCTGGCCAAATATGACTTTGTACAGCCAAATGTAAATCAATATCAGAACATTTCTCTAAAATATTGTAATGAAGTTCCCAATGAAATAATCTATTACACAATCCAGTATCCATTCTTGTAGTGAAATCACTATTTTTATTATGGAACTCAGTATGAGCACCCCATCCATTAAATGGGTCAAAAAGTCTTATAGTTTTTTTATAATTCATTTATTTCTGAATATAGTTCTTTAAACTTCGGAGGTGCTACAAAAAGTGCATTATGTTTTAAAATATTTACATTGTGTTCTAATATTGGTTGAAACCATTTTAAATGTCTCATTTTAGTTTTATTCTGTTGGAAATTTCTCAATTCATCGATTATGGCGTTGATTCGATGAATACTTTCTAAATTATCATAGGTTTCCTTAACAAGACCATCAAAAGTATAATATCCTAATTTTTTTAATTCCCTTAAACTATGTTTATTTCCTAAAATCATAAAGGGAGACATACAAGCAATAGTTTTAAATGTTTTTTCACTTATAAAAAGATTTTTCTGTTTATCTTCAAAATGAGTTTCACTTATAATCGATATCCAAGATTCTAAACAAGCCTTTATATTGAAGTTATACATATAATAGTTAAATTCCTTATCATTCAAATTATCTTCAAACGGAAATAATGGTAATAGTTTATTACACGCATCAAGTTCATCTGGTTCACATTCATTGAAATCTATTTTTAAAGAATCGTATTCGTATTTATTGGATGCAACGATTCCATTATCAATCATATTCCATTTTCTCAATGAATTGAACATCCACATTCTATGACCTCTTGGTTTTTTATTTAAAAAGTTATACAACCTACAACCATCACCCATAACTTCTTTATATTCAAAATGGCTTTTCATCGTAGGTAGTTCATAACTATCATATTTTGTCATTTCATATACCTTATATCCAATATCAAATTCGAAATGAGCATAAGGAATAACTCGAATAGGTTCTTTACCAGTATTTAGATAAAGCCATTCTTTTAAGTTATCTTCAATCAATAAATTTCCGGTAACATAAATGATTTGACTTGGAGGAATTCTATTAGATACTGCTCCATCGTATAAGTAATCAAATATATCATCAGAATGATACCCTTCAAGTGAATTATCAATTAAAAGATATGCATTTTTTTCTTGTAAATCTTTTAAATATCTTTTATTTTTTCTTATTCTTTGAAATAAGTTTACAAAGTTATGTTTATTATCAGGATAATGGTCTGACATCCAATCAGAAGGAGATTGTGATACACCAACACCGATTATATACTTATCACCATCTTTCAATTCGGTACAATCTACAAATTGTAAATCGTATCTTTTATTATCGTAGGTTACAAATGGCTCCTTTTTAGTATGAGTTAATTTTGTGTGATAAACACTCATCATTTTTAACTCATTGACATAAGGAGAAACTACAATTCTTTTACTATCAGAATTTTTTATAGTTTCATATTCATCATATAAGTTATATAAGTTTTTTAAATCTTCAAAAGCAAATATCATAACTTTCTTTTTAAATCAACTCGTTTCCAATTACCTTTTTTCAATTCAGTAGAGATATTTGAGTTCAAATCATTCCATGTTTTTTCACCACAACTCTTTTTTCTTTCAACATCTGGTTCGTACTCTTCATTTTCAAAATGTGTAATGTGGCCTGTTGTTACAGATACATCAGGTATCGTATAATCTACTTGTAAACTATCGTACCAGTCTTTTAACTCAGGAAAAGTTTCTACAAAGTTTTTATTTCTTCGTTCATCGTATTGTTCATAAAATGATTTAAAATCGTGGTAGTGTAATTCTTTCTTATCTTCAGTCTTAACATGGCCTTGGTCTACTACTTCAATATAATCAATCAATCTTTGGATTTGAGCCTTTTCATGAATTGCAAGTAAATCATTATTCTTATGAATTTCAAACCAATCAAAGAGTTTTTTGTGTAATTTTATTTTTATATCATCTGGTAGGTTAAGTGGAGACATGAATGCTGGCCATCTGAGGATATTCAAATCGATTAAAGGTTTGTTCCAACCATACTTTGCTTTTAATTCTAACATATCATCCATAAATTCAGTAATGGAAACTAAACAAAGTGAATTAATTGTCATCATACAAATAACTTGATTAACATTTCCTTCTTCGATAATTCTAACTAAGTTTTTTCTCCAAACAGGATAAATTAATCCATCTCGAATGTATTCTGCATGTGCACCATACGCCTCGTTAGATGTGTAAATATCAAATTCTTTAACATCAACATCATGTGTTGTTTTTATTAACTTATCAATCAACTTATCAGGAACTCCTAAATTTGAGTTAATTGCAATTCTTAGATTTGGAGATGGGATTTCTTTTACAACCTCCATAAACTTCCAAAAGTTATGAGATGCAGATGGTTCACCTCCAGTAATTCTAACTTCTTGTAATTCTTGTGATAATTCTGGCCACCATCTTAGGAAGGCATCTACATATGGATTATCTTTATTGTATTTACCGAAAGGTTCTGCCCAAGAACCATCTGCATAATATGCACCTGCTGATGAGGTTTTGAATTTTTGGTAGGCTCCATTATCTTCAATATCTTGAGCCCAAGTTGTTGAGTATCCTGTGTTACAATATGAACACGCAAAGTTACAAGTTCTATCAAATGATACCTCAACTGTTTTTAAAAGAACATCATCAGTCCATGGTCTATCCTTTAAAGATGCAATATCTTCAGGAGAATATATTCTACTTTTATAAATTCTATCTGCAATAGAATTTCTACCCATATCTTCTACTTTCCAACAATAAGAACATTCCGCAGGTCGAGTTCCTTCCAACATCATCTTTCTTGCAATCTTCTTATGGTCTGTATTGTGAAGAGCAGAAGGGTTAGTTTTTATTTCTTCTAAATCGATTGGATGAGGAAGAGGTAAATGACACGAGTTAGTGTATCCATGTCCCAAGTGTAATGATGCGTTGTACCATTTGGCCGCACAAAATGAGTTACTTATTGAGTTTAAGTGTTTATCTCTCCAATCTGCTAATTCATTTGACATATTCTTATAGTTTGTGTATAAAATTACAATTATCTGTTATATCAACCGATTTATCATAAATAAAATTTTCAAAATTATGGTGAGAAATAAGTTCCCCATCCACATATAGTTTAAATTCATGTAAATCAAAATCAGTATAGTTTAGATTAAATCCATTTTTAGGAAAGTTTCCTGCTCCAAAAATGATATGAGGAGAATCACTATAACCTAATTTTTTGTTTTTAAATCCAACTCGAGCATGTCTCATATTATTAACATATAATTCAAGGCTCTCGTTATAAATATACTCTAATTTTATATTCGTTTTTTGAAATGGTTTTACAACATTTGGTAAAACCTTAGTATGTGTTTTTTCACCATCATTATATAAAAAAATATCACATCCTTTATCACAATCATATCCAGAGTACATAGGTAGTAAAGAAAATATGGTTTTCTTTTCTTCGTTATCTTCTTGTAGTGTAAAATCAATTTCTAATAAAAAACTATGTTCTCCATTTAGTTTCTTGTTAGCTGGTTCAAGTGGAAAAGTATCACAAATACTACTTGGCCAAAATATCCATGGATTTCCTTTAGTAATATTTAACATTATTTTTTATTTTTTGATTTCCAATAATCACCATAACGATGACATAACTCTTCATTTGGTTCAATATCTCTCAAAGACTTGAACATAATTATTTTTATATTTGAAGTATGTTCCCATTTTATATTAGGTGTCTCACTATGATTATATAAACTACCAAAACCTGATGCTATAAAGTTGGGTACTCCGTCTATACCATATCTATAAAATCTAAACTCATCTCTATTAACAGGTATACAATATGAGTATTCAATTATAGAATTTTTTGGTATGAACTCCTTTGTTACTACTCCAAATTCTTTTTCTTTTGAAATCCACTCCGCATGTAGTTTATAATTGGATTGTATTTTATAAATTGGTCTCATTTTTAATCATATTATAAAAATCTTTCATCTGAGGAAATGTTTCTACAAAATTTGTTCCTCTTCTTTTATCATATTCATCTACAAACTTAATAAAGTCCTTTCTATTTTTTTCCACATCAAATAATAAACTCTCTCCTATCGCATAATCATAGATTCGTTTTATCTTTTGTATCTCTACATTAGAAAATCCATAATTATCGTGTTTAAATTCTTTAATTCCGTAATATAATGCTTTCTTAGCCGATTCTAAAATCAACTGTTTATGTTCATCATCCAAAATTCTAACAGATAAATGTGATGGCCATCTTAAATAAGCAGTATCGAGTTGTAAAGCAGATACCCAATATCTCTGGTTGTTTTGGTGTTTCTTTTTCATTTCAAAAACCCTATCAATTAAATCACCATAGGTAAATACAGAAAGAGCATTAAATGTTGCCATAATGTTTACCGTAACCTTTGGTAGTTCAGTTAAAAAGGTATCTACATTTTTCCAAAAAGTTTCATAATGCAATCCAAATCGTGTATATTCTGCTTGTTTATCTGTTCCTTCAACCGAAGTAAATATAATCAATTCTCGTACCTTATTATTATTAGATAAATCCTTACAAAGTTCGATAAACCGATTCATCAGTTTTTCAGGTACATTCATATTTGTATTAATTGCAAGAGATAAGTTTGGATTTTGTTCCCAATGTTCTTGAATATACTCCAATACTCTGAACGTATCTTTAGAAAGTAGGGGTTCTCCACCTGTTATTCTGAATGTATGTAAATCTTTGTATAAATCTGGCCACCATTCCCAAAACGCATCTACATAAGGATTTTCCTCAGATTGTTTATAAGGCATTTCATCTGATTCTCTAAGTTTATCTATTTCATTATAATTCGTAGAAGTTTTATAAGGACCATGTTGTTCAATTTCTTCTACCCATTTTGATGAGTATTGAGGTCCACAGTATGCACATTTAAAATTACAAGTATTTGAAAATGAAACTTCTACATATCTTGGATTAAAATCTTTTTTCCAATATGATTTAGAAATATCATCAAATGAATTTATTGACCATGGTTCTTGAGATTTAAAAACTCTATCAGAAAATGAATCTGAATTGTCCTCTACATTCCAACAATAGTTACACTCATCAGGTCGTTTACCATCTAACATTTCTTTTCGTTTTAGTTTTTTAAAACGAGTATTATGTAGAGCTGATGGATTTCTTTTTATTTCTCTTAGTGGAATTTTGTGTGGTGCAGGGTGGTGGCACGAATGAGTCATACCCATTGATAGGTGCATTGTTACTTGTGTCCATTTTGCTAAACAAAATCCACAACCAACTCCATCTAATTTATTTTTTACTTCTTGTGAAGTCATAAAGTAATATTGATAAAGGTAGCCTTTGGTGTAATTTCTT
>Ga0213860_10000492_pt1 | contig 15830 bp, 29 predicted proteins | sample PICome_3_FD_160118 | JGI IMG/M metagenome (GOLD analysis project Ga0213860, IMG submission 160118) | Coastal seawater microbial communities near Pivers Island, North Carolina, United States - PICO550 | ecosystem: Environmental > Aquatic > Marine > Coastal | place: USA: North Carolina...
GGTGGTAAGTTAGACGCACTGCTGAAGGATACCAGAGGCACCTCCAGTAGCAGTTCTTCCTCTGGTGGTGGCGGGGAAAGAGACGCAGGTTCTGAAGCAAGAGAGCGTCTCAAGTCTAAGAAGAAGGGTCCTGGTCTTCTCAGTAAAATCGGTAGTGCAGTTAAGAAGGGTCTGAAGAAAGCGGTTGGCAAGACTGCTCGTGCCGTATCTAGCGGTAGTGACAAACTTGCTAAGCGTATGAATGAGGACTACGATAAGATTGCACATCTGCATGAGTCTGGTTTGTTCTCTATCGAAGAGATCGAGAACGTTATCGAAGAGGGTTATAAGCCCATCGATAAAAAGAAAGAAAACAAGATGTATCGCAGAGCAGGTAACCTGAGTCGTGAAGCACTTAGTAAAGGAATGAGTACTAAGGAAGGTTCTAAGGCACAGGATAAGTCTGGTAAGATTGTAAGCGCAATTTCTCGTCAAAAAGAGAAAGAGCGTTTCGATAAAATGGTAGACCATGACGCGAGGAAATGATGTTATCGTTCAATCAACTACAAGAAAAGAAAACCAAGATCAAGATCAATCCTAAAAAGGATGATGTCATGGAAGGTTCTTGCGGATCCTACTCTAAGGGTGGTGAAGTAAAGAAAAACCATGGTGAGGATTGCGATTGCACCAAGTGTGATAAAAAACGTCGCAAAGAAGATCTTGGTGATGAAAAAACAGTATCTACGGAGGCACTAGCTTATGACAGTCAGGAAGAAGTTTCAGAAGAAGGCAATCAAGAAATCGCAGAAACTGAAACTAAAACCCTCCTGACATTTGAAGAACTTCAGTACGCGAAGACTTTGAATGAAGAACAACTTCAGGAATTCCTTAAAGGTCTTTTTGGTGGCGCTAGTAAAGTTCCAAATACCGCAACACCTTCTCCTTCTCAAAGGGCAGTTAGTGGATTACAAAATCAAGCACGTCAGGGTAATCTGATGGGTAGTGGTATGATTGCTAACACTGCACAGAAGATGATGAATCGTCGTGATCAGCAGGCAGCAATGATGAAGCAATTGCTTGGTCGTTCTAAAGGTGGTCCTGTCAAGAAAGTCAAGAAAGTCAAGAAAGAAGAAGTTGAATTGGTAAATGAAATGCCTTTACCTGGAGCAGGTAAGCAGGGTGCAAGCGTTGGTTCTTCTTCGGGTGGTGGTCCTCGTGTTGGGGGAACTCCCGCTAATGCATCTACCGCTGCATTGGCACTTGGTAGATCAAAAGGTGGTCTTGTCAAGAAGAAAAAATCTTACAAGGAATCATTAGAAATCTTTGAGAAAAAGAAGGAACTGTCGATCGATGATCAGATGAAAATCTCTAGGGAGTACAATAGAAAGTCTCCTGAAGAGAAGAAGGCAGCAAACAAAAAAGCAATGGGCGATATCAAGAAGGTTGCTCCTAAAAAGGACACCAGAACAGACGCTCAAAAAATGACTGATGCCACTGGTCCTCGTCCTGGTTCTCGCTACAGAGGTGACTGATGACTAACGAAGAGTTAAAACATCTGGAGAAAGAAAAGGAACATAAAGAACGTGACGCTCGCATGAAATATGGCAAGCGTTACAAAGATGTTCTTAAGAGGCAAAAGGAAGCAAAGGATAGACTTCATCATGACACCAGAACCAAAGGTGTTCGTTTCTATGATAAGAAAGGTTCTGGTTACATGAAGGATGGAGTGAAAAAATATGATTGAGCCTATATAAGGTAGACCCCTTATTAGGATAAAATCATGTTAGCATTCTTACTTCCTCTCGCTAAAAAAGTTGTAGCGGATGCAGTATCGCGTATTCCTGATGACGCGGAACTAGGAGAAAAATTGATCGATATCTGCATCTTGGTTCTAGAGAAAGCAGTTAAACTCACGAAGACAACCGCTGATGATAAGCTGTTAGAAGCAGTGAAGGCAGCACTTGTCACTCGTGACGGCGAATAATTTATAAATAACTAAACGGAATACAACGTCGGAGAAACAATGTCTTTATACGGAAGAGTTGACTCCACTGCTAACCAGACCGCTGTCGGTCTTACTATTGGTAACAGCGGTGGGTCAGTTACAAAAACAATCGTCTTTTGTGACGAAACAGAAGCAGCGTTAGCAGCAAACAAAGGTCGTGGTATCACAGCACCTGGTTGGTGGGCATATCACACATATACAGATTCTTCTGGTGCAACTCGCCACAGAGCAGAGCATCTTATGTCTCTGACTAATCCTGAAGCGAACGCTGATGAGACCCTGGCTGATGACACAATCGCAGCAGATGCAGCGAACACCATCACGCTCAGCACCAACAACACCGACAAGACTACTTCTTCTGGTGCAGCAACCTTCCTGGTCGCAGCATCCGTTACCAACTCTGGTACCGCAACCTTCCAATGGCAGAAGAGACTTACCTCTACTGGTAGATTCTCTAACGTGTCTGGTGCAACCAGCACATCTCTGGCACTCACAGGTCAGACTGCGGCAGAGGACGGCAACCAGTATCGTGTTAAGGTCAACTCTAACAACGGTGCTCCTGAAGTAATCTCCGACGTAGCAACACTGACATTTGGTGACTGATGAGATTTGACGAACTGAACGAATCCAATTACGTTCTGTTCGCCGTTAAGCATTATGAAAATCCTCACTGTGTTACCAGAGAGGATTTTGATGAAGATGTAAAACGTTTCAAATATTTGAAGCGGTTACTTAAACGTTATATTAGAGGGGGTCCGCTGAGGACCCATCTCATTATCAATCATCTTATCATTCTTTATAATGTTTTTGGTGAAGCAGCAACGCCTCTGTTGTTCTATAAGTTTGAACAAGAATATTGGTCTATCTTAAAAACATTCTTAGTGTATTTGAATAAATACCCTGTAGGATGTATTCCTGAGTTACAAATTAGAGAAGATATCTTAGAAGAGTTGGAGCAACTATGAAGGAAGAAATGATGACAACTGGTTTCACTGGTGCGGATGCGGCAGAAGGTCCTACCGCTGGATATGATCCTGTCATGAAATTTCGCAAGAAAGTGAAGAAGAGTAAGGATGACAAGAAACTTGTTATGCCTGGTAATAAACTTGGTGAGTCTAAAGAGAATCCAACAGAACCTTCTAAACTGTATCAATATAAAGTTAATATTCCCGAAGTTGGTGAGACTGTAGTTTATGCTAACTCACCTGCAGAATTGCAGAGAAAACTTCGTATGATTATTATGCCTGCTCACAGGAAAGATATTAAGATTGAAAGAATTATGCCCGCTGCTGCTGGCAAACTGTTTATGGATAAGCGTATGAAGCATATGCGTAATGTGAAAGAAGAAGTGAGTGCTGATGAAGGCGCTCTGAAGAAACAAGCATCAGATAAAGTTGCTGTAGAAAGAAAGAAAATTGCTCTCAAAAAGCAAGAACTGCAAAAACAGTTACAACAAAAAACTGCTATGCTTAAGAAACAAGCAAGGGCGGGAGTAGAACAAGACGCAACACGCTGATGGCATTCGGATTTGGAAAACTTGCAGTACTAGAATCTAAACTTGACATCTACGAGGATCTTTCTAAAGAGATGTTGGACAAGTTGGAACGTGCTGTAGGCACTATTTCCGAGAACAGTAATAAGATTGCTATAATTTTAGAGAGACACGAGACAAGATTAGATGAGGGTGATAAGTCTAATCAACTCATCATTAAGATGATCGAAGAATTAAAACAAACTCATGAGAAGGATAATGAAGTCCTTCATGAAAGAATTTCTCAGGTTCAAAAGAAAGTAGATGTCAACGCTAAGTTTGTAATTGGTGCAGGTGCTGTTCTAGCGACACTGATAGCAGTGTTACAGGTTGTCCCTCCAATTGTTGACACGTTGACAAACATAGAAAAGAGTAGTAATATAGACTCAACGGCAGTCTATACTATTGTCTAATTTTGTTGATGCACATTACGTCAATCTTCTTTCTGGGCGTCTAGATAAGTTTGTAAGAAAGAAAGATGATCTATATAACTTTCGCTGTCCTTATTGTGGTGACTCACAGAAGCACAAGAATAAGGCGCGAGGTTATTTTTTTCGTCTGAAACAGGATATGGTATTCAAATGCCATAACTGTGGCGTAGGAAGAACGCTGCCAAATTTTCTCAAAGACAATGCTCCTGATCTCCATGACGAATACATCATGGAACGCTATAAGTCTGGAACTACAGGTAAAGGATCATATGTTCCCAAACCAAAATTTGAAAAACCTAAGTTCAAGAAAAGGGGTCAGTTGCGAAGCATCTCTGAACTAAATAGTGATCACCCAGCAACAGGATATCTACTTGGCAGACAAATCCCTAAACAATTTTTTGAAGAAATTTACTACACAGAAAGATTCTGTACATGGGTTAACACACAAAAACCATGTTTTGAAGAGGTCTCTCGCGATCACCCTAGAATCATTATCCCGTTCATCGATGAAAACGGTGAATGGTTTGGATTCCAAGGACGATCCCTCAGACCAAACGACAAACTCCGATACATAACCATCATGTTGGATGAGTCTAGAACTAAGGTATACGGTCTCAACAGAGTTAACTACAGCAAAACTGTATACGTTACTGAAGGACCATTCGATAGTCTATACATAGATAACGCGATTGCAATGGCAGGAGCGGATGTAGATTGGACTTTACTGGATGGTAAAGATGCTGTCTTTGTTTATGACAATGAACGGCGCAATAAAGAAATTGTCAATCGTATTGCTAAAGCAATTGACAAAGGTTTTGAAGTCGTGATATGGCCAGAGAATCTCGATGAAAAAGATCTAAATGACATGTTCATAGCTGGACATGACGTTCAATCTCTGGTAGAATTCAACACATACTCAGGCTTAGAAGCACACGTTAAACTAACTGAATGGAAAAAGGTATGAAAGACATTTATGTAATCAAGCGTAGTGGAGAGAAAACTCTGCTGAACCTTGATAAGATTCATGCTATGGCAGAACACGCTTGTAGGGGTCTTGCAGGGGTCTCTGAGAGTCAAGTAGAAATGAATGCCAACCTGCAATTTTTTGATGGTATCAAGACCTCTGACATTCAAGAGATTCTGATTCGTTCTGCTAACGATTTGATTTCTTTGGATGCTCCTAACTATCAGTTTGTTGCTGCTCGTTTGCTTCTGTTTGGTCTTAGGAAGGCAGTATATAATGGTCATCCTGATGGACATCCTCCCCTTTTAGAGCATGTCAAGAAGTGCGTAGATCTTGGTGTCTATGACTCCACTATTCTTGATAAGTATACTGATGAAGAGTGGGAGAAACTGAATGGTTTCATGGATCATGACCGAGACTATTTGTTTACATATGCTGGCATTAGACAAGTAGCAGATAAATATCTTGTACAAGATAGAAGCAGTGGTGAAATCTACGAGACGCCCCAGTTCATGTATATGATGGTGGCAGCAACACTGTTCCAAGATGATGATAAGTTCTATCGTCTCGAATACGTCAAAAAGTATTATGACGCAATCTCCAAACACCGACTCAACATTCCCACACCTATCATGGCGGGGGTGCGAACTCCGCTTCGACAATTTGCGAGCTGTGTTCTTGTTGATGTTGATGACACCCTCGATAGCATTTTTAGTAGCGACATGGCTATTGGTCACTACGTTGCACAACGTGCTGGTATCGGCATCAACGCGGGTAGAATCAGGGGCATCAACGCTAAAATCAGGGGCGGTGAAGTTCAGCACACAGGCGTTATTCCATTTCTCAAAAAGTTTGAAGCAACTGTCAGATGCTGCACTCAAAATGGAATCAGAGGTGGATCAGCTACTGTCCACTTTCCAATCTGGCACCAAGAAATCCAAGACATAATTGTTCTAAAGAATAATAAAGGAACCGAAGATAATCGTGTTCGTAAACTAGACTATAGTATTCAGTTCAGTAAACTCTTCTATGAGCGATTCATCTCCAACGGCATCATCTCCCTATTCAGCCCTCACGACGTGCCAGGTCTTTATGATGCTTTTGGTACTGATTCATTTGATAGTCTCTATGTGGACTATGAATCAGATCTCTCTATTCCAAGACAGACTATCGGCGCTCAAGAACTCATTCTTAGTCTCCTGAAGGAGAGAGCAGAGACTGGTCGTATTTACATTATGAATATTGACCACTGTAATACTCACTCGTCCTTTAAGGATAAGGTTACTATGTCTAACCTTTGTCAGGAGATTACTCTTCCGACTGATCCTATCAATCATATTGATGGGTTGGGTGAGATTGCTTTGTGTATCCTGTCTGCTATCAACGTTGGTAAACTGAAGTCTCTTGATGAACTGGATGAACTGTGTGAACTGGCAGTTCGTGGTCTGGATGCTCTGATTGACTATCAACAATACCCTGTTAAGGCAGCAGAGAATAGCACTAAGAATCGTCGCTCTCTTGGTATTGGGTTCATTGGTCTGGCACATTATCTTGCTAAGCATGGTGCCAACTATGATTCTCAGAAGGCACATGATCTGGTTCATAAACTCACTGAGAGGTTCCAGTATGCTCTTCTGACAGCATCTAATCGTATGGCAATGGAGAAGGGTCCTTGCGGTTATTTTGGTAAAACCAAATACGCTGATGGAATTCTTCCTATCGATACATATAAGAAGGAAGTGGACGAAATTGTACCGAATGACCTTTCATGTGATTGGGAGTATCTCAGGGGACGCATTGTGGAATACGGGTTGCGACACAGCACTCTGTCCGCACAGATGCCTTCGGAGAGTAGCTCCGTTGTGTCAAACGCTACCAATGGAATCGAGCCTCCTCGCGACTACTTGTCCGTTAAGAAATCAAAGAAGGGACCTCTTAAGCAGATTGTCCCGTCTTATACGACGCTCAAGGGGGCATACACCCTCCTCTGGGACATGCACAACAACGACGGATACATCAAAGTTACCGCCGTAATGCAAAAGTTCTTTGATCAGGCAATCAGTGGCAACTGGAGTTACAACCCAGAAAACTATTCTGACAATGAAGTGCCTGTTTCTGAGATGGCAAAAGATCTTTTGACCACTTACAAATATGGTTGGAAGACATCTTATTATCAAAATACATATGATAATAAGAAAGACGGAGAGGAGGTTGAACAGACACCATCCGTAGACAATTTAATTGACCAACTTATCACAGAAGAGGAAGATGACTGCGAGTCCTGCAAAATCTGAAGTAGAAGGAATGACCGTTTTTAATAAAACTAAAGTAGATACAAAAAATCAACCTATGTTCTTTGGACAACCTTTGGGGGTCCAAAGATATGACGAATACAAATATCCTGTATTTGATAAACTAACTCAGCAACAACTGGGATATTTCTGGAGACCAGAAGAAGTTTCCTTACAAAAAGACCGTAGTGATTACCAAACTTTATCGGATGAGCAGAAGCACATCTTTACCAGCAATCTTAAATACCAAATCATGCTGGATTCTGTACAAGGGCGTGGTCCTGGGATGGCTTTTATCCCTTACTGCTCACTCCCTGAGTTAGAAGCATGTATGACAGTATGGGAATTTATGGAGATGATTCATAGTCGTTCCTATACATATATCATTAAGAATGTTTATTCTAATCCTGGAGAAGTCTTTGATACTATTCTAGACGATCCTAATGTTATGTCTCGTGCTGCATCGGTAACAGAGTCTTATGATGACTTTATCAAAGAAGCACATTCATATGACAATGGAACTATGTGGCAACTAGCAAGAGAAGGTCATATCTCTGGCACGATTGAACGTCGTGAGTTGAAACGTAAACTCTATAGGGCAATTGCTAATGTTAACATCCTGGAAGGTATTCGTTTCTACGTTTCCTTCGCGTGCTCGTTTGCTTTTGGCGAGAATAAACTTATGGAAGGCTCAGCTAAGATTTTATCTCTTATTGCGAGAGACGAAAGCCAACATCTGGTTATCACGCAAAATATCCTCAGGAAATGGAAAGAAGGGGATGACCCAGAAATGAAAGAGATCGCTCAAGAGGAGAGCGGTTATGTAACTGAAATGTTTAAGCGTACAGTTAATGAGGAGAAAGAGTGGGCTAACTATCTTTTCAAACAGGGTAGTTTGATTGGACTCAATGATCGTCTGTTGTATAATTATGTTGAGTGGATTGCAAATCGTAGGATGAAAGCGGTTGGTATTAAACCAATCTATGATATTCCTGCAAAGAACAATCCATTGCCCTGGACAGAGCACTGGTTAAATAGCAAGGGACAACAAAACGCCCCCCAAGAAACCGAAATCGAATCTTACGTTGTTGGAGGAATTAAACAAGATGTCACCGCAGGAACCTTCGCAGGATTTTCTCTCTGATGCAGAGTGGGATGATCCCCGCAGACAATTTTTCGATGAAGTTTTGGATCATGAGGGTCAATTCTCTAACCCTCATGCCGAACTTCTTTGGGAAGCAGAGAAGAAAAAAGCATTACAACAACAGATGAGGAACACACGCCACAGTGTTGATAAGAGTCAAGACTTTATTGACAGTGGTATGACCTTGATTACAGATCCTGAATCCGACAGATACTTAAGCAAAAATAAAAAAGTATCCGAGTGAACTACATTTGTTATGGATTCATGATATAAATATACATGTAGCAATACTGTATCAGTCGCTACAACTTATACGTTCATCTCACAATGCTCAGCACATTACTGGCATTGACCTTAGCCTCTCATGATGCGTCACCCTATGGGTGGCATATGACTTGTGAAAGGTTTTTACAAAAACGGATTGAAATCCTTATGGACGACAATCTAGACCGAAGAACAAAATATAACCTCATAGGTTATTTTAAGTCTAAGGTTGACGGTCAGTGCAATGATGTGTTAACATAGTGAGACGCAAGTAAGTCGCGGAACGGAGCGTTCATCCCATGTTTGAGTTATTACTCTATTCTAATATTGCTTGTGTTGATGCTATCGAAATTATCGAGCGTATCAATGCACATGAGCATATGGAAGCAGCGATCAGGACGGAACTTATTGAAGTAGTTCAAGAAGCAACCCCTGAATGTCCATGGGACGCAAACGACTGAAGGAACGGGTAACGGATCCTCCGAAAGGAGAGAAGGTTAATCACCCTATTAATTCAGGAGTCAATTATGAACACCCTCAACCTTATCAGAAAGCAGATCACCAAAGCATCTGCCCTTCACGATGCACAGATCTCTCACACTGCATACCGTGGTGTTGAGTACAATGTAAACTGTGCTGAGCAAAAGGATGCCCATGGCACCTATTGCTATCGTGGACACGTCTACAGCAAGTGAGGTAGACATGTTAGCACTACAAACAGTAGGATTGATGTCTTTTGGATGCGTAGCATTCATCGGCATGATCTACGGAGAACTTCTCCTCTTACAAAAAGTGTGAGAGGGTAGGACAAATGCTGAAGGTCAGACTTGAATATGACCTTCCAGAGTTTGATCCAGCGAAACACGATCCAGATAAAACATTCGCTTTTTTAACTTATCGTGGTGTACACTATGCCAAATGGGTTAATTTAAAACCCTTCGGCGGCAAATCCTGGAAGATCAGATTTTGATTTCCACATAAAGGACCCATAACGGGTCCTTTTTTGCTATCCTAAATAGGTACAACCTATACAGGAGAGTCATGAAACTTTTTCTGGACTGTTCTGACCCAGAGCTTATTGCCTCTGCCTTTGAGACTGGTTTAATCGACGGAGTTACAACGAACCCCAGTCTCATGTTAAAAGCAGGTGAGGACCCTAAGCATGTAATCAAGGAGATCTCTGCAATCTTCCCTTGGAACGCTTCAGTTTCTGCTGAGGTGGTCGGGGATACTGCTGAAGAGATGCTCGACATGGCAGAAGATTATCTGGAGATCGGACCCAACATCACCATCAAGGTGCCTTGCACTGTAGAAGGTCTCAAGGCATGTAGAGAATTATCAAATGATGATGTTCATGTAAACGTAACACTAATTTTCAGCACGGCACAAGCGTTACTTGCTGCGAAAGCAGGAGCAGCATATGTTTCTCCTTTCGTTGGTCGTGTATTTGATCAACACTGGAATGGAATTCATCTTATTGAGGAGATTGCAGATGTCTTTGCTACTCATGAACTCAAGACAGAAGTTCTTGCCGCTTCTATTAGAGAACCTATGCAAGTCACCGACGCTTTTAGAGTGGGAGCTGATATATGTACTTTACCGCTTCCCATCTTTTACAAACTCTATAAGCACATTCTTACCGACAAGGGTCTAGAACTCTTTGATGCTGATTGGAAATCTCTTCAGGAGAAGATCTAATGCCCAGAGGAATTATGAACAAGGTGGACATTCTCGCCAGGGTGCTTAAACTTAAGCATGAACTTGGCGAGGGTGAATATGATCATCAAGACTATGAATTTCGTGAAGGGTATGATCATGCGCTCAATCGGATACTTGATATGATTGGAGAGTATTCACAATGAACAAGAAGAATCTAAAGACATTAATTCAAGACCTTGAGATAGCAATCGCTGAACTCAAAGCAGAAGTTTACGCTGACCCTTCTGCTTACATAGATAAGAGTAGCAAGCGAACAGCGAGTAGCTACATTGACCAAAACGACGACGACGGAGATCCCGACTGATTATGAAAACCCCTGGATTTTTAACGGACACCCTTTTTTATCTGAGAACATTGACGACCATTTCGGTTTTGTCTATTGCATTACAAACACACTCACTGGTAAGAGATACATCGGAAGGAAATACTTTCACCAATTACGAAAACCTAGAGGTGGAGGTAGGAGAGTTAAAAGTGAAAGCGACTGGAAAAAATACTACGGAAGCTCTCGTGAACTTACTGAAGATCGCAAACAGTTCGGAAATCTGGTCTTCAAACGAGACATATTAAGCCTACATAAAACAAAGGGTCTCACAAACTTTGAAGAGACCCGACAATTATTTCTCAACAACGTACTTACGGAGGCTATGACAGATGGGACGCCTGCTTTCTACAACAGCAACATACTCGGTAGGTACATGCGAAAAGATTATTTCACCCCTTGACCGAAGACCCTGAACCTGCTATACTTACAGGGTAGTTGAGGGACAACCAATGCACATCGACTTTGAACCTGAGACTGAAACCTCTCTTGAGGAACAGTATCTCGATCAACTCATTGACCAACTTCATATTCTTGCTGAGCGAGGATTTGAGGAAGATGCTAAGCGTTTGAACATGTCCATCAATACTGCCTCTAAAGTTCTTATGGGTCAGTAGCTCAGCGGATAGAGCAACTGCCTTCTAAGCAGTTGGTCGCAGGTTCAAATCCTGCCTGACTCGTTGCCCTTTTAGGGCATTCGGTCCAGTATAAGGTAAAATCTTATGACTACAGCACAAAAGTTCTCATCGTGTATCGAACTTCTTTACGAAGCAATCGATAGACAAGTGACACTTGACATCGAGTATCCTATCATTTATAATCAAGTACTGAAATTTTACGAGGAGAAAGGTGTCGATTTCTATGGTGATGTAGATGAGGATTACGACATCCTCCTGACTAAACTTGAACAGGACCTATTTTATTATGAAACCTGAAGTTCTTCTAGAACGCTTTCCCTATCGTTATGTTCAGTCTGGGACGATCGCACTCAACGGTCGTCCTGACTATCGAATTCAAAAGTTCGATGAGTGGACAAAGCGATACAAAGACATGTATCTTCTAGACAATTCAATTCAATTGGATTATGCCATGGAAGATTTTGAGTACACTAAGTGGTTGGATCCCGACCGCGTTCCTTGTTACGTTCGAGACATTGTATCATGAACCCTTATCAAAAAGCTATCAAAGCACTTGAAGATTGTGTTAAAGACGCAATGGAAAACAACGTTGATCCTGGTCTCCAAAGTGAAATTTGGCGACACTATCAGGGCATGAAGGCAATTCAACGCCAACTGCCTAAGCAAAAAGAGTATAAGTTCTCTATTGCTGATGATACGATTAGTATCTCATCCAGTTACTATGATCCTGACGCCAACGTTACGTTTCCTACAGGTGTCGTTGCCGCCGATTCTGTCAACCTAGATAGTATCGGGAATGACGTTATTACGTTTTCTTGATCTTTACCAATAGATCAAAAACTAGATGGTTTTAGGCGCGACCGAAAACAGATATTTCTTAGTTTGTAAACTAAGTGGTGGAGTCAATTGACCCTTCTTCCTGAGGACCCATAACGGGTCCTTTTTTGTTGGATTCAAAATCTTAATATTTGAAAGTGCTTGACAATCGTAAAGAAATTATATATAATGTAATAGTTCTTTACATAAGACAATGACCGTAACAACGAATGAGTTCGGGCAACAGAATATGTTTGCCAAAGAACCGCAAATGTATATCGACAAGACCGAAGCAGAACGCTACGGTTATGAAACATATGCAGAACGTGCTGAGAAACTGAATGGTCGCACAGCGATGCTCGGTTTTGTAGCAGCAGTTATTTCGTATGCTACTACTGGTAGTATCTTTTTCTTTGGTGCCTTCGGCATCTAATGATTCCCTCACTTTTATCACTAAATTTTTATCGGAGATTTACAATGACACCTGAAGCAGAAAAGTTTAATGGTTGGGCAGCAATGATTGGTATCATTGCAGCGTTTGGTGCGTACGCAACGACAGGACAACTTATCCCTGGCGTCTGGTGAACGACGTGTTACTCATAGCAGCATCTCTTATAGGAGGGTTCATATTTGCATCCCTATTGACTGAAGATGTTTCTGATGATGATGACCACTTTGACGGCGGAATGATGCAACCGATACAGGTTCCTGCATCTAACCCAACCTAAATAAAATCATAATTGAGTAAGATAAAATGCCTACGGATCTCTACCAAGACATGGAAACCCTGAACACTCTTTACGAAGAACTGTGCTGGGACCCAGAAAAACCTCTAGAGTTCAAAGCAGATTACGAAAACGATCGTATTATCATTACCCTCAAACGAGACTAAATAAATTTGAATATCGTCGTCGCTTGACAACGGGGTAACTGGCACAATCCAGTTGACGCCCCGTTTTTTATTTGGTAAAATATGGGAGTAGTCTCATGAAACTTATGTCGTTCGCAACAATTGCAGGTGCTATTGGTGTTGGCGGTGTCATCGCTCTTAGTAGCATCCATAAAGCACCTGTCACACCTCCTCCAGTAGTGAGCATAGAAGTAGAGGAATATGATCCGACCTGGAAATTGCCAGGTGGTTCCCCAGCAGAACAATATGTCCTTGAACAATTACAACAACACACAAAAATCCGTGATCGAAATGCTCTTGCAGCAATCATGGGTAACATTAAACAAGAAAGCAACTTCCATTCCAACATATGCGAAGGAGGGGCTAGAATTTCTTATGACGCTTGCCGTAGTGGGGGTTATGGTCTTATTCAATGGACCTCAATAAACCGCTATAACAATCTCGGTAAGTTCTGTGAGAAGTATGGTTGTGACCCTAGCAGTTTGGAGGGTCAAACTCGTTACATGATTAATGAGACCACTTTCCAACGTGTTCTTCCTGAGTTTGAAGGTCGTGGACAAACAGTCTCACAGTATATGGTTCCATCTTTCTATTGGTTGGGATGGGGCATTAAAGGAAATCGAGAAACCTATGCATACGATTATTCTACGAAACTGGTACTAGAAGCATGATCAAAAGAATCAAAGAAACACTAGGACAAGTCTTTCATTCCCCTGAGGCATCAGGAACATGGGGTGATGATATCACTGTAAACATGGATGGGGGTGTAGGTGGATCCTGGAAAGTTGAATGTGCAATCGATGAAGAAGTTGTGGACTGTGACGAAATGGACAATCCTCCTTTTGTCGGTGCTCCTGCTCCTGCTTACCTAGAGGATGATCCTTGGTTTGGTCCTGCTCCCGTTCGTTCAGAAAAGCAGAAGGATTATATGGAACGTGAGACTCAAATGAAACAGCAAGAAGAGGCAATTCGTTCCGAATTTACCGTCGAATCTGAAGATATTCATGCTAAGATGTATGAAATCGCAACCGCTTCAAACGGCACTGCGGTTCAACGTGATCCTATTGGTGGTTCTGAAAACTTCCAAGGCGGTTCCAACGGTTATGGTTGGATGTCTGGAACAGGGATGGGGCAATTTAATTAGGTAGAAATACTCTAATTTGTCTATTGACGGAAAACCCCACCTCTGGTATACTAAATAGGTAAACAAATGTAACGAAAGTCATGCTTTCGCGACAAACACACCCCGCAAACCGAGACCTCTAGGGTGTCTAAATTACGTCTCTCATACCTCTGCTTAGGGTGCAGAGGAATAGTAACTCCACCATTTCCCTGATGGTCTTACTTATTTCTTATTCAAAATGGCTAGTTCAACTCTGTCACGCTCTCGCGTGTCTAACTGGGAATCCTTTTGCGATTGGGTTACCAGCACTAACAACCGTCTGTATGTCGGTTGGTTCGGCGTCCTGATGATCCCTACGCTGCTTGCAGCAACCATTTGTTTCATCATCGCCTTCGTCGGTGCTCCTCCTGTGGACATTGACGGCATCCGCGAACCTGTCGCTGGTTCACTCATGTATGGTAACAACATCATCTCTGGTGCAGTTGTTCCTTCTTCTAACGCTATTGGTCTTCACTTCTATCCCATTTGGGAAGCAGCAACCCTCGATGAGTGGTTGTATAACGGTGGTCCTTTCCAACTCGTAGTCTTTCACTTCCTGATCGGCATCTATGCCTATATGGGTCGTGAGTGGGAACTTTCATACCGTTTGGGTATGCGTCCCTGGATCTGCGTTGCATACTCTGCTCCAGTTGCTGCTGCGAGTGCAGTGTTCCTCGTCTATCCTTTCGGTCAAGGTTCTTTCTCTGATGCGATGCCTCTTGGTATCTCTGGTACATTCAACTACATGCTTGTATTCCAAGCAGAGCACAACATTCTCATGCACCCCTTCCATATGCTCGGCGTAGCAGGTGTGTTCGGTGGTTCACTGTTCAGTGCAATGCACGGTTCTCTGGTTACTTCTTCGCTGGTTCGTGAAACCACCGAAACTGAGTCCCAGAACTATGGTTACAAGTTTGGTCAGGAAGAAGAGACTTACAACATCGTTGCTGCTCATGGTTACTTCGGTCGCCTGATCTTCCAATACGCTTCATTCAACAACTCCCGTTCGCTGCACTTCTTCCTCGCAGCATGGCCTGTTGTTGGTATCTGGTTCACTGCTCTTGGTGTTAGCACCATGGCGTTCAACCTGAACGGTTTCAACTTCAACCAGTCTATCCTGGATGGTTCTGGTAAGGTTCTGCCTACTTGGGCAGACGTTCTGAACCGTGCTGGTCTGGGTATGGAAGTTATGCACGAGCGTAATGCTCACAACTTCCCTCTCGACCTTGCTGCTGCTGAGTCCACTCCTGTGGCACTCACCGCTCCTAGCATCGGTTGATATAGGTTACATACAATTCGATAGGACCCTTCGGGGTCCTATTTTTTTTCTTAATTATGTGAAGTTTTATGATTGAATTACTTACTTACTATGTTATTGTTGCCGTCGTCTTCGTTGGGGCACCTGGAGTCTTCTTCTTCATTGTCTTCATGCCCGCTCTACAAAACACGAAAGGACGTATGGTTGGATACAATGATCACAAAACTTACGGTGATTCGTCCATCTACGAAAATACACCAAGTGATACCTCAAAATTCTTCTTACAAGTTAGCGGAAATAATTCGTGATACTTGGCCACAATTGTACTACTTAAAGGATAGAAAAAATGGTCGCTTCAACACTAAGTCCCCCGAGGAGGGGGTGGTTCGATGTCCT
>Ga0213860_10000494_pt1 | contig 15752 bp, 13 predicted proteins | sample PICome_3_FD_160118 | JGI IMG/M metagenome (GOLD analysis project Ga0213860, IMG submission 160118) | Coastal seawater microbial communities near Pivers Island, North Carolina, United States - PICO550 | ecosystem: Environmental > Aquatic > Marine > Coastal | place: USA: North Carolina...
TCTGGTTCTCTGTTTGCACTATCTGGTGCAGGCGAAGCAGTCGCTGTTGCAGAAGAGAAGAGAAATCTTATCAAGATCAGCGGCAACGCTGGCGAGAGATTCATCCCGAACTTCAATGGTTCTGGTTCTCTATCCGTACTATCTGGCGCAGCAGAATCCAGAACAGCAAGTCCAGACGATCTGTTCACTCTGTTCGACTTTACTGGTCGTGGTACAGTCAAGGCAACTGTTGCCGAATCTGGATTCGCTCTTCTCTCTGTATCTGGTACAACAGAACCAGAAATTCTCACGTTTGCAGAGCAACCATTTGGCACTGCTACGATCAGTGGCAACGCTGGAGAGAGATTTGTTCCCAACTGGGTTGGTTCTGGTACTATCGCAACCCTATCGGGTGCAGCAGAATCTGCAACATTCAATCCTCTGGAGAGACAGCTTCTGTTCTCCATGGGTGGCATTGCTACAGAAGTATTTGCTGCAGCACCCGCAATCGAAGGAACGGAGATCAAACTCTTTGGTACTACATCTCCAGAAATTCGTACATTCGCAGAGCAACCACTCGGGGACATCTTTGTCAGTGGTATTGCAGAAGTCATCAACGTCGATGTATATCTGGCAGAAGGTACTCTGTTCTCTGGTGGATTCACTTCAGAATCTGTCACGTTCAAGATTCCTCCAGTCAGAGATGGAGACATTCTCTTCCGTGGTTCTGCAGTCGAGGCAGTTGGATTCAATCCACCAGAAGAAACTGCACATCTTCTCCTTTCTGGAGAGGTTGTCATTCCTCTTCGCACGTTTGCAGAGCAACCCACAGTTCGTGTCGCAATCAGCGGTGTTGCCATCGAGAAGAACACCGAGGCATATGTCGGAACTGGTGTTATCTTCTCCAATGGATTCACTGGAGAATCGGTCACCAGAAAACTCCCAGAGTTTACTGCACATCTCAACGTTACTGGTCTCGCAGAAGAGAAAGCAACATTCAGAGAGATCTTCTTCGGTTCCCTCTTCAAGTTCAGAGGATCTGCAGGTCGCGCACTTCTCACGTTTGCAGAGCAACCACAGACTCTATCCAAGATTAGTGGTGTTGCTACTACCACCAGAGCAAGAGACTTTGTTGGCGAAGGCAACATTGCAACTCTTTCTGGTGCTGCCGAGGCAGTCACCTTCAATCCTCTGGAAAGAGATCTGCTCTTCGATGTTACTGGCATCGCCGCAGAAAGAAGAACAAATGTATTTGTTGGTTCTGGTCAAATCAAGGTTTACCCAGAAGCAGCAGACATCAGATTCATCCCCAACTGGAATGTCGAAGGTGTCATTCCTGTCAGTGGCACTGCGGTCGAGCGGGTTGCAAGAGACGAGGTTGTTCAGGTCAACATCGGAACATTCTCTGGTGCAGCAGAGTCTGTCACCTTCAATCCTCTCGAAAAAGATATGCTGTTCTCTGTTGGAGGCAGAGCAGCATACAGAACTTCTGTATCGGAAGTCAAACTTGCCAACGCAAGACTCTTCGCAGACGACAACAACGGAGCAACTACCAAGATACACGTTGGTTCTGGAACAGCAACTCTATCTGGTGCTGGTCGCATTGTCATTACTCTCTCCTACGTCGGAGACATCAGAATTGGTACATTCTCTGGTGCAGCAGAAGCAGTCACCTTCAACCCACTGGAGAAGGATCTACTATTCTCTGCATCTGGTATTGCAACCCTACGTTCCACTCGCGCTTACTCTGGAACTGGTTCTCTCTTTGCAGTCAACGGTGCAGCAGAATCCAGAACTGTTGTCCCACCAGCAGATGGTCTGTACGCGATCAACGGCGAAGCAAGTATTGTTATTACTCTCTCCCATGTTGGCGATGGAAGTCTATTCAGCTTCGTCAAGGGTGCAGAAAGCTTCACCTACGATTATGTCGGAGAACAAGTTCTCTTCGATCTATCTGGCGAAGCAGTCGAGAGAATTACCAATGCATACGCTGGATCTGGTTCTATCTTCTCTATCGGCGGTGCGGCAGAAAGAGTCGCATTTGCACCAAGTCTCCTCGCAGATGTCAACATCAGTGGTGTTGCAGCGACACCAAGATCCAGAGTATTCACTGGTTCTGGAGATCTATATGCATTCGACTCTGCAGCAGAGTCCAGAACAATCACTTACGAGAACGTCGCAATCTTCGACTTCCTCGGTCAAGTCAAACCTGCTATCACCAAGGCATATGTTGGCGAAGCAGAGATCGAAGTTTCTGGAGCAGCAGCAATTGCATTCGTCAGAGCACCTTATCCTGGTCAAGCGGATGTTCAACTGTCTGGTACAGCAGCAGAAAGCACAACTGCCAACCCACCAGAAGAGGGCACAGAGATTGCAACCTCTGGCGAGGCAAAGGTTCTTCGCTCCTTCGGTTACGAGGGATCTGGTCAACTCAAAGTACACGGCGATACCATCATCGGTATTTCTCTCCGTATCTTTGGTACTGGATCTATCAAGGTCGATGTTCGCACCAGATACTTCCCACTACTCCAGCACAGACCAGATGTTCACATCTACATCGCTGGCAGCGCAGCAACTGTCAAGATCGATGTTGCTCCACCACGTACCTACGGATGGATTATTTAATAGTATAAATAACATTGGTATCCTAAATTAATTTTAATGACTACCCAGGTACAGTTTAGAAGAGGTACTACTGCTGAACATGCTCACTTCGCGGGAGCGCAGGGTGAGTTGACTATTGATACTGATAAGAATATGGCGGTTGTCCATGACGGACAAACGAATGGTGGATTTGACGTTTTTCGTGCTCGGTGGGAGTATCTAAATCAAAGTGTCACGCTTGGCACAAGTCTTCGTTATCTCGTTGACTCGTCGGGTGGACCACTCACACTGACTCTGCCACTATATAATAATCAGTTGGTTCCCAAAGCAGGGGACACAATGGAGTTCATTGATATTAATTTTACGTGGGATACAAATAATGTAACAATAATCGATCCAATTGGAAGAGAATTTCAAAACACTTTTGGAGTTATTTCCAGTCCTTTAGTATTCGACTTGAAAGGAGCGAGAGTGCAACTAATTTGGGACGGTAACTACTGGAGGGTAATTGTATGACAATGTTTATTAGCGATAGCTATCAACAAGCAGGGGGGAGTGGGCAATCCTTTTCCACCAATAGCTATACCCTCGGTAACGACTTTACTATCCACGCTCTTCAAAGAGATGACGATGGAATGCTGCGTTACACCAGAATTAGATCTATTGATGATGAAATTGGAGATTTCTACCGTTTAGACGGAACCCCATACCTAGATATTGCTACAGGTGTGTATGACTACGTAGAAGAAACTACAGAATCCAAGTCATATAAGAATCATCCACAAGATAAATACCAACAGTATAGATTTGATAGTCGCAAGATTAGCTATTTTATTGATGATGACGGATACTTTGTAATTCGTTTCAATGAAAATTATGATTACACCACCGAAGGACCCAAATAATAAGGCAGCATAAACATGGCAGATTTCAGATTAGGCAGACTTAAGTTTAATTGGAGGGGCGACTGGACAGTTGCCACTGCATACGTCATCGATGACATCGTTAAGTTTGGCGCAAACACCTTTGTTTGTATTTCCAACCACACGTCAGCATCGAATGAGGCACAATGGTATGGTTCGGATGGTGCCAGATGGCAAGTCCATACCGAAGGCATTTACCATAGAGGTGACTGGGCGGATGCAACCTTCTATAGAACTAATGATATTGTCAAGTATGGCAATGATCAGTATAGGGTTGTCAACCCCCACACTTCCAGCGGATCCTTCGCTTCTGCAAACTTTGTCTCTTATGCTAACGGACTGAAGTTTGAAGATACTTGGGATTCTGCAACTGAATACCAACAGGGAGACATCGTAACCTTTGGTGGTTATTCCTACATCGCTCAAGCAATTACTACTGGTTCTAGACCTAACCAGAACCTTGGCACTGATTGGGAGATCCTAACTACTGGTTTCAAAGTAGTTGGTACATGGAGCAACAGCACCGAGTATAAGCCTGGTGACGTTGTACTTCTTGGTGGTAACTCCTACGTTGCTAAAACAACCAATACAAACTCCACACCTGGATCTAATCCTTCTGATTGGGACTTCGTTGTTGGTGGTTTCACCTGGAGAGGTACTTGGAATAACACCACAACTTATCAGCCTGGTGACGCTGTTACCAGAGCAAGTAACTCCTACATCTGTGTTGCCGAGACAACTGGCAACGAACCTGAACTAGATGTTAACGGAGACTACTGGAACTCCCTGACCCAAGGCGCACAGTCTAACGTCCTAACTGATCCTGGCGATGTTCTTTACATCTCTGGTTCTGGTGCTGCAAGACTGCCTATCGGAAATAATGGTCAGGTTCTAACTGTTGATAGCAACGGTTTCCCTGCATGGCAAAATAATAATGTTACTGATCCTGTTTTCTATGTCACCACAAATGGTGATGACCTGAATGACGGTTCTAACATTAGTAAAGCATTTGCTTCGCTCGCTCATGCTGTAAACACCGTTACTGGTCCTGCTACCATTTATGTCAAGGCAGGTATCTATAACGAAACTCTACCAATTATCGTTCCCGAGAACGTTTCGATCATTGGTGACAACATGAGAACGTCCACCATTAAACCAAATGTTGGACAACCTTCTAACATCCAAAGACTGACACTCGCAACGATTCCTCTCGCTTCTGAAAGAGTCATTGGTGAGACATGCGTAAACGGTGCTGGTGATAAAACCGCACAGATCATGGATGTTAGAGACGGTGGTGCTACCATCGACGTTATGCCATTGACTGGTGGTGTCTGGACTACCTCTGATGCTTTCGACAACGGCGGTGCTGATATTGCACTCAATACAGTAACCACTCTCAATAACGAGAACGCAACTCTCTTCTATCTGTCTAACAGATCGATGCTGAAGGATCTCGTTATGGACGGCATGGCAGGATTCGTTCCTTCCACAACTGATCCAAAGGACATGAACACCTCTACTCCAGATGGTACGTTCGTAAGATTGAACCCCAACTCCCCAATCACCAAGTCTCCTTACGTTTCGCAGTGTTCTGCATTCTCGCAGACTGGTATTGGTGCAATTGTTGACGGTGGTGTTCACGAAAAGTGGGACGGAACTGCAACTCCTTCTAACAAGTCTATCGTTTTTGACTCCTGGACTAACATCCACGAAGACGGTGGTGTAGGTTTCTGGATTACGAACAACGGCGCTGCTGAAATCGTATCCTGCTTCACCTACTATTGCCACATCTCCTACACCTCTACTAGAGGCGGTAGAATCAGATCTCTGGCAGGTAACTCCTCCTGGGGTACTTACGGTATCGTTGCTTCTGGTTTCAACGAAAATGAGACCACTCTCGATGGATTCATCGATGGTATCGAACTTAACTACGATCCACTTACCCTATCTACTGGATTCTCTTTTGAGACTGCAGAGCAAGTTACTGGTGGTACTTCTGGTGCAGTTGGTGAAGTTACTAGCTTCCAACCTTCTGCAGATAAGATTCTTATCCGTCCTCTCAAGGGTAACTTTGCACAGAACGAAGTTGTTACTGGTCAAACATCTACAGCAACTGCAACTCTGGTCAACAACTCTGATGCACAGAAAGGCATCTCTGGATTCACCTTTGTTCTCGGCGGTCTAACTGCTGCTCCTGACCCAGGTGGTTCTATTGAATACATCACTGGTCCTGGTGGACTCGGTGCTGACCTATTCACTTATGTTGTTGCTAACTCTTCTTACTCTGGACCTACTGGTCGTGGAGAACTGACTGTAACCAGAGGACTACTTGGTTCTACTGCTACAACTCACGATGGTTTGAGCACTATTGCTAGATACCAAACTGGTACTGCAACATCCCTAACTGCTCCTATCAGTGATGCAGTCAGCGTTATCATCCAAGTTGCTTCGATTACTGGTATCAACACTGGTGGTTATATCATCGTCGAAAACGAGATGATGGAAGTTGTCTCCTTCCCAACTGCAACTTCGGTTGAGGTTATCAGAGGAGTAGAAGGCACCACTGGTGCTGCACATAACTCTGGCGTTACCGTTAGAGCACTTCAGATCAAGGTTCCTAGCGAAACAACTACTGCTAGAGACCTCACAGCATCTGACACAATTATTCTTGTTGAATCGTCTACAGGTACTCTATCCTCTGACTACATCAAGATTGACAATGAGTTCATGCAGGTTTCTAATTCTGCAACAATTACAACTGGTACTGTTCTGGTTGTTCTTGCAGAAGAGAAGCCAACTGCAACTTATGATCGTCAAGCTACAAGAATCAGATACCTGTATTCTCAAGTCAGACTAACTGGTCACGACTTCCTGGATATCGGTACTGGTAACAAGACCCAGACTAACTGGCCAGGTCTGCCACTCTCGGCACCTGCACCAGGTAATGAGGTTACTGAAAACTTCCCTGGTCGTGTGTTCTTCGTATCCACGGACCAAGATGGTAACTTCACCGTTGGTCGTTACTTCAAAGTTAACCAGGCAACTGGTAGCACAACCTTGAACGCATCTTCCTTCGACCTGTCTGGTCTATCGTCCTTGAGACTTGGTTCCATCGGTGCTCAAATCGGTGAATCCATTAACGAGTTCACAAGTGACGTTACATTCTCTGCTAATAGCAACTCTAAAGTTCCTACGCAGAAGGCAGTCAAGACTTACGTTGACACCAAGACGAAGACTAAAGGCTTCACTTTCTGGGCGGGAGCAATGTGATCCCCTCTTTATAAATATTAAAAGATAAACTACGACATTCGGCACAAATAAGGAGTAATAAAAAATGGCTTCTGGAATCCTGGGGACACAAGCTTCCCTTTCAGCAAACACCCTAACTACAGTATATACCGTCCCTGCATCAACTGTTGCATACGTGAACTTCAACATCGTCAACACCAACGCTACGCCTGTTAGCGTTCGTGTTGCTCTCGCTGCTACCAGCACACCTACTGGAGCAGAATACATTGAGTATAATGCAGAAATTGCAGGATATGGTATTTTGGAGAGAACTGGTATTGCGCTTCAGGCAACTAAAAACATTGTAGTCCTATCCGATACGGCAAACGTCAGCGTGTCTGCGTATGGCGTTGAAGAAGAGGCTTGATAAATAACAAAAAGGAGTTATAAGAACAATGGGACGCAATCTATCAACCCCACCAAACGAGCAAAGAACTACAGTTTCTGTTACTGCAGCACATAGTATTCTATCGGGAGAAATTCTTCTGATCGATACTACCGCTGGAACCGAAATTACTTTGACGTTACCAGCAAACCCATCGCCTGGCGATAGAGTAAATCTAATCGATGCCGCTGGTCAGTGTGGAACAACCAAAGCAGTTATCGCTAGAAATGGCAACAAAATTGCTAACCTAGCAGAAGACCTAGACTTCGATATTAAAAATGCATCGCTTGAATTAATCTATAGTGGATCTTCTTACGGTTGGTCGATCCTTTCTAACTGATATACCTAGGGAGGGATATGAATCATGTCGAGTTTAAGAGATTTATTAGATATTGCTGATCCGTCCGTAGTACCAGTTACTACGTACTATGGACCTCAAGGAAGCCACCAAATTTGGTTCCGTGGTGCTCACTGTTGGGAATACAACAGCAACCATAACTACAACTGGCAAGAGCTTTGCTGGTGCGTTCCAGCTTGCTGTGTCTGCAAACTAGAGATTGAAATCTGGGGCGGAGGCGGCGGTGGTTCTGGCGCTTGCTGCTGTATGATGGGTTGGAATGGTCACTCTGGTCAGTACAACAAAGTCACACTTTGTGCATCACAGTCTAACATTAACGGCACGTCACTAGACGGTTGTAAGTATTGTTTCTGTGCAGCATCGATCACTTGTAGATATCCATCTAACGGTGGTTTTGACGGTTGTAAGTCCTGGGTAAATGGTCCTGGTCTAGATAACTTCTGTGCTTGTGGCGGTTGCTACGGTAACTCCTGCTGCTTTGGTTCTTCTAACTACGCTGGTGGTTGCAGAACCAGAATCAACTGGATGACAGGTGAAGCATGGAGCAGATGGCAGACTAACTGCTGGAGTCAAGAAAGAGAATGTCGTGAATACTGCTGCGAGTACGGTAAGGAATACTGGGGTGCTCAAAACTCCTACAACCAGATGGACTGCGCCGACTGTGGTAACTGGTGTATGATGAAAAACTATGTTCCTACTGCTCCTTACATGGACGGTAAGTTTGGAACACTACATACTACCAGACGTTGCTCGATGGCAACTTGTGGTAGAGAAGCAACAATGTGGATGGAAGGCAACAACGGGGGCATTTCGGGCGATTGTTGGAGAAACGGTCCTCCTGGTATGGGTGGATTCTCTGCTGACGTATTTGGCAGAGGTTGCTGCTGCGGTTCCGAAGGTGCTGCAGGTCTTGTTAAAATCACATGGCACTGTAAGACATAATAAAAGATGGCAAATTTACGAGGACTACTTGGTAAAGAGTTCGGCTCTACCATTGACGATACTGCCGCTACTTTCGGCAGTTACACTAAAGTTAGGGACGGTATGGTCTTTAACTTCATGCCTTATTGTAATATGGGCAACTGCGATAATAGCTATCGTGGTTACTATATTCAACACTGGTGTGTTCCCTGCGGTACTACCCAGATCACCTTTGAACTCTGGGGTGGTGGCGGATCAGGCGGTGGCGCTTGCTGCTGTCAGCAAGGCGTACCAGGTGGTTCTGGTTCATATGTCAGAAAGACCCTACAGTATCCACAGATCCAAGGTGGATGGTGTTACTACCTTTGCGTAGCACCACCTACCTGCTGTGCATCCTGCTGCTGTGGTATTCAAGGTTGTAAGTCTTACATTACTGGATGTAATTTAAGTAACCTTTGTGCAGACGGTGGTTTCCCTGGCAAGACTTGCTGCTATGCATACTGGAGCAATGACTTCAGATGTACTGACAGACACTACTTCGCTGGTGCTGGCGGTTGGACTCCTGGAACAGACGGTGCATCATCTTATGGTGGTGACGAAATGATCAAAGGTGGACCTGGATTCTTCAGAACTTATAATACTTCCTCCACTTGCTGGACGAAGATTGGCATGCCTTATCCACCTAGACTTATCGACCACAAAGGTGGTCACATTATGTCTAACGTTTCTGGTGATGCTTGCAACCAAGAAAGAACATATTGTACTGGTACTACTCCTTGGGCGTATAACTCCAACTGTAACGGTGGTGCTGGTATGCCTGGTGTTGGCGCTCCTTCTGCTACATCTTGTGGTGGCAGCTGCTGCTACGGACGTAGAGGCGTTGGCGGCATGATCAAGATCACTTATTGCTCTTGCTGGTTAGGCGTTAACAATAACTGTGCTTATCATTTCTGTAACTAAATAACATATAAGAAGGATCATAGAAGATGCCAAACACCAATTTACGAGACTTGTTGGGAGTCGTCACAACTAAATCAATTGAAGGATTATCATCCGCTGACACCACCACCAAGGTGCCACCATATCCTTCAAAGGATTATACTGTCATGTACATCAGTGGACAGTGTGGTGCGACTTGTGATAACTGGACTTCTAACTATGGATACTTCGAGTATCCTGACTGGAAGGTCCCAGCCAACACTACAGAGATCATTTTTGAGATCTGGGGAGCTGGTGGATCTGGTGGCGATAGTCGCTGTTGTGGTAGAGGCATCCCTGGCGGTTCTGGTGCTTATGCATATAAGAAACTATCTGGTAATGCAGTAGTTCCTGGTTGTTCATACTCCATGGAGATTGGACAGGGTGGTAGAGCAAAAACAAACCTAACCTGTGGTGCTAAAGGTGGAGACACTTTTATCACTGGTCACAATCTCTCTAACTTCTGTGCTGTTGGTGGTGATGGAGGATGCTCCTGCTGCTACATGTGCTGCTGCTTCTGGCACACGAAGTGTACTGTATGCTGCAATGGTCCTTGTGCGCTGTACTATGGTGCTGACAGAGGTGCTTATGGCAACCCTGGCGCTGGTTACATTTTCTGCCACAGCAACCACTGCCATAACAAGCAGTACATCCCATATCCTGGTGGTCTAGTTAACGGTAAGGGCGGTTGGTTGCCCATGACCCAATGTGAGCACAGAGGATGTGGATATTGCGGCACCATGTATGCTACCGCACAACTATCTTGGGGTGGTTTCAACGATAGGAACTATGTTCCTGGCATCGGCGGTGCTTCTGGTTGGACTGACGGTTCCTGCTGCTATGGTCAGCATGGTAACCACGGTTTGATTAGAATCAGCTACAAGCAATCCGAGTGCAGCTACTGATCACCGAACAATCTATTCTATATAAATATCTAAAGCAATAACCACAGACTACTTAAAGAGATTACTACCATGGCGAAGATTTCAAAAGAATTTACATACGATCTACCTGATGAGTACACAAAGCAGACTAGTGATCTTGGACTAACTGCTACCGCAACCTATGAGGGTCCAGAATTCCTGTACGTATTTGTTGATGCTGCAACAGGCAGACTGCTAGCATCCCAGTCGTTCATGCCTACAAAGAACGAAACTGTTGATGCAGAGAATGCACAGATCAGAGCAGGTCTTGACGAGAGAGCAATCCTCCTCCGTCCTAAAACAGACAACACCGATGCAATCATTGCATCCCTCTTCATCGCTCCTGACACTGGAGAGTCCACCGACTATCCACAGAAAAAGTACACCCTTGATGGTGAGACCGAACCATATTACGTTCGTCCCGATCCCCAGTGGACCAACCACACCTATCAAGTAGATGAGATCGAATATGATTTCACTGCTGGTGAGTGGAGCACTCCTTTCCCCTGGATGAAGCCTTGGATGACTCTTGAGATGCATACCAATGCTAGAGATAACATTGTTGGTGGCGCAAGAAAGTTCCTTGAGGACAACAGAGCAAATCTGACCGCAGCTCAAATTGCTGCTATCGAAGCATTCGGCACCGAGATGGACGCTGTATACACCAGGTTTGCTGGCATCGATGCTCATATGATTCCTTTCCCCGAAGATCCAACTGCTGGTCTAGTCGATGGTTACGACTATAACGTAGACGAAGATGGTCTGCTATCCGCTGAATGATAACTGATTCTGTGGTATACTGGGGGCGGGGAACCGCCCCTTTTTTCATGCATAAATAGTAGAAACTAAATCATTGTGATTGATTATGAGACCTAAATCATTCTTTATCAATGGTGGTGCTGGACGTGTGCTTTGTTCAATTCCCGCCCTTGAGAAGTATCAAGAAGATCATCCAGACGAAGATTTTCTGATCGTATGTGAAGGAGGTACAGACTTCTTCAAAGGACATCCTACACTTTATGGTAAGGTGTACGATAACTGGCATAAGAATCTCTTTAGAGATAAACTGATTCACACTGACACTATTTCCCCAGAACCTTATAGGGTGTGGGAATACTACAATCAGAAGTGTAATCTCTCTCAAGCGTTCGATATTGCTATCAACAATAAAGGTATTAGAGATTTACCTAAACCAACAATCAAACTTTCCAAAGAAGAGTCGATCAACGGAAAGTTTATTGTTGCAGAAGTAAGACAAAAGACGAAAAAGAAAAAGACTGTTGTCTTCCAACCATATGGTAGAGGAGTACAGCAAGCAGGTAATATCATTACCGATCCTTCTGGCAGAAGTTTTGAACACGGAAACATGGTTTCCATTATCAAGAGACTTCAGAAAAAGTATTCTGTCATTTTGATGTCAGAGTTTGCATTTGATTTTGAGAAAGAAGGACTTCGTGATACCATTTCATTCCCAGCTGGCAATGGAGTTCCCATGCGTGGTTGGGCAGGTATCATCCAAGAAGCAGATCTCTTTCTTGGTTGCGACTCGGTGGGTCAACACATTGCACATGCAGTTGGCACTCCTGTAGTTGCTGTCATGGGATCAACTTTCGGAGTTAACGTTTCTTATCCAGAAGAAGAAATGTTTGATGTCCTTGACATGGGCGAAGGTCTTCGTCAGTATGATCCGATCCGCATCTGTCCTGATGAAGAGTCTGCAAGACTTAATGATGGCATCATGGCAATGAATGATAAGGTAGAAGAAGTCATCATGAAGTCGGTTGACAAACTGATGAACAAATACTATCGCAAACCAGCTATGGAGGTTGTTCTTCCTCCAGAATTTGGTGGTCCTTCAGCAGATGGATGTAACCTACCAGAAGCACCCAGCAGCAATGGAAATGGATTTCAGATTCCAATGCAACAACCCGCCCCTGGTGGATCAGATGTAAAAATTCCAGCACTAGAAATTCCCAGCAAAGGGTTTTCCGTTAACAAATAATTGAGGATTAGTAATGAACATTCTTGCAGTTGCCCGTGGTCATAACGGGAGCACTACTCTGCTGGTTGACGGTAAGGTAGTATTTTATCTAGAGGAAGAACGCCTCTCTAGATTTAAGTATGATGGTTCCCCTCTGTTGGGAATCGCAAAGGCGTTTGAATATGTTGATCATATCGATCACCTGGTCATCTGTCACACCCACCGTGCTGGTCCAACGTTAGACTGGTCTGGTGAAGATGCATACCAGGGTTGGGTGAGGAAACTTGCCAGGAAGAAGTTTGAGTTTGAAACTCACTTCATCGATATCAATCATCATGAGATGCATGCAGCATGTGGATTCTATAACTCTGGATTTGAAGAAGCTGCTTGTGTCATCGCTGACGGTGCTGGTAGTTTCCTACAGATTGAACAAGTGGGAGATGTCTCCTACGAGTTTGAAACTATCTTTGATGCATCGTATCCTGGTGAATTTGACACTGTGTTTAAACACATTGGAACCAAAGCAGCTATTGGTTGCAATGAAGCAGAGAAAGGTATCTTTATTACAGAATACCCTGGTCACACCAAGATGTATGAAGCAGTAACTCAATACTGTGGATTCCCAGCAATTGAAGCTGGCAAACTTATGGGTCTTGCTCCATACGGCAAACCCAACGAAGATTTGCCAGACTTCTTCAGAGATGGTTGGGGTAACAGGGACTTAATTATTCCTACGTATCCTAATGCTGCTCAAATTAACATTGGTCGCTACGAGATTCTGAAGAAGGATTACGAGAACCATGTAGAAGGCGAGTACACGGATATTCAAAAGGATCTTGCATATAAGATTCAGGAACAAACTTCCGACCGTATGGTTGAGTTGATTCGCAAAGCACACGAATTGACTGGTAAAAAGAACATTGTAATTTGTGGTGGTTATGGTCTCAACTGCGTTGCAAACTACAAGTATTGGAATGAGTTCCCTGACCTCAACATCTACTGCGAACCCATTTCGCATGACGGTGGTACTTCTATTGGTGGTGCTAAATACATCTACCACAAAGTAAAAGAAACCGAAAAACCACAGAAACAGGAATCTGTTTACTATGGTCCTCAATACGCCCCTGAAGAATACCTTGCAGATCTGGGTGATCTGGAAGTTACCGACACTTCTTATGATGATGTTGCAAAACTGATTCGTGAAGGTAACATCGTTACTATCTACCAAGGTCGTTCTGAAGGTGGTCCTCGCGCACTTGGCAACAGATCTATTCTGTTTGATCCTACTATCCAAGATGGTAAAGATCATGTCAATGCAGTCAAGCGTCGTGAGTGGTTCCGTCCTTTCGCTTGCTCTATCAAGAAAGAAAAAGTCAATGACTGGTTCGATCTTGCAGGAAGAGAAGAAACTCCCCATATGATGTACGCTGTTAAGTGTCATGATGGAGTAGAAGAAAAGATTCCTTCGGTTATTCATGTGGACAACACTTGCCGCATTCAGACTGTAACCAAGGAGCAGAATGAACACTACTACAATCTCATTGATGCATTCGATAAGATTACGGATGTCCCTATTCTGTTTAACACTTCTTTTAATCTTGGTGGAGACCCGCTGGTCGAGACAATCGAAGATGCAGTCAACACACTAGAGAAGAGCGACATCGAATGGATGTATCTCCCTGAAATTCAGAAGTTGGTCCATGTCCCAAATCAGTGACGACTACTTCCCAGGAATTCTAGAAGCAACCGATCTCTTGCCTAAACAACAAGTGATCGGTATGCAGAAAACAGTATTGAATTCCCAGTTCCCATGGAACTTTGTTAGAGAGATTACGGCTCCATATCAATCGTGGAGAGACAATGACTTATACAAACAACCGTATGTAGACAGTCCTTTTTCTGTTCATGGATTTGTTCATGAACTATGGAGTCAAGGTAAGGTAGTGTCGAAACACTACGATCAGTTTCTTCCTGTAGTCTATGCACTAGAAGATGCTGCCGATCTTGAGATCGAAGATTTGGTGGAGTTTAGATTAAATCTCTTCACCAAGAATGTCAATAATGTGCCTTACCATATACCACATATTGATATCTCTAAACCAGGTAAGATGTACAGTGCCATCTTTTACGTTTGTGAATCGGATGGAAACACCCACTTCTTTGAGGAATTCTTCGATCCTGATGTCAAGAGATTTATCGATGGGTATCGTCCAGATCTATTCAATGTAGTAAAGACAGTACCACCAGAACAAGGTAAAGCGATTCTGTTTGATTCTAGAAGATATCATGCAAGTGCATATCCAGAAAGACATCCAGAACGTGTAGTATTAAACATGACGTTCAAAGTCAAATGAAAATATCTTTTGTCAATGGTTGTTTTGATGTGTTACACCCAGGACACATTGAACTATTGAAGTATGCTAGGTCTTTTGGAGACTATCTCATTGTTGCTATCGACTCCGACAGGAAGGTAGCAGAAATGAAAGGTCCCGAGAGACCTATTTTTTCGCAATCCGATAGGGGACTGATGCTGTCAGCAATCAGGTATGTTGATGTGGTCCACACGTTCGACACCAAACAAGAACTTGAGGAGTTGCTGGAATCGATCAAACCTGATACAATGGTAGTCGGTTCCGACTGGAAAGGAAAAGAAGTAGTAGGTTCACGCTATGCAAAATCAGTTCGGTTTTTTGATCGACAAGGAGACTACTCCACAACGCAAACAATTCAAGGTACTCCTTATCGGTGACACCTGCACTGACAGATATGTCTATGGCAGAGTGACCAGGATTAGTCCAGAAGCACCTGTACCAGTCATGGTCTATGACAGGGTAGAAGATGCCAAAGGTATGGCATGGAACGTCAGAGAGAATCTGCTGTCCTTTGAGGACGAGGTTTACATGATGACTCACGAAGCAAAGATTACCAAGACTCGATATGTAGACTCCAAGTCTAACCAACAGATCATGCGGTTAGATGAGAATGACGAGGCAGAAGATTTTGGGTGGGATCTACCTAAAGAAAAATTTGATGCTATGGTCATCTCTGACTACAATAAAGGATTCCTTTCCCAAGAGAAGATTCAAGAATTGGTAGATTGGTTTGATGGTCCTGTCTTTATCGACAGTAAGAAAACTGTTCTCCCAACAACTTGCTTTCTCAAAATTAATGATCGAGAGGCACAAGAATTAGAAGGAGAGTATCCTAATTTAATTGTGACAAAAGGTTCTGAAGGTTGTACTTACAATGGCAGAACCTTTCCTGGTATTAAGGTGCCAGTGTTTGATGTAGCAGGTGCTGGTGATACGTTCCTAGCAGCTCTGGTACATTTCTATCTGTTGCTTGGTACGATTGATCGTGCTATTCCTTATGCAAATAAAGCAGCAGCAATTGCCGTTACACACTTCGGCAC
>Ga0213860_10000496_pt1 | contig 15744 bp, 10 predicted proteins | sample PICome_3_FD_160118 | JGI IMG/M metagenome (GOLD analysis project Ga0213860, IMG submission 160118) | Coastal seawater microbial communities near Pivers Island, North Carolina, United States - PICO550 | ecosystem: Environmental > Aquatic > Marine > Coastal | place: USA: North Carolina...
CTTTTGTAAAAACGAACAATAGTTTCGTTGTTTAAATTTTTATTTACTTGAAAAGTTCTTTCCCACTTAACATTGTAAATTCCCTTCCATTCATCAGGAACAGGAACTACAGCTCCATTTTCATCTACATAATTTTTAAGTTCACCGAGAATCGTAATCTTACCAGTACCAATTGGAGTATCATCATATACATGAACAGATACTAATTTGGAGTTTCCTTCATAGTATTCTGGTATACCACTACCTGGTTCATAAAAAATAGGATTACCCACAACATCAAGTATTTCTATTTTTACTTCCGTTGTTTCTTTTAAAAACTCAGAACCTTCTATCAAGAATCCATTCTTACCACCAGTCAAGGTTTCATTAAACTCTGTGATTCTAAAATAATCAGAATTCGAGTTTGTATCGTTTATGAATACTTGAAAGTTAGATAAGTTTTGAAATGGTGCAAACTTTTTAATTATTGCCATAAATTATTCTCCAATTACCTATATAAATATCTTGTAAAAAAATTAACTTATATATATTATATAGAATTATATAGAATATGGGAAAATATACTACAATACAAATAAAAAGGGAATTGTATAAGGAATTACACGAGTTTTGTGCAGAAAATGGATATACAAAGAGTGGGTTGATTGAACGATTGATTAAGCAGAAATTAGGAATGGAAAAACCCAAACCTCAAAATGTATTAAAAGTTAGAACTTAACATTTGAGAATCCATTTATTTTCTTTATCTCAATTAACCCATCCACTACATCTCTCATTGAGTCAATGTGTGAAATTACCATTACGAAGTCAAACTGTGTTTTAAGGTATGTAAACAACATAAATAAGGATTGTAGGTTCTCACTATCCAAAGTACCGAAACCTTCATCTATCACAAGGAAATTAGGTCTTGGTAGGTTACATACGTTGATTAGAGCAACTCTAATTGCTAAACCACTAATAAATCTCTCCATACCACTACACATCTCCAAACTCCATCTCTGGTCACCATACACAAGATATGCATTAATATTCTTACCATCAATCTCTAACTGCATTCCAAACTCTACGATTTGTGCTAAGATGTTGTTCACCTCACCCTCAATCATTGGTAGGGATTTTTCGATAAGTTCGTAACTCACACCATCTTTGGAAAGTGCGTTTAGATAATAATCAAATAACTTAGATTGTTCTTCTAAATCTTTTACTTCTTGAATTCTATCTTCAATGGTTTCTTTTTGATTTTGAAGAGCAGAAACCTTACCATTTAGTTTAAGGATATCTCCGTTAACAGATTTCAAATCATCCTTAACAATTCTTAATTTATCACGAACACCAGTAATTTCTTCTCTGATTTGTTTGTTAGCCTTAATCTGTTCTTCGTTCTTATAGTACTCCTCAATAAGTTGTTTTTGTTGTGTAACTTGAGTATCTAATCGAATTTCTTCTGTTTCGGTTGTTGATAACTTGTTAATAAGTCCACTAATCTCTCTATCAAGTTTATCTTCTTTTTCTTTTGCTTCTTGATATTTACTCCACTCATCTTCGTACTTAGATAAAGATTCAATATCTAAGTTAAGATTTAATTTAGATTCATTTTCTTTTTGTAACAAACCATCATATTCCTTTATATCAGAACCAACTTTTTCTTTTTGCTCTAAGATAGTTTGTGAGTTTTCCATACAGATATCACAATCTTCATTATATTTGTGTTTATCTAAATGTTCTTTTCTCTCATATAAAGAATCTAACTTTAGTTGTATCTTTTCTATGTTTGTTTCAACATCTCTTAATTTATCTTTTGCATCTTTTAATTTTTCAATTCCCTCTTCTAAATCTTCTTCATCGAATTGGTCAAGAATCTCATCCAAAGTAATTTGTAGTTCTTCTCGATAGGTAATTCGTTCTTGGATTGAGCCTTTTGTGGTTTCAAGACCTTCTTTCTTTAATTCGAGGTTGTTCAATCTTGTTTCCAACTCACCAATCGATACACCACTATCAGCATTTAACTTTACGATTTTCTCGTTTAGTTTAATGATTTGTCTGTTTAATAAATCCTCTTCCTCTTTTAAAGCCTTTTGATTTAACTCTAAAAGTTTATAAGCATTTTTGTCGGTTTTAAGTTGAGTGTCGATACTTGCTAACTTTGTCGTAAAATCATCGGACTTGAATTTTCTGATAAGTGTTGCATTATCCCTATTCTCATCAGCAGCCTTTTGATATAATTTATCAAAGATATCTACACCAATGAATTGTGAGAGTATTTCTTTTCTTTCACTTTGTGATTTATCAATAAAGAGAGCATTGTTTCCTTGTAGGGAAAGAGCAGTTAGGACAAAGTCCTCGAACTTACCTAAGTACTTTTCAATGTTTTGATTCGTATCCCGTCTTTGTTCTCCATTGAGTGATTCTATTACACCTCCATCTTCTTTCCAAAAGTTTACATCTACCTTTACTGCAGTTTTCTTACGAACATACTTTGCAGTTCTCTCAATAAAGTAATCTACTCCATCTATCTCAAAGTTAAACTTACAGTAGAACTTATCTTTACGATTGTTTAAAATGTTCTTTGCTATATTAGTACGAGAAGTTTTATCATAGATACAAAAACCAAGTGCATCCCACATTGAAGATTTACCTGAAGCATTAGGAGCAAAGATACCCATGATACCTTGTGCTTTATCGAATCTGATTAGATTATCTTCACCATAAGAGAACATATTAGAGAATTGGAATTCTTTTGGTGTCCATAGAATGTTACCTGCAACATCAGAAATATCTATCTGTCCATTTAGTTCTGTATTGATTTCTTCTATCTTATCTAATTCATCAGAATCTAATAGGTACTGTCTTTCTAAGTAATCTCTAATGAGTGAGTTTTGGAAAGTTTCATCTTTAACATCACCAACAATGTTTTTGTTTACTTTGGTATTGGTTTTTAATTGACCAATAGTATCTGTTCTTGTTACCGTAACTTCTGCAACCTTAAATAACTTTTTGAGTTCGGTGATACATCGTTTCATATCACTTGCCTCAGTATTGGTAAATCTTAATCTTAATCGTGGATACTTTGGAAGTTTAGTACCAACCTCATCATATACCCATTGAGGTATCTTACCATCAACTACATCAACTGTTAAGAATCCATAATCGTTATGTATGTGATGTTCGGTAAAGGTTCGAGTGGGTACATCCCAAAGTAAGTAACCATGATTTTCGAGTAGTTCACCATGATTCTGTTGAATCATTGAACCAGCATAGGCAACCCACTCATAACCTTCTCCAAATGTTTGTCGTTTGTGTATATCACCCAACATGGCCATATCGTATCCATCAAACATATCCACTTGGAATGAGTTTGAGGAAACGGTATATCCTATATCAGTCTGAGCTTTGTTTACTGGTCCATGAAATAAAACAATTTTATTTTCACCATCTACATCTTTTCCTTTTGGCCAATTCTCTTTATTATCAAGAATGGAGTAAACAACAAAAGTAAGATTTGCGATATTATAAACACCAGTATCTCTAAGGTAATGAATCCTATCATTTTTAAGATTCTCAATAATTGGAGTAAGTACATCTAATCTATGTGAGTTATTTAAGTTACAATCATGGTTACCTGTAATTAAGATAGTTTCTCTTAACTTTGAACATTCAGTTAAGAACCAACTAATCTCTTGTACAAGTTCTGGTGACATTTCTGTTTTAGCATGAGCTATATCACCAGCAATATAAATCATTGAACTTTCAATGTTATCTTTTCTAACATTATCTAAAAACTTATTGAATACTTCTCTATACTCTTTGTGTCTTTTTAGATTTCTAATGTGTAAATCTGCAAGGTGGTAAATATGAGTTACCTTCATAAACTATTTAACTTTGTTAGGATTAAATCATCCCATTTTGTTTCTTTATTTTCTTTTAACATTTGATTTACTTCATCATATCCCATATCACCAGCATCTTTTTCATCTGGTATAATGTTCTTAACTTTAATTCCATTTTTGATAAAGTAATCTGTGTGTTCACTTGATTCTTTTATTGCATCGTTATCTAAAAGAATGTTTATGTGTTTTACACCCTTTTCCAAAATTTTATTTCTCAACTTTGGTAGTAGGAACTTTCCTAAAAGTGGAATTACATTTCTACGAACTGAAAATGAATCGAATACTCCTTCAACAAGTGTGATGGGTTCATTCCAATTCACCATATCCTCAAACACAATTACATTTCGTGATACAGGTGGGTTCTTATATTTGTAGGTTTCGTTTTCGTAGAATGAACGAGCAATAAAGTAGTTTAAGTTTCCATCAGTATCATAAGATGGAATAATAATCCTACCACCATATTCACCATCTTCACAATAACCAATGTTATATTTAATTATATCAGATTTACGAATACTTCTGTTTTTAAGATAACTTATGGCTTGATTGTAAATTGGGTTTACTGATTTAGGTTTATCAGTTAGTTTTTTAAACTCTTTAGGTAGTTCTAATTTTTCTTCGTAAGTAGGATTAGTATAAACCTCATGTTCATCTTGATATATTTCACGAAGTTTAAGTATCTGTTTTCTATCACCATTCAGTTTCTTGATGAGTGTGGCAATCTTATTACCACCCGCATCACATACCCAACAATGCCACTTTTGAGTGTTTAAGTTGACTTGTAACTTTTTTTTGTGATGATTACAAAATGGACAATGATGAGCTTGTTCGTTATTCTTTAACGAAGAACCAACTCCCAATACACCATCTAAGATGTTAATAACAGTTAATCTCTGTTTTACACTTAGCATAATTATTTTTTAATTTATATCAATATACGAAAAATAATTTATATTGCCAAGTTAAAATGTGGAATTTTTTACATCATTACAAAAATCAACCAATGTCTTGATGTTTTCTTTTAATTGTTCTTTTGGTAAATTGTATTGAAGTCTAAACTCAATGTCTTGTAAAGATTTAACAACAACATTTAATGCAGATTCTTTTGAATCTAATGAGTTTTCATCAATCTTGTACTTTCGTGCAATTTGTTGTAAGTTCATATTATTTTAATTAAAATTTTAATTTATACAAATATACGAAATTTATTTTAATCTACCAAGTCTTTTCTAAAAAACTTTCCTAAGAGGTTATCGTTAAGTGAGTTTTCATCTAAAAGTACATCGTGATTAAATTGTTCTTGTAATTCATAATAGGTAAGAGATTTTTTTGAATTACAAAATCTAAGTATTTTCAAATCAAGTGTATCATTAAGTTCTTCTTGATTTTCAGTTTGTAACGCATGTTCGTGTTCATGAAACCATAGTTGAACCGTTGGATTTGAAGAACGATAATCTTTCCAATTTGATTCTTTTTGAACCATCTCGTACTTTTTCATTCTTTTATCTTCAAGAGCTGCAATTTCTTTTTTACCGAAATTCCTCTTTCTAATTGATACTACTTGTTTTTTTCCAATATAGTATTGACCTGTTTTTCCATTTGTTATCTTGTATATAAAACCAAAAGTTCCTTCTGGCATATCTGATAATTCTGTTATTGGTCTACCTTGATAACTCCATCCCATAGTCAGAAAATGTTGCATACTGATACTTTTCGTTAAACGAAACGTATTTTGTAAATTTTTTATGTAAAGTGTAAAGGGGTATTACACGAAAGAAAAATCGTGTTGAAATCATTTATTGTAACTTATTGTTTAAATATGTTCTAGTTAATCTCTTGTGGTATCAGAATACTTTTTACTTGGAGTGTTTCCACTTCCTTTATACCCACTTGGTCCTGCACCAAGTTCATATCCTCTAGCTTTTTTGATTGCCTTTTCATCTGTTGACAAATCTAATCCACCATCTGATTCGATTGGAGTTTTATCACCACCCTCAATATTTGCATCTGCAATTTGTTTTAAGTTTGGGTTGGTTTTTATTTCGTTTTCGTACTTGTCTCTAAGTGCCATAATAATTAGTTTATTTAGTATAAATATAAAAAATTATTTTTAAGTATCAAATCGTACTATGAAGTTTACAGGATAATCAGGTAATGATTTGATTGGTTCTGGTAGTTTTGCCACTGCAACCATATTTAAAGCATCATCGTATAATCCAATAGTTGTAATATATGGTGCTAAGAAAGAACCCGTATCATCATTTGATGATGAGTTTTCATATTCCCAAAATATAGGATTTATAACACCTCTTGTTAAGTTGAAATAAGATTGTGTATAATTGTTTCTTGGGTCATAAGAACCACTTGTTACAATAGTACCACTTTCGTATTCCATATCTGAAAGTGCAGTTGGGTTGGTTGATACATTAAATTCACTCTCTAATACATTCAAGAAAATTTCATTTTCATAAATTGTTTTAGTTGAGCGAAAATCTAAATCATATTCAGTTAAAGCAGAGCCTGAATTTATATCTTTCGTAAATACAACCATTCCTCTATCATAGAAAATGTTTCCATATATTGTCTCAACTCCTGCAGAAGAACTTACTAAGTTTGAATAACCATCATCTGTATAAGTAATACTTCCTGTTGTTAGGGTAACAGAACCTGGTTTTATTCCCTCACCATAATACCTTTGCGGGATTGTTAGTAAAGCAAATTCATCTTCTAAAACTCTTTCTGTTGTAGATGCATAAGACCTTCTTCTACCAACTTCAGTTAATATAGAAGATGTTGCAGAATTTAGATAGAATTGTGCACGAATTGAACGATAAAGAACTTGTTTAGGTATCCCATTGTGTTCTGGTCCTAAGTTATCCTCATAAAAAGTACCTGTTGGGTTTGCAGCAAAATATAATGGTACCTCATCTTGGTCTTGATGAGAAAAAGACCATTCTTTGTAAACCTTGAATGGGCGGACAGTTATATCACTAGGTGGAATTTCCTTTATCATTTAAAAATCTTTTATATAAATATCAAAAGAATAAAAAACCCCCACGAGTGTGAGGGTTTGGGGTTGAATGTTTATATTTTACTAGAATGAAAGTTTAACTTTTATTAATACTTCTTTATCAAATGATTTAGGAATTGGTTGTGAAGTTTTAGCTACTGCAATCATTTCGTTTGAATCGTTTAATAATCCTACTGTTGTAATATAAGTTTTAGGGTCAGTCTTAAATGAAGTTTCTGTAAAGTTTCCATTTGTATCTACATATGTTGGGTTGTTAGAGTAGTTAAACTCTCTGTTTGTAGCTCTTACAAAGAAATGTTGTGTATTTACATTTTCAGTTCTACGAGCTTCAAAATCTTGTCCACCTTTAATAGATTCATATAAACCTACATGATTATATTTGTGAGTATCAGTTTGAAGTGAACCACTAAGGTTTTGTTGTACTAAAGTACTTCCACTTACAATACTAATGTTTCCAACTGTATCTCCAAGTGCATAAGCATTAAGAACTACAATACCTCTATCAGGATAGAAAGCACCATACCCTTGTCCATTTGATGCAGTTGTTGTATTAATAGTTGCATCATTTTCAGTTCCAATGTTAAGTGAACCAGATACTACTTTAAATACTCTACCTGCTCTACCTAAATCATCACCAAACTTCTGTCCACTATTATCAATAAATTGGAATACACCATTTGAACCAGATACTAAAAGTTTCCAGTTTCCTGCATCCATTTCTTCACGATAACGAGCTCTGTTCAAATTAATAAAGAATAACTCGTTTGCATTTGTTGCAACACCCGAACTATTTTCAAATTGGAATTTTTGAGTTGGGTCATCAAGTAACATTGATTTGTACTGATTGTATGTTGCCTTAGTAGGTAGTAATGCAGTATCATCAGCAGATAGTAAAGTTGAACCACTTCCATCTGAATGTCCGTATGAAACAGCAAATTGAACTTCTGAAGTTGAAGTTACTTGAGGGTCTAGGTTATATACATTTAGATAATACTTTCCACTTTGTGCATCCTCTTGAGTTGAAGATGTATAAAATGAAGTTAAAGAACCAGAACCTCCTGACCATATACCAGTTGTTACTACTTCTACTTTTGAATTTACTTTATCAAATTCTCCGAATCGTTTATAGATACCTTCAGAAACAGCCGAAATCCCACTTGCAATTTGTTGTCCTGCTGGTAATGCTTGGTTCAATAAACTTATAATTGTATTAGTATCTACTTCACCAGTATTTGCTAAATTAGCAATCTGATTTGTAATATTTGGGTCGTTAATAGTTGCCATTTATTATTTTTTTAATTCGGTTGTTTATATGTTACGGTTACAGGAATAGTTTGAGTACCACCAGTTTCATTTCCATAAACAGTCAATGTTGTAATTACATCGCTTGTTAAAGATGGATTTGGAGTAAATCTAAACTCTAAACCACTAACAACTTGAGCGGTTTCAGAAACCTCATCACCTAAGAAAACAGGTGTTGTTGCTTGTGTTGTAGCTCCTCGTGTAATACTTACCGTACCTGCATCTTGGTCAGCAAGAATAACAGTATATCCTTGATTTCCATTACCTGCGGGTGAAGTGGTTGGTGATAACGCAACACCACCTTCGGTTTGGTTAACTGCAATTGCAGAAACTCCTAATCTAACAGTTGGAATACTTGTAGTATTTTTTGGTAAAGTTACTAGTTTGTATCTTAAAACTTGTGTTTCATCAGGAGAAGCTTCGGTGACTGGAATAGCGGTGATTGCTGAATCATAGAACGCAGAACCCTTTGGGTGTGCTGGTTCGTATAACGTATAATCAACCTCATCATCTCCTAAAGCAAACTTTGTGATTCCTAAATTTTGTCCAGATGCTAATTTTTGTCTACCTTTTTTGGTAAGAATAGCATCAACAATGATTTCGGTATTATCTAAATATCCCATAATTTTTTAAAATTTCTTTTGTTATCTATAAATATATAGTTTTGTATTTTTCAATTATTTTTATTAATCAACTTCCAATATGGGTTCGCCTGAACCTCTACCAGTATCAGTTACTCTTAATATATTTGGATTAGTTGTAAACGTTTCAACAGGAGATAACCCATCAGGTGTAGTATCTGTTGTTTGTTTTGAGCCCTCGAAAAAACTTCTTTCTAATCCTGTACTCAATCCATTAGTAAATCGATAGTGAGTTGGAAAATAACCCTTTAATGAAGTTACTTTTGTTACATCACCAACAACAGGAGGTTCTGTTGAATTGTAAGGAAGAATGTTTACTTCTTTTTTTATGTAGGGTAAACTTTGTACTTCAAATACAACTTGGTCTCCTTCTACTGAACCAATAGTTGGATAACCACCCGTTTGTACTACTGTATCTCTTGTTAATGTTTTCTCTAATAAATATACATCACTTCGACTTGAAGTAAGTGTATTATCTTCTTTATTAAATCTTTTCCATATTGTAGTTTTATCTTCAGCAAACAAACCAAAACCAAGAACGGCTAAAGAATTAGGGTCAGTTCCTACTTGAGTAAGATTTCCAATAGCTTCAGATTCTAAACTAACATTATCTCCAACAGAGAATGAAATTGAAGCAGTATATGTTAAGTATTGAGAATCAAAACTACCCGTTAACCCCTCATTAATAATAGATTCAAAGAATCGTTCATCACTTGTTATAGTTGTATTTGAATCAACATCAAGTAAGCTTTCATAAACCTTTTCTTCACCTATTAAATTTGTTTCATCATCAACATTTAAATTTCCTTGATAATCTTGATTAACAGATTCCCAATAAACATCTTCACTTGCCGTGATTTGAGCTTCCCAATTTCTATTTACACTCGTAGGTTTATCCCATCTTGTTTTACTTCTTTCTAAAAAGTGTGGTTCTATTAGTAAACCTTTAGAAACTTTTGCTCTTGCAGGAGCTAGTGATTCTAAAACATCAAATAAAGATTTACTAATATATTTTATTAAACGAATATACTCGTGTGAGTTTCTACTAATTCTTTCAAAGTAGTAGTTTCTTAAAGTTTTTAGTTCTGAGTATTCTTCTTTGTAATCATCATTGTAAGAACCTATGTAATTATCTACATTAAAATCTCCAAAAGTTTTTAATATATCCATGTTTAACTCCTTTATAGGAGAAAAGAATAAACCTAATCGGTTTGAATCAATGGGTGACCTATCAAATGCCTTTTTAGTTGCTCTTTTTTTATGAGAAAGATTACTTATTAGTTCTTGTGATTCAGAACGAATTTTATTTGAAAAATTATATCCAAGTGATGGTACCTTTGCGGTTACAGTTCTATCATAAGGAATATAATTGTATGGATAACTTCTATAATCTTCATTAAAATTAGAAGATGTTGCATAGAGTAAACCATAGGTTGTATTTATTGCAACATTCTTTATAGAAGCAGAAGGTATCGTACTTGTTCCTGCAAATAAATCAATTGGGTATTCAAAATCTAATCTAACCAATAAATCAGATGTAGATGATGTATATGAGTTACCATTTATTGCATTTGGAAATAATACATGATTTTCAAATTTACTTTCTTCAAGAGGTACACTCCATAATCTTACTTCATCTAAAGAACCAGTAAAGTTATTTCCTATTTTAACAACACTTTCAGTTACCCAACCAACCGATGAAGTTGTATCAAGTTGTAAAGAAGATTCAATATATATTCTTTCACCATCAGAAGTTTTATACAATACTTCGTAATTATTAGATGTTTTATTTATTAAAATACCAGAATAATCTTCGGTAGAATACTTAAACGGTAAACTCTGTGTTACATTACCATCTAAATCAAACTCAAGATAAGCCTTTGAACCTGTTTCAACTATATCTAGTGTAAAGTTCGAAGATGATAAAATCGTTGAACTATGTAAGTTGTGAGGTTTAATCATAAATTCAATTGAATCAGGATATTCACCACTTACTTCTTTCCAATGTATATCAACAGATGATGTTGGGTATAAATGAAAAGCAGCTGTTCTATCATCAAAAGTGAAATCAGTTGTACCACCTTGTGTTGGGTCTTGTGGTCCACCAAATTCCATAATAGTTAACATACTTTGAGGAACTCCATAAGTTGCCATAATAGCCTTCATTGCTCGTGAAGTTCCTTTGTGTTTAAGTAGATATGGTAAGTTGTTTAAGATTCGTTTCCAAATCTGATTGTTTGCATCTTCTAATGAAGTTGAGTATTTTTGTTTACCATCTTTATATTGACCAAGTGCATATTCCCACAAAAACTGTGAATCGTATGCTCTAACACCATCCCAACCAAATGATTTAAGAATAGTGTGTACAAATTCTTTTGGTACACCATCAATTCCTGCCTCATCATTCTTACGAAGTTTTTTAAGTGCATTAATGTAAACCCAAAGGACATCAAAGTGTTGACCTATCATATCAAGGAATAGCAAGAACTCACTATTTTCTGTATCATCTTTTACAAACAGAGGTATATTGTTAACCATATAGTTAACATTGTTCTTATCGTACGCAGCAGATAAACTAACAAGTGAATTATACCACGCAATAACTGTTGTATCGTTTGAGTTTTTTAATACTGTAATTGGGTATGATGTAATAGGTCGTGAAACAACTACCTTTGGATATGCTAAATCATTTGTTGATGTATATAAGAAATTTTCAAATCCATCAAAACTTGCAAGTAATGTTCTAAGTTTTTCAATAACTTTATCAGCTTCTATTTTTTCAGTTGGATTTCTGAAAACTCTTTGTTCTACATCAAGTGTAAATACCTCATCTTCTGTAAATAGAACAGGTGATACAGCTTGATAACCATCAATAGAAGAATCTATTGGTGTTTGTTCTGTTAGAATTTGTCCTAATTCCAACCCATCAGTTAAACTATTTAGTTTTTCTACATAACTTTCTACTAATTGAATTTTGTAGAAAAAGTTATTTACTCTTTCTTCAGCAGAACCGAAGTTTACAAAGTTTTCAAAAAGATAAGTTGAACCAGATGTATATCTTATATCTAGTTTTGTAGTATCAATGTTTAATCCATCAAAGTACTTATTAATAAGTTCATCTGATGTTGCACTTCCACTCCCTATTAAGTCATCATAAATTTGATAACCTAATCCGTTATCAGGAACTAAAGAAAAGTTTGGTCCTTTTAAAGGAGTACAAACCAATTCTTCATCTCCACTTAAAGTTACAGTTTCTAAAATTGGATTACTTTGTAATTTAGAAATCCAAACTTGTTGGTTTTCTTGTATTGCAGTTGGTAAAGGTTCATACAATTTTGCAATTAATGTACCTTCACTTCCTGTCCAATTTGCAATTACTTTATTATCTCCTTCTCCTAAATGTAGATTATGTGTTAGGTATTTAGATATATCATCATTTGTTATACCAACTCCAATTGGTGAAATAAAAGCATCAGTAAATCTATTTGCAACTTGTCTTCTAGGTATTTGTAAATTTCCTAATTCAAAATTTATTGTTACCTGTTCCGTCTTTCCAAATACTTCTTCAATTCCAGATGTATTAAATGGAGTTAGTTGAAGGGTAATACTTGTTTCTTTAGTATCACCATCAACAACAATCTCACCTAATACTAAGAGTTCTTGAAAGTTTAATTTTATTTTACCCGTTGAAGGTACCTTTGATGTATAAGATGTATCTAGTATTCCTAGTTTTATGTAATCAGTATCTACACTTTCATAAGAAATTTCAAAATCAACATCGAATCCAACAAAATCAGCTGCTTTTATATTTTTAGGATAGTTGATTTTTCTTAAATCAGGAACTCCAACAAAAACTTCAGAAACAACATTTACATCAACACTAATAGGCTCACCATCTCCTCTTTCTTCGTTTCTAGGTATTATTGCAATTTTATATAATCCTAATTTGGTAAAGTACTTTTTGTTTAGTAAAAGTATTGGAGATACCTTATCACCAAGTTTATTAAATGAAATTTCTTCTTCACCTATAATAACACGAACACTATCTACTTTGTTTACTCTTGTAATTCCAATTGGTAAATCTATATCGGAGTTTATATTGTACTTTTTAACACTATCATTAGTTAATCCAATAATAGGTCTATCAACCTCAGGTATCTGTGATACATTTTCTGTTTTTACTGCAAGAGCAACCGATTCAGTTATTTTTAAATCATATACAACACTTTGATTTTCTTCTGAATTTCCTGCTTCAAACCCATCAAGTTGTACACTAGTTATTCTAAATTTACTCAAATCAGATGATACCAATCGTATATCAGTACCTTCAGGAACTAATAATTCGTTAATACCACTAGATAAAACTTGTGTGGTTTCTGAGTTTTGTATAAGTTTTACAGCGGTTGGTTCTCCTGTTACCTTAATTGTAACAGGAACAACGGATACGCCTGGTGTTTCACCACCTCCTCTATTTGATTCTGAAACTAAATCATATTCTAATACAAATTCATTATCCTTTGTTGGTACTTGAGAATAAGTTGTATCTACTCTACCGTTTACATACTTTAGAAAAGTTACGGTATATTCTGGTATTATTGAAAATTTTTCTACATTCCCTTCGGAATAAAAGTTTACATCGTTTTCATCAAAACCACCATCTGGTGTAACTCCTGGGTCAAATTTTTTTTCTGGCTGTAATCCTTCTTTATCTGAAAGTAAAGCTGAAAAATCTTGAGATACTGGTGTGTTAAAACTTCGTGCACCATCACCATATTCTGCAATTACTCTTTCGTATTCTCTTTTTGGTTTGTTGTTAGTTATATCTGTAAATTTAGGATTTCTAATTAAGAAAGCCTTATACTGTACATTTGATTTGTAATTTACCTTTTCAGCGGTATAAGAATGTGTACCACCATTTGCAGCAAGAGCACGAATTTCAAAAGTTGAAATAAAAGGTTTAGTACTTATTAGATTTTCATCTCTTTTTATTAATAAAGATGATAACTCTTGTACTGTCTTATGAGTGATTCTATATCTTGAATTTTTTAACATTCTTTACTCTTTGTAAAATTAATCAACGTCTAAACACTTTAGGTACTCTTTCATTAACAAAACTACCACCAGTACCACCTCCAACGGTTCCTCCTAGTGGGTCACTAATTGCATCAGTAGTACCACCAAATGGTTTATTTCCTAATTTAGGAAAATCAATTATAACATCTGCCTCATCATCAGCAGTAATTATATCCCAATCAGGATTTGTATAATAATCTCTATCCTTTTCTTTTATTTGCTTAGGAATTTCATCTTTTATGAAAATTTCTTTTATATCACTTTCAGGTTTAGTAGATTCTATAATTTCAAGTTCAGTTTCTCTTGGATTCACTAAGGTATCAGATTTTTCAGTTTGTAAAATTTGTGATACCGTATCTTCTGATAAATCAAAATCTTCAATAGAATTATTTTTTTCATTTATATCTCTTTGAGGTAGATAATATAATATAGTTTGTATTAAAATAGATTTTACTTTTTGAAGTATTTCATCTTTACTTAATTCAATTGATGGTGGAATTGGTTTTTTATCCCCATATCCTAATTCTCCGATTGCTGATTTTCTATTTGTAAATTCAAATAATACTGATTTTATAAATGATTCATATAATTGAGTTACAAAAGATTGTATATCTTTTATTTTAAATTCATTTATAACTTTGTTTAACCACTTTTCAGTATATTTACTTTTTAAATAAGTTACAACATCGTTGGGTTTTACTTTTTCAATATATTGAAATGCAAGTTGTAAAGTATCTTCTCTAAATTCCCCACCTCTAACAAATATATTATATCTTCTTTGTAATTCAGGATTTAACTCTAATCCCTTTTTTAAAGGAAATAATCTTACTTCAAGTCTTGAAGGAGAAATTTCTTGAATCCATAACTTATCAAATTCTTTTTCACTTCCCGCTCTTTTATTAATTAAGGTTACTTGGGTTTTAAATATACCATTAGTGTATCCTGCTTCATTGAGTAATCTTTCAACATCTATAAAAAACTCTTTTGGTAAAGTGTATTTTTGAATAAGTGTTCCTTCTGGTATTAAAAAATAATCATTTATATTAGATGTTGTTAAATTTATATATCGAATCAAATCACCATTTAGTTGTGGTAATTGATTATCATTTACATCATAAACTATAAATTCAATTGCATCTGTATTTGAAAATCCAAAAAAAGATTGTAAATCTCCTTCTTCAAAGATTTTTCTATCTTCTGGATTTATTACATATCCTTTGTTATTTATAATTTCTTTTATATTTTTTATTGCCATAATTAACTACGTGTAAAACTTCCTCCTCTTTGTTTTTCCAATTCAAGTGTTAATCCTTTGTTACCACCATCTGATGATTCTATGACTAAAGTTCCTGTGTATAGTTTATCTTTACTTGTTCCAATTCTAGACTTTGGTCTATAAGCTTTACTGTCTATTGCATTTTTATTAGTAGTAACACTTACCGTTATTTCTGTTTTTGGTGCTATGGTAACATCACTTGGTGGATTAAATGCCCTATCAACAGAACCTTCGATTTTAAATGTAACTGTTATTGTATTTTCAGTAAAATTATTTACTAGTATATCTGGTCCATTTATCCATGTACCATCGCCATCTTGGTTTACTCTTGAATTAAATACAAGGTCTCCAATTCCTTCTTTACCCGTTTTAAGAACTTTAACTGCGAAAGTTTCAGAGACTTCATAACCTTCTGTTTTCTTCGCATCCTTACCTTCTAAGCGGTCAATCAATCTATCTACTTCTGCTTTTAAAGTTTCATTTCTTGCGGTTAATGAAGTTCGTTGTATAACTTCAGATGTTGCTTTTTGAATA
>Ga0213860_10000497_pt1 | contig 15723 bp, 8 predicted proteins | sample PICome_3_FD_160118 | JGI IMG/M metagenome (GOLD analysis project Ga0213860, IMG submission 160118) | Coastal seawater microbial communities near Pivers Island, North Carolina, United States - PICO550 | ecosystem: Environmental > Aquatic > Marine > Coastal | place: USA: North Carolina | collected...
TATGATGCAGGTGCTGGTAAGACAACTCCTGCAGACGCTGTATTCAATGCGACTCTGGAACCATCTGGATTTAAGTCTTACAGCAGTTCGATGCAGATCCTCAACCCTACGACTGTGGTTGTTGATAACAAGAATCAGGATGCTGCTAATAGAATTGAAGACAACAAAGATCTGATTGCTGAAGAAGCATATGGATACATCACTGCAAAGTATCCTGCACTTCTCACTAAGAATATTACCATTGGTAAGTGTAAGAGAGACATCGGATATCTTCTAGATGCAGTTATCTCTGACTTGAGACTTGGTGGTAACATCAACACTGTTCAGGCAGCAGAAGCTTATTTCAACTCTGGAACACTTAACTACATTGATGGTGAACTATTTGAAACTATTGAAGGTTTTGAATATGCTCGTGACCTAGCAATCGCAGCAATGCGTAACTGGGACTTCCTGCAGACTGGATGTACAATCACTAATGGATCTCCCTATGTTACCGTAACCACGACAGAAGGTCTGTCGATTGGTATGAAGGTTGAGGAGTATACAGTTGTAAATGCTAACAACACTACAGTTGATGCATCTTCTCTGATTACAACTAACATTCCATCTAACACATACATTAAGAACATCGTAAACGCAACTACGATTGAACTTGGTGGTGTTGTTGCTAATGCTAGAAGTTATTTCAGCACTGGTGTTTCTCAGAATGCAACTGGTACAACTAGTGCTGGTAAACTACTCTTCAAACTAGAAGATACTAACGGTGATCGTAAGGGTATCTGGTCTGGTCTAGAGGGAACTGTTGATGCATCTATCACCCAAGATACTGTATATCCTGAGTGCTCTGGAACTGCTAACGCAATTAGCACATTCTTTAGCAACATTAAGACCATCATTAATAATGGTATCAGCCCTGTTGCTGATCGTTATGCTGATGCACATGATCTGTTGCTTGCTAACAAGAACTGGATTGCTGATGTAGCAGTCAAGGATATGCAGATTCAGTATCCTACATTCCAAGTTCCTGGTGGTGCTGTTAACTGCTTTGATGACGTTGTAGATGTTGTTGAAGCAATCGCATATAACATCAAGTATGGTTCAAACAACAAAGTATATGATGCTGCTAACTTCTATGTTGTAGGTGCTCACGTTGCTGGTGAAGAAGAGCAGTCTGTATATGTCTTCGATATTGCTAAAGCAATGGCGGAGAAGGTAATTCAAAACATTACTTATACTCCTCGTCCTGGTGTAACTACAACTTACTCTCAGATCAAGGATCTAACTATTACTACCGATCCTAATCCTCTTGGTGGTAATACTCCTCACACATTTGTGTCGGCAGTAGCAAATGGTGTTCAAAGTAATAGTGGTAATCTACCTGCTCCTGTAACAGATGCAGGGTATAATCCAGCATCTGGACAGTTGGTTATTACATCTGCTGGTCATGGTTTGACCACAGCAAACACACTTTCCATTGCTAACAATGCACTAACATTCACTTGTGCAATGGATAACCATGCAACTCAGCATAGTTATCCTAGAGCGGGTGATCCTGCATCTGGTCAAGCTCTTACTATTTCTGCAGTTACTACAGATACAATTACAGTTAATGTAGGACCCGCTGGTTCTACCACTTTCTATTGTGCTGATGTTATCTCTGCACAGAATGTTCTGTTTGATATCATCGAAGCAGGTATTGATAACGCTGGTACTGTTAACAGTGCAAACGCTGGTGTATTTGCTGCTCTAACTAAGACTTCTCCACAGCAGACTATTGTTCCTAGACTGAATCCATCTGTTGATAGTTCTCAGTTTGCTAATCGTGCAACGTTGTTCACGATCAATGCTGGTGGAACTAACCCACATAAGTTTGAAACTGGAACACCAGTTCGCTTGGTTGCTAGAGCAAAAGCAGGTACAACTCCTGATGAGAGAGATATCCGTCTACCAATTGGATTCCAACCTAACAGAGTTTACTATGTAATTGCTCCTGGTAGAAATACACAACCATTTAACTATAACCAAGCAAGCGTCTACAACGGCATCTTTGATGGTGGCGATCAGACTAAACTGATGCTTGCTAACACAAGAGAGAATGCTGCGGCAGGTATCTACATCTACTCACCTGAAACTGAGTCGATTGATGATGACGTTGAAATCCTAGTACAGCAGTATGTTCTCGATGAAAGCTTCGATCTTCATGAGTATCGCGTAACCTTTGATGGTAGCAGCGGTACAGTAATGAAGACTGATGTCGCACACATCTTCGATAAACCAACAACTGGACTAGGTGCTACGTATCTACAGAAAGTATTCTTCAGAGCAGAAGGTTCTGATGGTCAGGTGGGTACACTTCCTACACTATCTGGTGTTGGTGGTCAGCAGATCTCTGGAACTCAAGAGTTCTATGTACGTTACATCAGTGACGATACTTTTAAGATCTTTAATACTGCACAGGAAGCAATTGCTGGATCTCCTGAGGTAACACTAGTCAACAGCACAACTCAGTTCTGGTATGTCTTCGCTAACAAGCGTGTATCTCCACTGAAGTTCGATGCTACGTTTGTTGATACTAGTGCATCTAGAGTCCCTGCTATTCCTGATGGTCTGTGGTATCTACAGACTAAGGATGAGTCTACTAACGACGACAACATCTTCTCTAGATTCAATCAGACTGACTATGATGCTGCATCTGGTCAGACACAGACAACAGACTCTAACTACAGAAGACTGATTGATAAGCGTGAGAAAGAGGATAGAATCTATCGTCTGCGCTACGTACAACCAAAAGAATTCCCTGGTGCTGTAAGAAAACCAAACAACGGATTTGTTCTTAAGATTCGTTCTGACGAGAAGAGAAATCTTCTACCTCAGAACATTGTCTTGGAACCTGTTGGTGGTGCTCCTACCAAGGCAGAATTCCGTAACCCATATACACAGAACAACGCAACTGAAGTTCTGGGTATGAGTAAGACTGCATATGATACTGCAGTACAGGCTGGTACAATTGATCCAGACTTTGTATATGATCCTGATAATAACCCAGTAGTTGTTAATACTAGCAACTATCTACGTTTCAGTATTCGTTCTGCTAGAGAGAAGACTGTTGGTTCACAGCAACTTCTAGAAGTAACTGCATTTAACCATTCTGTTGATGATACGAATGCTCCTTCCCTGAAGAATACTATCTTCCACACGGTTAAGATCAACTCTCCTCAGGCAGGTTCATTTACTGCTAGTAAGACAAGTTCTACACCAACCAATAGAGTTGAGTGGACTGGAAACTCCAGTGGTTTCGCTTACATCCACGCATATTTCGCTGTTGGAACTGATCACTATCTCATCTTGAAAGATGTAAGTGCTCGTCCTAACTTCAGTGCTCTAGTTAACACTAGGTTTACTCAAGGCGCAGTGTATTCTGACCTTCAGGAAGATACAAATGGTGGTAGAGATCTTAAGGAAAACTATCAGTATGTTGTACAAGGTGCTAACCTCTTTACCCTGACTCCTGGTGATACTCTAGATGACTCGGTTGGTAACACATACAAGATCATCTCTGTAAGCGATGTTCCTGATATCGATGATACCTTCTACATCTTCGACTCGGAAGAGATTCAAGAGCGTGTTAGTGGTCAGCAAGATGGTATTTACTATCTAACTGCTGTACGTGGTAACATCACACCTCTACCTCGTGGTGCTGGTGTTGGTAACAACTTCCAGAACTTTAAGTTCTCTCAACCTATCTCCTCACTGTATCCTCTTGACTACAAGAACGATCCAACATGGTATCAGGTTGTAGATAACAATGGTACTAAAGATACTCTGATTACTGATCCTCAGGCAACCAATTCGTTCGCTGATAACTACACTCACGGTCTAGTTTACGTCAACGATTACAAGCGTTCGATGACGAAGGAAGCAGTCACAGATCTGACCCAGAGTGCATACTTTGAAGACTACACCTACACTGGAACTAACGAACTCAAGGCATCCACAGGTAATGCAACCTCTGGATCTGAGCAGAGAAAGATTCCTATCGCAGGTGATGCTACATCCATCCACGATCAGAAGGTTTATGTTGAACTACGTAGACCATCTATCGCAAGATCTGGTAACCATACATTTGAATACCTAGGATTTGGTCCTGGTAACTACTCCACTGGTCTACCTGCACGTCAGGAAGTTATTCTAACTGACTTCCAAGACTACTATGCACAGGCGAAGCGCCAAGACGGCGGTATCGTCTTCTACACGGGTCTAAACTCCAACGGTGACCTCTATATTGGTAACCGTAAGATTGACGCTATTACAGGCGAAGAGGAGTTCCTTGAGAGAGCAGTTCTAGCAGCATCCGAGGATGATACTGACGAGATCACATCTCTGGTCACATCTTTTGATACTCCTGTTACATTCAAGGATAAGATTACAGTTGAAGGTGTTGGATTCTTTAACAATAGAGTCATCATCAACACTCAACCACCTAACGAAAGTCCTGCTCTGACTATTCAGTCAAACCCAAGGAATGATGGTGGTGCAGAAGACATCACGATGACTAGAGGTAATTTCGCTAACAGAAATGAAGGCGACATTACCATTGATCGCAACAGAATTTCCGCTGCACTTTATCACGTAAAAGGTCGCGGTACTGCTGCATTCCCTGGACAAGAATATAGTCTCCGTACTAACTTCTCCTTCAGTGAGAATGTTCCATCGAACAGAACTCCTGACCAGAATGCAACTTTCAACAACAATCAGTTTGTAAGATATTACAACTCTACTGATGTTGCTGCTAACCCACAAGCAGGTGATCTTCTACTCAAAGGTAACTCTGTTGAGAGAAGTGGTTCTCTTGGTTGGGTATATGCTAACTACTACGTTAATATTCCTGAGACCAGCATCCTTGATCTGGTAACTAATGGTAGCAGCACTGTTAGAATCAACTGGACTGGTGCTCTAACTAACACAAGCACAGGTATTGAGCTTAGCGTTGGTAAGACAATCAGAATCCAAGGATTCAGCAACTCTCTACTTAATGGTAAGTGGATCATCAGTAGAGCAGATCAGACTGGTGCTAACAATGACTTTGTTGAATTTGTTTGTGCTAATGCTATTACTGCTGCAACTTACAACTGGACTCCTGCATCAGAACCAACTGCAATTCTGCAGAGATCTGATGAGAACTTCAAAGAGACTGGTGTTATTGGTGCAGAAGCACTTAGAACAACAACAGATACTTATGGTCAGTTCAAACTAGGTGTTAACACCATTGCTCGTACTGCACACCAAGCACATGAGTATGGATTCCTAACTTACACTGCGTCTGGTATTACGTATGATCAGCAAGAACCAAGAGCAAACTTGGATGTTGTTGGTAACGCATTCATCAGTGGTAAGGCAATCAATGATTACCTAAACAATGCAACTGTAAGTAAGACTGAGACTAACCTAGACGAAGCATTCTTAGTTGGTGGATCTTCTGATTCTCCACAATCTAATGCACTACTCAGAGTTTCTACTGAAGAGACTAGAGTTGGTATTAACGTCAGCAGAACTCAGTTGACTGATACTCTGACTGTTCAGGGTACAGTTAGAATGCTTGGATCTGGTGCTAACCTGGACATCGATGGTGATCTTAATGTTGATGGTGGTGATATCACAACAAATGCAGGTACATTCAACCTACTACAGTCGAATGCACTAACAGTCAATGCATTTGGTCAGGCAACTACACTGAACATCGCTGATTCTGCTGTTAACGCACAAGACATCAACATTGGAACCAGTGTTACTGCTGCTACCACATTTGAAGTCCACACTAGCTCTACTAACTCTACAGTTAATATCGGCACTGTTGCTGATACTCCTACAAATAGATCTGTAATCACGATTGGTGGTGCATTTAGCAACACTGCTAACTCCACACTCACAGTCAAGAATGCTCAGACTATCCTAGATGGTGATCTAGATGTAAACGGTGGAGACATTCAGTCTGATGCTCAAACAATCAACCTCCTCACTAGAGGTGGTGCTGGTACTACAGTTAACTTTGCTACTAGAGCATCCCAATTCGCTATTGGTGGTGTTGCTGGTACAACTACTGTTAGAAACTCCCTCAAGGTCATGGGTGATACCGACATGTTCGGTGATGTTACCATGCATGGTGGATCTAACAGCGGTACAGTTACTGTTAATAGAGCAAGACTGGGTACAACCAAGGTTGCTCATTCTAAGGGTTCTCTTGCTAATATCAACGTTGACTTCTTCGAGTACATCTCTGATATTGATGGTACTGAGATCATCTCCGCACTCAATACAGTTAATGGTACATTCTCTGTTGCTGATAACTACTTCCTCGATGGTAACACTGTAAGACTTACAGATACTACTGGACTATCCAACAATGTTGATACCACAACCACATACTTTATTGTTAATAGCAATACTGCTGCTGGTACATTCCAGATTGCTCTCACTGAAGGTGGTACACCAGTAGTTGTTTCTGGTACTCCTGGAACTGCAACTGGTATCACATTACAGAACACTCTAGTTGATACTGGATCTGGTACTACAACATGGACTTCAAACCCAGTTGATGCTGAGTATGAATTCTTACCTGTTAACAACATTGAGGGTATTGAGATTGGTGACGTTCTTCTCGTCAACACTGAATTACTACAGGTTGTTTCTCCTGGTGCTGATGCTACAACTAGACTCGTTAAAGTTTCTAGAGGTTATGATTGTACAACAGTACAGCAACATAACGACAACAGCGTTATCGTCAAACTAGGTAAGTCTGCAGGTGCAACCTATCTGATTGGTAGAGTACCACAGAACACGGCAAATCTTGCTGTTCAAAATGTTGTTGATGTAACTGATGTTATTGAAGTCAACCTTGGCGAACTACAAAATGGTGATGCATTCACATTTGGTAATGTTGGTAGTATTGTTGGTGTAACTGCTAATACAACATATTATGTTGTTAACCAAGTAGATGATATTCCTAACAGCAGAACTAAGTTCAATATTTCTCTTGACCCAGATGGTAAAGCAGAAGCTATTGCTGGTACTGCTGGTAGTGCAACTATCGAGTTTAGTGATACTCTTGTCGCACTTGCTGAATTTGGTGGATCATTTAAGGTTAATGACTATCTGAGACTCAGTGGTGGTGCTTCCTGCCCATCTGGTGAATTTGTCCAGATCACTGCAGTTAACGACACCAACGCTGAGAAGTTTATTGTTAACAACGGTGCTAACCAAGATAGATTTGTTATTGATTCCGTCTTTGGTGGTGTTGAGTCTACGATTCTATCTGATCAAGACTTCACTATCAATCTCACTTCTGATTCTGTTAGCGCTCCAACTGATAATCAGTTTAGAATTATAAATGGTCAACCTACTGCTAACACAAGACTCACAATCAATAGTGATGGTGAACTGAATGTTGTTGGTAATGGTACTGAAACCAATCCAAAAGCAAGAATTGATAAAGATGGTAACCAGTGGCTATCTGGTAATCTAAGAGTTACTCTTGGAGTTGATAATGTACCATCTGTAGATGATGCTGAACAGGCGTTCTACGTCAATGGAACAACTGGTAATACTGAAATTGCTGGTTCTCTGTCTATCGATGATGACTTTAATGTATACAGTGGAACAACTGGTGTTCAGTTTGGTTCTGCTTCTACTTCTAAGTTTAGAATTGATGCAGGAACTGGTGATACAAGAATCGGTGTTGCTGGATCTGCACTAGGTGATGGTGATCTAACGGTCAACGGTGGTCATGTTAACATTGTTAGCACATCCACTGCAACACCAAATAGTACAGATTATGCACTGAACATTACTAACCTTGGTGAGAGCGCAGACAGAAACTTTAGAATTCGTCAGGATGCTGCTATTGATGCATTTGGTAACACTAAATTCTTCAATAGAAACGGTGGACGCAGATGGGATTTCGTCAACTCTGATCAAACGTTAAATAGTGGTAGGAACTACATCGTTGCTGTATCGGCAACAACTGTACTAACACTACCACCTGATCCTGAAACAGGTGATATGATTAAATTTGTTGAGGTTTCTGGAGCACTCTCCTATCAAACCTCACTGATCATTCGTGCTCAACAGGGTACGGCTATCCAAGGTGATTCTATTGGTACTAACGCTGGCGGTCTTGCTTCTGCATATGCTGGTGGTGAACTAATTATTCAGACCAGAAATGCTGGATTCGGATTAGTTTACATGGGAACAAACGACGGTGGTGGTGCTGTAATTCCTCCCGCATATCGCGGATGGTGGTTAACGGAGATCTGATTTAAATGGCTGCTAATTACGAAACACAGAAAAAGATGCGTGCCGCTCAGGTCGGCACCATCATGCCTTGGGTGGGAGACGCTGCAACATCACCAGATGGTTGGTTGGAGTGCAACGGGCAAACATTGGAAGCAGTTGATTATCCTATTCTTGCTTCTGTTATTGGTAATACATACGGTCCATCAAATGGATTGAACGCTAGAACATATGGTAACTATTTGCTTGGTGACCAGTTTAGATTACCATCATTGAATGGTAGGGTTCTAACTGACTATGAAACAACATATATTAGTGAAACATCTTTGCAAATGGGACAAACATATCCCAGCGGTGCAGTTGGTGGTACAGTTATCATTGAGGGTGAAACTGATCTCTCTCGTACATCACAAACTGTTAATGTAACTAGTGGTACTGCTCAATTTGTTCTTGGAACTGGTGTGAGTGGAACAGGATTGCAACTAACACTTGACTGTGATGTTAATGGTCGTGTTGCTGTTTCTAATATTGTTGCTAAGGGTAGTAACTTTAGCACTGGAGATAAACTAACAGTACCAGCAACTGTATTCAGTGGTAATGATGATATTGTTATTCAAATTGCATGGGTATTGCCTTCTGTTGCTGAAGTTCTTACACCAACAGGAGCAGGAACTGTACAACTAATGGGTGGTGATGGATCTGCTATTAGTCCACCAACAGCAATGAATGCTACCGCTGATTTGAACTTCGTTGTTACTGACTCACAGAATCTTACTGGACAGATTAGATCGTTTAGTATCAACCCTCCTGCATATTTCAAGAGTTATTATACTATTCCTAGGAAATTAAGTAAGGATCACATGCCCCCACACAGGCACTCATCACCAAGTGGTGTTGGTGGTTATACTCGTGCTGATCCCGATGCTGGATATGTTGAGGGATTCCAATGTCCTACACTAGTTCCTGGTGTCGAAAGTAACCAAAAACAAAAACTTTTAGGTCCTGGAGCTGGTGGTGATATTGATAGTGTTGACCCTGGTATTCTTTACGTTACATATTATCAGGAAGGTGCTACCATTCTGACTACATTTGGTCCTACTAAAAGTAATGTTAACAAAGTTGGAACACACGTTCCTATGCCTACTTGGAGCGGTCCTATTCCTAGAGCATTAAATGGTACATTCCCCAATGAATGTAACTATCGTGAGTCTTCTCAGTCAGGTTTCATGACCACTAAGAAGAATTGGTATGGTAATCAAACTGCTGACCAAGTTAATCAGGCAAGTGGTACATCTAAAACATATCCAACTACATTGAACCACAATCAGGAAAATATGACTGGTTCTGGTAACTCAATTAATTCACACAACCACTATTCTTTTGAGGTTGTTATGAATGCTGGATTTGTTAAACCACCTTCTATTGTTCCAGTTGATGATATTCAAATTCAGAGTAATTTAACTGGTCAACCGACTAATGTTGGTGTGCAGAATATCCCATCAGCACTAAATATTAACGTGGATATTAAAACTCCCGCGTTGTCCATGATGTACCTAATTAGAGCATACTGATGAAGTTTTTAACAAGAGAAAGATCAAAATTAGGATCTGCTCCTGGGACTATTATTCAGTGGTCTCTACCAATTCTAGATGGTGATCCTGATGGATCAACAAATGTGACTAATCTTCCTGCAGGATATCTAAAATGTGATGGAGCAATCTATTCAGAGAGACAATACCCTGAACTAGCACGCATTCTTGGTGTTGGTGAAGCAAGTATCTATAAAAAATCTGATACAACATTGCTAGATGATCAATTTCAAGTTCCTGACTTGGGATCAAAGCACATTGAAGCATCTGTTAATGCAAACATCGGTACATATAGAAATATCGAGAAGTTTACTGCAAATAGTACCATCACTAAAGCAGGTGTTGGTGTAGAAATTTCATCTAATGTAGGTAACAGTGCTGAAGTTGGATTTAATGGTGTGTTTACCGTACCATCTCAAAATTTCAATTTGAATGGTAATGTAGGGTGGACCGTACCAACAAATACTGAGGCAGAAGTTGTTCCTTCTAGAGCAATTGGTCCTCATATGCACTACTCTTCTACTTCTCGTATTACAGTGAAAGAAGATCCTGGTACACCTGCAGGTGCTCTAGGTAATGTATCCAGACCATATTATCAGAGACCTGCTGATGTTACGACTCAGACACCTGACTGTGATGATGTTGCTACTGCATATTATCAGCAATCGACGGGTATTAGCGAACCCAGTAACTGTAATAGTAACTGTGGTACTTTTGGTTCACACTTCATTGGTACTAAGAGTGGTGTTCCTTCAAACTGGACAACTAACAAGTCTATTACAACTATGACTCATAACAGTTGGCCTAATCAAGTAAACGTAACTATTGGTAATCTTAGACCATATGATGTTCTATCAGAAGCTGGTACTTTTGCATATCCAATTTGCAGAAATACTGAACAACCAGTAGAATTCCCTCCTGGTACTGATACAGTAGATTTGACCGAGCACTCTCACAGAATTGAGAAAGATATTGGTGATACTAATTTTACTGCTACAACTAGTGTAGAAACTATTAGACCAGATGGTCTACAGGCGACGGTAAATATCAGAACTGATACTGATACAAAGTTCGATGATATTGTATCTCCTTACATCGTTATGGAATTCCTAATTAAGTATTAAAATGCCTGTAAGATTAGAACACAAATATAATCATCATTACAGTGATATGCGTGACGATAGTGGAATACCTATCGGAACTATCATGTGTGTTTTTGTGGATAAGAATGGAAACGCTCCTGTTAATGTTGCTAACAGTTATCCTGGATGGTTGTACTGTAATGGAGCACAACACAGTGTTAATGATTATCCAATGCTATTTGATATAATTGGAGATACTTATGGTGGTACTGATCCATCTACAGTAACACTATCTGATTGGGGCAATACTGCTGGTACGGTACAGAATGCTGTATTTAATGTGCCTGATCTTAGAATGAAAAGAGTTGTGGGTCCTGGTGGTGTGGATGGTTCTGGATCTATTACACCTGATAATGCACAGATGAATGTTGGTGATGTTGGTGGAGAATGGTATATCTCTAGAGCTAGACAAAACGAAGAATATAGTGTAGGATCTGTAAGGGTCGAAGGATATAGTGATTGTATTGGATTTATCTCAGGAACACTAGGAGGATCAGCAGAGATTACTATTGGTCCTTTACAACCAAGAGTTTTGAATGGTCCACCAGCACACAATCACATTGTTTTAAACTCAGAGGGAGATCAGCGTAATGCAGGTGATAATGGTAATGATATTGATGGAGGTAAATCTCCAAACTATATCGATAACTTAGCACCAATTGATCAGTGGGACCCTACAAATGGATCCCAGGCTGAGCATAGTCACTGGTTAGCAGATAAATCTCCTAGAAGAACAGGAACTAATGCGATGTATTCTTATTGTACATCACAACCATATACAAATTCTCCTACTGCATACACCAATACATATGGTGCAACCAAAGTAAATGAGGGTGGATTAAACGATAAGAATGAACCTGTTGATTTCTTTGAATCACAGGCATTAACTGGTGCTAATGCAGTCACACCAGCACAAGCAGGTATGACTCTCAATGAGGGTACACTTACAATGACTGCTGGAGAACAAATTAGTGTAGTTGCTGGTATTATTCCACAAACAGCAGTTCCACTTGTGCTAAAATACTTTAGGGTAAAATATTTAATTAAAGCTTGGTAACATTATGGGAATTACGACACCTGGATCATCTAATTTCAATGAGATGATCTCACCTATCATTCCTGTTAATATGATGGGTGGAAAAGGGCAATTTGACGACTTCGTTGCTGTTTATGAAAACTTCATGCCGTCTGCGGTGTGTAATGATATCATCGGTTTTTATGATGAATGGAAAGAACAAGCAGTAAGACAGCACATGGAGAGCGATCTTCGTAGTCGTCATGCATTTGATAACTATGAAGAGTCTGCAACAGGATCACATCAGTTTGCTACTGGTGATCTAGGAAGACGAGATTTCTCTATCATGCTTGAAACACTCAATGGTCCATTGAGTGCTAGAATTAATCAGTATCTGCAGTCAGCAGTAAATGATTATTGTGCTCAGTATAATGCACTTGGTGGAACTCCATTAACCTCATGGAATATTAAATTCCAAGAAACTCCTGCAGGTGGTGGATATCATGTTTATCACTATGAGCGTGGTTCTTGGAGTGAAACTGCTAGAGAACTCGTCTGGATGATCTATCTTAACGAAGACTTTGAAGGTGGTGAAACTGAGTTTTTATATCAAAAGCGTAGAATCAAACCAACCACAGGCACAGTAGTTATTTGGCCTGCAGCATTTACTCACACACATAAAGGCAACTTAGTGCTTGATGGTACTAAATATGTTGTAACTGGATGGTACTATCAGCAACCTGTATAATATGGCAGCTCCTACACTCACAAACAAAACAATCCAAGTTATTGGGTTAAACAAGACCATCGTTCGTGGCGGTCACTCCAAAACTTTCACTGATAAAGAATGGTCCACTTATGTGGATCCTATCCTTTACCCATTGTGGGACAGTGATAAAGATATCCTAGTATCATTTTCGTATGCAGACTCTCCAGTTGAATCTTGGAAGTGTGATAAGAAAAAGTATGTTCGTAATCACACAACAGGAGAATACTTCTGGAAACCTTATATCTTTACTGAGGTAGAGATTGATACGGTTCGTCAACTAGTTGATGATCTAGATGAAGCATTCGATGCTTTGCTCTCAGTTGAATTTGAGGCACAAGGTGTTAGAATGAATAGAGCGGTTGAGGCATCTAAAGGATTGTCTCTCACGCGAGTTAAAGCATGGAGAGATTTCTTCTTGCATACTAGTGATTGGACAATGCTAATGGATGCACCAATTACTGACGCTGAGAGAGAAGATTGGAAGAAGTATAGAAAAATATGTCGTGAACTACCCGATCAGTTTGAGTCTGGTACTCAGGTTCTACCTGAGATCGGGATTCCTATTGATCCTGCTATTTTTAGGAAGAACTACCTTCCTTTGAATGAAGGAGCAACATATCTTGGAAGTGATGATCAGTGGATTATGTTCCCAAATAAAGATCACCCTGGTGGTGCATTGGAAACAGCAATGAGAGTTTATATGGATATCGCATTGCAACTTACCAGACCTGCACCATTGTTTAATGTAACTAGTACCTCACATCTTACTGATCCTGTTGAAATCTTACTCGCAGAGATTGAGAGAGAACAGGCAATTGTTGATAAATTGAGAGCGGAGCAGGCAGAACAGAATGATTCGACAACATAAATGGTTAGACTCAGTAATCTGTAAAGGTATTAATGACCTTATGGATTTTGGTCAATTTGAAGATGGTAAAGCATCTGGTCCTGATAATAGAAACATTAAAAGGAATAGAGAACTGATTGATCCTGATCTAGCAGCGAGTAATCTGTTTATGGATGCATTTCGTGAGGATGTTTGGTGTACTGCACTAACAATCAGACATCATACTATGCCTATGTTCATTGAATATGATGCAGTAAAAGATGATCAAGGACATTATGATTATCACTGTGATAGTGCTATCATGAATGGATTGCGTAGTGATCTAGTCATTCTTACTGCTATCAATGATCATACTGAGTATGAAGGTGGTGATTTAACACTTAAAGTTGGTAATATCAATGTGCAGATGAGACTAGAAGCAGGTCAAAGTGTTGTATTTGATCCTAACTTGTGGCATACAGTATCACCAATCACGAAAGGTAAGCGTAGAATGTCTGTGATCTGGGCAGAATCATTAATTCAAGATTCTTGGGCACGAGAATTATTCTATGATTATATTGATATCAATGCTAGGTGTTTAAATAGTATTGATGAGAAACTATGGTATGAGCAAGGAAACGAAATGGATCCTGCTACATATCTACAGTCATTTAAAATGAAATTATTACGTCAGTATTCAAACCCTAGAGACCAATGAACCAATTTTCAGGATTAATGGATATTATTTCCCAAGCAGCAATGCAGATGGGACAACCAATTCTATTCTATAATGCTAATAACATTAGAGATCTAGAAGCAAAAGGTGAGGTTGATAAACTCAACACTGTTTATGCATTCTTTAAAGAACTCATGTCTAAAGATATGTACACAGAGTTCTTTAATTCCTCTTATGGTGCAGTAACTTATAATGATAAGTACACAGCACAAGACTTTGGTGAAGATTATTTCCCGCGTCCTGGACTGTGCCCTGATGCTGATCACTATGTCTATGCATGTGTGTTCTTACCTAATGGTGCTATTGAATGGGAAAATACTGATCCTCCGACAGGTGCTGGGGGCGTATCTGAGTAACTAGGAAAGAATCTCCTGGTTCATGGTAACCATGAAACTGAATAGCAGTCTCTACACCTTCTAGATAGGCGGTGAAGTGTCCATGGGGTTCACGAAACTCCAGATCAGTATCCTTCATTGGATACAGGAACACTTCACCGTCTTTGATATTATATGGTAGATTATATTCTACACATGCTGGTTCAAAGGGACGACTATTCCAGAGATTGAACATTAGTGTGACTCTCCTATCTCCTTCAGGTATGTGTCCCATGTTTGCGACAACACCATGGAAATAAGGTAATCCCCAGCAGATATGTTTCCCCATCTTTGGATAACTCCAAAGAGTCCAGTCAGCATTACCCGTAATGTAAATATCGTTGGTCTTTAACCAGTCGTGGTGTTGATCACACACAACAGTTGGTTGTCCGCCATCACATAGATAAGTTACACTACAGAATGGTGCAGCAAGATACTCACCAGTCTCTCTAAATCTATCGACATCACCATCTACATGAAAATACCACTGACTATTAATACTATCATGTGATCTAATCCACCACTCAGCACCTAGATAACCATCTAGTCCATGCTGCTGTGCGGACTTCATTATATAATTCTCAATTATATTTGATGGTGGTTTGCTCAAGTCATACCACCACGTTAACTTTTCTTCTGGATCGTGTGCTAAAATATTATCAGCTTCAGCACGTAGATTTGCAGCACTCTCTTCAGTGAGATAACTATGGTAAGATTCAATACTCATGACTAATCAGATTCATCCACTTTTTCCTACAGCTATTTACCAGTGTAAGTTGAAGGGACATGAAGAATGGAAAGAATTGGTGCTATCAAAGACAGAACACCAGTTTGATCCTAATACTAAGATCGAAGGCGTAGATGGATATCATCTAACAGGAGAAGCAAGAGGCAAAGGACTCATGCATAAGGATGAAGACTTCATGATGTTTTTTACAGAGATTGCAGATAACATCCGTGGTTGTCTCGATGGTGCTGGCGTCCAG